>Ga0209542_10019803_pt1 | contig 10737 bp, 13 predicted proteins | sample RifCSPhighO2_01_FD_184028 | JGI IMG/M metagenome (GOLD analysis project Ga0209542, IMG submission 184028) | Soil microbial communities from Rifle, Colorado - Rifle CSP2_plank highO2_0.1 (SPAdes) (version 2) | ecosystem: Environmental > Terrestrial > Deep subsurface > Rock core/Sediment ...
ATTTCCGATTCAAGCGCATTGATTTCAGCGACGATTTTGCGTAGCGATTTTCCGCCGAAGGCGGAACCTCCTCCGAAGGAAAACAGCTTGGAAAACCAATTAAACATGTGGTTAGTATACTGCAATGCCTGCCGATTTGACAAATTATCGTGAGTGTGCTATATTCACCGCAATACTGGAATTGTTCCGGTAGGCACATTTACTTAGAGGAGGTGTGGTATGACGACGGTCCGAATCCTGGTGAACAAGGCGTGGAGCGGCCGGCCGAAGCCCAACATGGTGCGGGTAGGCAGGTGCGTTTTGGTGCGCCGGAGCGACGGCTGGCGGCACATGAACGTGTCACCGAAGAAGGCGGCGACCAAGATGTGCTCGCATCCGGAGCACTGGAACTTCAACGCCAAGAAGGCGTTCTCCACCGAAGCCGTCGAGCTGGACTTCAACGCCAAGAGAGTGGACCACTCCGAGGCCTACGGGCTGGAGACCATCTCCGCGGTGACGTACCAGCCGAGCGCGGAGTCCAAGAAGTTCGCCGAAGCGGTCGGCGCGGAGCTGGACGCGATCATCGCCGCGGCGCCCGCCCTCCGCAGCCCAATCATCGGCGAGGTCAGCTACGCCGCCCCCCATTCCGCCGAAGTCGAGGCCTGACCCGCCCCGACCACATCCGCCCCCGCTAGGTAAAATCTTAGCGGGGGCTTTTTATTTAACTCCAATAACTTGCGATCGCAAGTTATTGGAGTTTTGCTTGACAAATTGCACAAAATACCGTATTATTACTGGCAGTTACGGGCATTGAAAACTAAACAACTTTTAAGGAGGTGGCGCGTGGACAGAGTAGCGCTTCGACGTTTCGTGTTGACGTTTTCCTGGGCGCTGGAAGCCCTACAGCTTGAGACGAAGGAGATTTGGCCGCCCGAGGAACTCAAGTGGCCCGCGATGCTTCGCCGTGGCGAAAAAATTCCGGCCGATGTGCGCATCCTGGAGGATCGGTTTGTCCGAGTTTTCCGGGATAACTTCTTAGAGCTTTTGGGCGATGAAAGGGTTTACTGGGACGCGATGGCAACAGCCAGGACGAGAATCTTCTCGGCTTCATCCCCCAGCGCTCGCAACGCAAACAGTTAACGCAACTCCCCTCCGATATACATCGGAGGTTTTTTATTATTGGCTAACAAACTCCCCGCTACTATTCCTACCCGTACGCCCCTCCCGGATATTTCCTCTCTTGCCCCTGCCTGCCGGCAGGCAGGCTCGCGACCAGCTTCGTTCGCTTAACGCCGCTTTTTCCGGCCATGCGTAGGACGGTCAGATGTATTCATCTGACCTCCCGAAAAAAGCGGCTACGAACTCGCGGTATCCCGCTCGGGTCGCGTTCAGAAACATCCGGAAGGGGCTGACCCACATCGCATACCAGACAAACCAAGCCACGCCAAGAAAGTCTCCGTGAAGGAATTGGCGGAGCCCCGACGGCATGGCCTCTGAATTATAATTGTTCGTTAATTCAGAGCGTCGGGGCGAGCCCATAGGCGCCTGCCTGCCGGCAGGCAGGGGCTCTATCCGCTGGGATAGAGAACCGCTGGTCCTTACAGGAGACTTTCTTGGCGTGGAGCCAGCCCTTATTTCCCTCGCAATTTTCTTAATTCCTTCTGGCCGCGAGAGTCCTGCGGCCTAAATCGCTCTCCGTATTTTTTCAGCTCTCTCTGCAGTTCATCCCGCACTTCATCTATTCCCAACCGCACATTCCAATTTTCCGTTTCGGCACGCAACAGCTTTCCGGGCAATTCCAAGTTGCATTCCACATGGTAAATATCCCCTTTTTGGTGATGCTTGGTAGTACGCGAGATTTCCACCTGCACCTGCGGAACGGCTCTTTCATTCAAATTCCTTATGAATCTCTCCAAGGATTCAACCTTCTCAATAGTATATTGTTCAATCGCCGGAGTGGAATCCAAGTTTGTATATTTTATATTAATGTTCATGATTTTTTAGAAATTAGAATAATTAGGTTAATTAGAAATTATACATAGATCACTTCTTCCTCTAATTCTAAATCAAATCTTTGTTTGATTGTAGATTTAGCCAACTGAATAAGCTGTTTGACATCGCTTGAGGAAGCGTTGAGGGTATTAACAATAAAATTCGGGTGTTTCGGAGAAATCATCGCGCCGCCGCAACTGACGCCTTTCAGGCCGGCCTGGTCAATGAGATGAGCAACGGGCATTACCGGAAACGGATCTTTTTTAACGACACTGGCAAATGCTTTTTTATATTTTTCGGGAACGCGCTTCAAGTCCACGTTTTTAAAAATACTGCCGATGTTTGGATATTCCAGCGGCTGGCGCGTTCTGCGATATTCCTTTTTTTCCTCAATCGCCGCGCGGATAGCTTTTTTGTCGCCTTTTTTCATTTTGAAAACTGCTTCAATAATAACCTCCTGCCCGTCGTTGATTTTAAAAATACTGTTACGATAGCCGAATTTGCATTGAGTATTTTTGCGTTTCAAAATTTTCGGTCCGCCAGCCGGCGGATTTCCGGAAATATCCATACTTGTTACTTCGTACAAATTATCTTTTGTCTCGCCGCCAAAAGCGCCGGCATTGCCGCGAATCGCCCCGCCGACCGTGCCCGGCAAACCGCCGGCCCACTCAAAACCGGACAGGCCCTTGGAAACGGCGAAGTTCAACAAATCTTCCATCAGCACACCCGCGCCAACCCGAATCGCGCCGCCTTCCAGTTTCAGCAAATTAATTTCCGGCTTCAGAACAAGGCCGTCAAAACCGCTATCGTTTATCAAAAGATTGGTGCCGGCGCCCAAAATAAACACCGGCAATTTATCGCCTACCGCTTGAGCGACTGCCCGCGCCACGTCATCGGCATTTTTGGCAGCGTAAAAATAGCGGGCTCGGCCGCCAATTTTGTAATTGCTGTATTTTTTTAAACTAACGTTTTCTTGAAACATACGTAATGACCCCAAGACTATACGCCCACGATGAGCCGCATGTGGTGACCTCCAATACAATTTGTGTTGAGTGAGTGCGCGTCCATGCGGCTCATCGTGGGCACAAGCCCCTCAAGATGGTCAAACGGCACACGCTTATTATAGCTCACTCTTTGCGAAACCAAAAGTCCCCTTGCGGGGACTTTTGGCCACAAATTGAGCGGGACACTTCTTGATTCGGCTTGCGCTGAATCAGGCAGTATTCATCACTCACTCTGCTTGAATTATACACAACTTGACTCCGAAAGTCAACAAGGATACACTGTGGATAGTCGACATGCTTTTTATAAACCTTACAAACAACTTAACGTCAATACAACGATATGGACTCTACCATTCTCTTGGGAGGGGTTTTGCTAGTTATCGGACTGCTCGCCGGTTACGCAGTTCGCCGCTTTCTTTCATCAAAGGAAGCTAGCTCCCTAGACCAGAAATCAAAAAAAATAGTTCTTGAGGCGCAAGAAAAGGCCGCGGCTTTGATTGAAGAAGCAAGAAAGGAAGAACACGACAGAAAGGCCCAGATTGATAACATTGAAGAGCGCTTGCTCAAAAAAGACGAGTCGCTGGAACAGCGCGCGCGCGACCTTGCCAAAGAACAGTCTTTTTTGAAAACAGAATATTCTAAAATAGAGAAAATCAAGCAGGAAGTGGGTGAGCTTCAGCAAAAAACGGTCTCGCAACTGGAAAAAATCGCTGGATTGAGCGCCAGCGAAGCCAAGGCCCGCCTGATAAAAGAAATTCAAGAAGAGCATCATCAGGAAATGGTCAAAACTCTTCAAGACCTTGAGCGCAACAAACGCGACGAGATAGAAAAACGAAGTTTAGATATTATTACAACCGCTTTGCAGCGCTATGCCCGCTCGCATGTAACAGATTTAACCACTACCGTATTCCATCTGCCCAACGAAGAAATAAAAGGCAAAATCATCGGCCGCGAAGGCCGCAATATCCGCACCCTGGAACGCCTGACGGGCGCGGAGCTTGTTTTGGACGAATCGCCGGAGAACATTATTATTTCCTCGTTTGATCCACTGCGCCGAGAAATTGCCCGGCTCTCTTTGGAAAAATTGATTAAAGACGGCCGTATTCAACCGGCAAAAATAGAAGAAAAAGTTGAGGAAGCCAAAAACGAACTGACCAAAAGGATGCAAGAAATCGGCGAACAGGCCTGCTTGGAAGTCGGCATAATCAATTTACCGAAAGAAATTGTCCAGCTTCTTGGCCACCTCCACTTCCGCACCAGCTACGGCCAAAATGTTTTGGTGCACTCAATTGAAATGGCTCATGTTTCCGGAATGATAGCGGCCGAGCTCGGCGCTAATGTGGAAATCGCCAAAGCGGGCGCTTTGGTGCACGACATCGGCAAGGCAATCAGCCACGAAGCGGAAGGTACTCACGTCAATCTCGGACGCAAACTTCTGCAAAAGTACGGCGTTGATGAACGGGTTATCAAAGCGATGGAGTCCCATCACGAGGAATATCCCTTTGCCACCACTGAATCGTTTATCGTAGCGGCTGCCGACATTCTTTCCGCCGCGCGACCCGGCGCTCGCCGCGATACAGCCGAAAATTACTTCAAGCGGCTGGAGGACCTTGAAAAAATCGCCACCGGCTTTGACGGAGTCAAAACCGCCTACGCCCTTTCGGCGGGCAGGGAAATCAGGATATTCGTGGTACCGGAAAAAGTTGACGATTTTGGCGCGTTACAGCTTGCCAAAAACGTCGCGGCTAAAGTGCAATCAGAACTTAAGTTTCCCGGCGAAATTAAAGTTAACGTCATCCGCGAAACCAGAGCTGTTGAGTATGCGAAGTAAAATTGTATAATTAAAAAATAAAAGGTCGGAGGACATAATACTAATCAACGAATTAAATACTAATCTACTAATTTACGAATTCGCGCATTTGTAGATTAGTATGCATTAGTAGATTTGCATTACATACACATGAAGAAAGAGGGACTAGTAGAGGCCGTAATGAAGTTGGCCAAAATTGAAACAAAACGAATGGCGCAAACCGTCGTGGACGCCGTGTTTGAAGCTATAACAAAAACCTTAGGCCGCGGCGAGGAAATCGGAGTCACGGGTTTTGGCACTTTCAAAGTCGCCAAGCGCGCCGCTCGGATGGGATTGAACCCAAAAACCGGGCAGAAAATCCAGATAGCCGCGGCTAAAGTGCCAAGGTTTAAAGCCGGTAAGGGGCTTAAGGACGCGGTAAAATAATACCGCTTATTTCTATAAACCTTTTGTAAGCTTGCTGTATTTTGGTCAACGCTTTGAAAACCAGGTCTCGTACGCCTGGTTTTCTTTCGTCCATAATAATAGTAGTTGTTGAAAGCTGGAGTTCGGCTTGGTTGGTCAAATCGCCGGCCGCGACCAATAATATATTTGATTCGTTGAATAAAAATTGCGCCTTATCATCTTTTAAAATTTTCAGATCGCGCAGACGAGCTAAGTCACTGCCGATTTTGACCAGCCTGGTATCGGCGGTTTTCAGCAAAGATTTGGTTTGCAAAACCATTAAAAACTCGGTGATTTTATTCACGCGCTGATTGTAAGCATTTTCCCGCCAATTATTTATTTCATTGGCTAGCGCTTTAATGTCAGAGCCCGAACCGACGACAAGCCCGTCCAGGTATTTGGCTGATTCGTTCAGAAAATCCAAAAAATCCTGACGAATGGCCTCCTGTTCCGCGCTGATGCTCTTTATTGCATTCAAGCTTTTGGTTAGGTCGTCAATCTGCAGAGACAAAAAGTTTATGACTTTTTTGAGCGCCTTGTCGCCGCTTTCGTTATTTACGCTCGCGGAAACTTCCCTTAGGGCGGATTTAAGCGCTTCGGATTGCGCAGAAACCCGCGGAGAAATCGCGAATAACGAAACAAAAACCAGCAACGCGCCGATAATCTTAAGCATTATTAGTAATTTTTGATCAGTTCCTCAATTTGAGCGCCAAGCTCTTTCTCGGAATCAAGATGATAGGTAACCTCGCCAAGCTGAATCTGGAAATCCACATTAGCTTCCTCAACTTTCAAATCGTTGTCATTAACGCCGGATAAAAGCATCGGTGAGGCATTCTTAACATTGAAGTAAGCGAGGCCGCCGAGAAAAACGAATAACAACGCGCTGGCGAGCGTCAAAGCCGCGCTGAATTTTAGAGTTTCCAAAAAGTTGAGGTTGGGTACCCAACGGGTATTTTGAGGGGAATTTAAAACCGTATTACGGGAACGGGAAACAAACCCTTCGTCGGGCTTTATGAGTTTAAGCGATTGTAAAATTTTAATTATTCGGTCTTCCATGATGCTAAAATTTCTTTTAAATTGCTGATTGCTCTGTGTTGCAGAAGCCGAACGGCGCCCTCGCTCTTTCCAAGATTCCTGGCAATTTCGTCGTTGGAAAGATCTTCAATGAATTTCATCGCAATCACGTCTTGCTGTTCGGGGGTCAATTTGGTGAGCGCCTTCTTAACGGTTTCCACGGCCAGAGTAACTTCCAAGTTCGTTTCGGAAACTCCCACGACTTTCAGCAAATCCTCGTCAAGATTTTCAAAGCTTACATACGCTTTCCTGGTTCTGTAAAAATCAATTACCTTGTTGCGCGCTATCTGATAAAGCCAGCTGGAGAACGGGAACCCTTGGAATTTGTAACCTTTCAGGTTCTGCCAAGAGCTTAGAAACACCTCGTGCGTCAGATCTTCCGCCTCTGCCTTGTCGTTGACCTTCATCAGGACAAACCGGTAAAGCGGGGCTATGTAATGGTCGTATAACTGGCCAAAACTGGCCTGGTCCCCTTCTTTGGCTTTCTTTATTAGATTTTGTTCGCCTTCTAGCATATATAACGAATAAATAGGCTTATTGTTATCGTTTACAATTCAATAATAGCACACTTGTCCGCCGATGAGGCGGAACTAAAAAGTCTCCGAGAGCACCCGGAGACTTACTGATATTGGCTTATACTTTAGCGCGTTTTGGCTGGAAAGTCAACCCCTTCAAGTGTCCGATTTACTCAAGTATGCAATAATGAATATGTAAAATGCACAAGTTGATTTCCTTTGTTATTTCCGAATCCGCTCGCCTGAAAAAAGGCGAGGAGTTGGAGCAAAAGCCCTTTCAGAGCGCGCCGCAGTATTATTCGCGCTCTATTCCCAAACAATTCGCGCTGGGCGAGGAAAAAACAAAGGTCCAGGACTTGGACGTTAAGTTTTTAATCCGATCCTACGAGCCGGACAGCATCATGGTGGAAGCAACGGTGGAGATTGATGATGCGTTTTCCGACAAGGCGTTTAAGCTGCGCGAGTCCCTCATTGATGCCTGCCAAAAAATATCCCAAAAACGCGGCGGGAGCTTGGAATTAAGCGAAGAATACTCAATTGCTCTAGTTGCCGGATACGATGGCGATCCCGAAAAATTTTTGACGAAAAAAGAAGCGATAGCGGCCTTTCTTAAATCCGAGAAAGCGCCTCTTGATGAAAGGGAAATAGAATACACGCTTTCAACCCAAATTAAATATGGTGAGAACGACCTTGTTATCGTTGACTGGGACGGCGCTTTTGTTTTTGACACCACTGGAGAAATAGACGACATCGTTGACCTTTTCCAGGTGGCCAATCTTCAGCTGTTGCGCTACCGCGTTTTGGATTCAGAACTGGACGACCGTATGCGCAAAGTCCTGAAATTTGCCAACACCACCGATACCCGCATGGTAATGCGCAAAGAGTTGGCTAAGGCATTTCGCGAAATAATCCGAACGCGCAGCCAAGCCATTGCTGACTTTGAAACCTTGTACCGCGACATTAAACTCATCGGTGATTGGTATTCCGCCCGTCTTTACGATTTGGTTTCCAAAAAGTTTAAACTGGACGAGTGGCGGAAGGGCATTCAGTCCAAGCTGGAGTCTCTGGAGGATGTCTACAATATCGTGGCCGAAAACTTCAGCATTTCCCGGCACCAGCTGATGGAAATTATCCAAATAATTCTCTTCTTCGTTCTTCAAGCTGGCTGGTTTGCGCTCCTTATTCTTGAATTTCTGTACTTTACACGCTAGTATTGGCTGGAAAGGGCCTATGGTTCAGTGGCAGAACGCGGCATTCGCATTGCCGAGACAGGAGTTCGATTCTCCTTAGGTCCACAATAGGCGAATTTAGTGCGGGGTTGCCGAGGCGGGAGTCCCCTGCCTGCCGGCAGGCAGGGATTCCCCCCAGGTCCACATTTCAGAAAAAATATGCGGAAACGAGTTTTTATAATACATGGATGGAGCGGCAATCCTAAAGAGGGATGGTTTCCGTGGCTTAAACGCGAACTTGAAAAACGAGGATTCGCGGTAACGGTACCCGCGATGCCCACTCCGAATGAACCAAAAATAGAAACCTGGATTCCTTTTTTAAGTAATTTAGTCGGTAAGCCGGACAACCAAACTTATTTTGTCGGGCACAGCATCGGCTGCCAAACTATTATCAGGTATCTGCAAACGCTGCCAACGGGCGTTAAAATCGGCGGCGCGGTGTTCGTTGCTGGTTGGTATAACTTGCGGAACCTGGAAACCGAGGAAGAAAAACGGATTGCAGGCCCTTGGGTGAATAAACCGCGAGATGACAAGAAAATTCGCGAAGCGGTAAATCATGCTGTTGCAATTTTTTCTGATAACGACCCGTTTGTTATTCCGGATAATCAGCGATCATGGAAGGAGCGGGTGGGAGCTAAAATTATTCTTGAGCACAACAAAGGACATTTTAGCGGAAGTGATGGGGCCAAGAAGTTGCCGTCAGCTCTTAAAGCCGTGCTTGAATTATCCACACCGTCCCGTCCCGGCGGCAAAAGCTGTTTATGTTATAATCATAGATATAACAAAGGTCGAGAAAACCTGTAGAGATATAGAGATTTATGGTAGTTGAAAATTGGTTAAATGTAGTCAGGGCATCCATCCAGCAAGTCTGGATAACGGTGATGAATTTTTTGCCGTCGTTACTGGGTGCTTTGCTAGTTTTTATAATCGGCCTGATTGTTTCGTCCGTCTTGGACAGGCTGGTAGAGCGCTTAGTCCATTATCTTAAATTGGATGCGCTTTTACGACGACTGGGAGTTGAAGCTTTTGTGCACCGAGCCAATATGAAACTTGATGCCGGCGTTTTTCTCGGCAGAGTTGTATATTGGTTCTTCATTTTGGTCTTCACGCTTGCAGCTTCCGAAATTCTGGGCTTCGCCGCTCTTTCGGCTTTCCTGGGAACTGTACTAATGTACATTCCGCAAGTGCTCGTTGCTATACTAATCCTCTTGGTAACTTTAATAGTCGCCAACTTTTTGCGAGGTTTGGTGAGAGCTTCGGTAATGAGCGCGAACATCGGACACGCCAAAGCGCTGGGAACAGTCACCTGGTGGACAGTGGTAATCTTCGGCCTTTCCATTGCGTTGGATCAAGTTGGTGTAGCGATGGGTATAATTAATACTCTCATCACCGGCGTGATTGCCATGCTAGCGTTGGCTGGCGGCCTTGCTTTCGGGCTGGGCGGTCGGGAACATGCTTCCCGCTGGCTTTCCAAGTTGGAAGGCGAAATGACCCATCATCAAGGTTAATTCCGAGATTGATAAGCAAATAAAAAGCCCCGGGTTTGTGTCCAGGGGCTTTTTATTTGCCGCGAAATTATTAGGTACTCGCCCCCTTCGTAAAGTCTCCTCTTTGGCGCCCCCCACCCAAACTCTTCTGAAAGGACCAGCGGTTCTTTTGCCCAGCGGCAAAATCCCCTGCCTGCCGGCAGGCAGGGCTCCGCCAATTCCTTCACGGAGACTTTCTTGGAGTGGGCTTATTCCAGACAGAGTCATATTCCCTCCCCCAAGAATGTCTTTGAGGGAAAGTGGCGGAGGCGCGAAAGCACGGTCTTTTATTTATAATAGGAGGTTAAATAAAAGTTTCGCGCCGAGCCCCTAGGCAGTCCGAGCTCGCTGGGCGAGGAACTGCCGGTTCCCGAGAAGATATTGTTGGGGGAGGGAACCTGCAAGTACCTCAAAGCCAAAAAATTCCTCAGAGCTGAGGAATTTTTTATTTCTTTTTTCTTAGGAAGGTGGGTATATCCCAAACGTCTTGTTCTTTTTTGTTCTCTTTGGCGCTTTTTTCCGCAACCGCCGCTTCCGATTCTTTTATTACCGGGTTTCTGACAGCCACTTCTTCCGCCATCGGTGGCTTACTAAACAAGCTATTAATAATGGAGGATTCCCCATTTTTAAGCGCCGAACCGTTGAAGCCCGTGGCAATTAGTATCACTTTTATAGTCCCTTTTTTGAGCTTTCTGTCGTGATAGGCCCCAAATATAATCCGCGCGGACGGGTCAACGGATTCTCCAATAATCTTGGCAACGTCATTTATCTCATTAAGTCGCAGGTCCTTGCCGCCAGAAACGGCAAAAAGAAGCCCCTTTGCGCCGTCTATGGAAACTTCCAGCAAGGGCGAATTTACGGCTTGATTTACGGCTGTTATAGCCCTTTCCTGGCCGCTGCCCAAACCAATACCCACCAAGGCCGAACCGGCGTCGCGCATAATCGCCTTAACGTCGGCAAAATCAACATTGATAATGCCAGGCATAGCAATCAGCTCGGCAATGCCCTGGACACTGTGGCGCAAAACGTCGTCAATATATTCAAAAGCCTTCATCATTGGCGTCTCTTTTTTAATGACGCTGAAAATCCGGTCATTGGGGATAACAATTAATGTATCCACTTTTTCTTTCAACTTGATGAACGCTTCTTGAGCGATTTTACTCC
>Ga0209542_10019804_pt1 | contig 10737 bp, 12 predicted proteins | sample RifCSPhighO2_01_FD_184028 | JGI IMG/M metagenome (GOLD analysis project Ga0209542, IMG submission 184028) | Soil microbial communities from Rifle, Colorado - Rifle CSP2_plank highO2_0.1 (SPAdes) (version 2) | ecosystem: Environmental > Terrestrial > Deep subsurface > Rock core/Sediment ...
ACACCTTCCAGAATACCCCCACACCAAATTTTGGTGTGGGGGATGAATGGAAAGTGTGGATCTTCCCGCAGGGTTTACCCCTACACCAAAATTGGTGTTGGGGTTTAATACCCGGCGGTGAAGGTGTTTGGATTTATTTAATATTAGCTAAAAATTCATCTTTTGCCATTGACTTTTTTTGTCGATCTGCTATAATAAAAATACAGTCAATCAAACAATACTCCCTTCATCCAAATAATGAAGGGTTTTTTATAAAAAATACAAAAATACTAAAAAAAACAAAAACACAAATAAAATATGGAAAATATCCAATATAAAATAAACAACAAAAAGAAAAAAGCGCCATTTTTAAACTTTTTGCCTAAAATTAGCAAAAAAGGTTTAATTTTACCTATTTGGAGAAAGAAAACAGAGGTGTCGATTGATGCCTTTTTTTATGAAAAAAAGTTAAAATTTCCTAAAAAAATAGTATTAGGGCTAATTTTAGCTATCTTTTTTCAATTGATTGGTTACCCCGTGCCGATTTTAGCGGCCAAGGCCGTAGAAGAAGCTGCGGCACAGCCAGTAATTACCGCCAATGGCGCTGTTTTAAGCGAAACTGAAGTTGAATTAATGCAAGAAAATTTAGTAGTTATTGAGCATTTGCCTACTGCGGACGAATTAAATTTTACTGACATGAGCATTCGTACTATTACCGCTTATAATTCCGAACCCGGCCAAACCGATGACAGCCCGTGTATAACAGCGAATGGCTTTAATGTATGTGAGCATGGTATTGAGGATACGGTTGCGGCTAACTTCTTAAAATTTGGCACAAAAGTCCGCATTCCGGAACTTTTTGGTGATAAAATATTCGTTGTCCGGGATCGGATGAACCCGCGTTTTCCTGAACGAATTGATATTTGGATGCTTGACAAATCTGATGCTAAAAATTTTGGCGTTAAACGGGTTAAAGTTGAGGCTGTTTTAGAGTAATTAAAATATAAAAATTTAGCTGTAATTTAGCTATTTAAATAAAAAAGACTATCCTCATTAAGGCGGTAGTCTTTTTTTATGACAATTTATAGGTTATAATAGACAAGTGTCTTAATTGGCCTGGTAGCCAAGTGGTAAGGCAAGGGTCTGCAAAACCCTTATGCGTGGGTTCAATTCCCACCCAGGCCTCAAGAGTTAGTATAAAGTCCACAATTTTTTAGACTCTCACTATATTTATTAATGTTAAATAAATTATTAGAGTTAGTGGTTTAATGTCTAAATATTAGTGGACTTTAGTGTATTTAAGCTTATCAACATAAATGTTTAAAAGTCCACAAAACTGTGGATAACTAATTAAAATATATAATTTAAAGTCTACAATTTTGTAGACTTTCAACTGTGGATAAAATTATTTATTTTTTTTATTTAATATTAGTTTAATTTTTAGATGTAATATAGCTTTAAAATTTATTGACCAATTTCAGTATATGTGATATTATTATATCATAAGATCATTAAAAGCAATTAAAAAATTGCTTCGAAGGGGTATTTAAACAGGGAGTAGCCTTTGAATCAATTTTTTCTTCTCTACTGTTCGTCGATTAATCTGTCGCCGATACAGGTCAATTAAAAACAAAAACAAAAAACAGGTAGAGTTCGCCTATCAAACAAAATTTTTGGCGAATTTTACCACTAAGGATGGTAGAGAAGCGCTTTTTTTAGTCGGCAAAAAAGCTCTTTTATCCTGGAGTTAATATATTTTTTCAACTATCTACTGATGGTTGAAAAACAAGACTTCAGGATGGGGCTCAGATTAGGCTAAAAAATTAATTACCTTTTTTTATAAAAAGGGGGCCTGTCTGGGCCCCTTTTTTATTAAGGGGAAAGCCTTGTTTTTTCTAAGAAATTAAGCTATATTATATTTATACTCATTAAGACTGATTGGCTTAATATTTTTTTATGGATAAGAAAGTAGTCGCTAAAATTAAAAAAGAGCTCCTATTGAGAAAAAAAGAAATAGAAGAAGAGCTGCGCCGTTTTACCGAAGAAGATCAATACAGCAAGGGCAAACACCGGCCGCGCTTTATTAATATTGGCACCACTAACGATGACAACGCTAAAGAAATTGATACTTATACTACGGATTTATCATTAAGTAAGGTGCTGGAAAGTAATTTAGAGGACATTAATAAAGCGCTGCAGCGGATTGCCAACAAAACTTACGGCATCTGCAAATATTGCGGTAAGGAAATCGGCGAAAAGCGCCTGCTCGCCCGGCCAGTATCCAGCGCTTGCATTAATTGCAAGAGCAAATTACAGCAAAGCGCTTGATTTGCGTTGGCCAGTTCAAAGACAATAGATGCTTAATCAGCGGAAATTTTAGCGTTAATTTAGTTGACGCCCGTATTTTTAGAGGCAACGCTTATTTATGCTTAAAGGTTTTTTTAACAGAGGGGTGACAAAAATGAATGCTTGGCTAACTGGCGTCATTTTTTTATTGGTAGCGGACAGGTTTTTAAAACAATGGGCGCTGGCGGAACTTTATAATAAAAAAGTTACGATTATCAAGAAGCTGTTTAGTTTGGAATTATTTAAAAATGAACGTATCGCTTTTGGCATTTATTTGCCCGAGACAATTATAGTCATGGCGACGGCGATAATTATATTTTTTTTGGTTTTCATTTTAGTTTGGCGGCTGGCGAAATTAAACAAGCCGTTCACCGCCGTTGAAATCGCTTTACTGCTGATAATCATCGGCGCCGCCAGTAATTTGTACGACCGGCTGCAGGTTGGTTTTGTGGTTGATTATTTAAATTTCGTCTATTGGCCGGTGTTTAACTTGGCAGACGCGATGATCGGCGCGGGGGCGATCGTTATCGGGGTGCGTTTATTAAAGAAAAAAGCGTAAAATAATGTATGATTCCAGAAATTATGTTAAAATATTTTAAACCATTAACGGCTGTCGCGCTGTTATTTTTTTTATTTTTTCCCCTGATTGTCGTTGCCCAGCCGTTAGCGGTTGAACCAGTTAAAGTTTACTTTTTTTACGGCGAAGGCTGTCCGCACTGCGCGCGCGAAAAAATTTTTTTAGAGCAATTAATTAAAGAGCGGCCAGGGGTGAGCGTACGGCCGTTTGAAGTTTGGTATAACCAAGACAACGCTAAACTCATCTCTAACATCATTCAAAAGCCCAATTTTGATTTAAAGGCGGGTAGCGTGCCTTTAACTTTTATCGGCGCGCAGGCAATCAGCGGGTACTATACGGACGAAACAACGGGAGCGCAAATAAAGCAAATAGTTGATTATTATCAAGCCAAAGGCGACCCCGACCCGATTGGAAAAATTATTGTTGGAGAGAAAACAGCCACGCCGCCAGCGCCAGACAGTCAGATAATCGGCAACGATAATTTAAGCCAAATTAAACCATCGATTATCAAGGTGCCGTTTGTTGGTCCAATCAACGCCCAGAATTTCTCTTTGGGCGCGCTATCGGTCGTCATCGGTTTAATCGACGGTTTTAATCCCTGCGCCATGTGGGTGCTTTTGTTTCTGATCAGTATGTTGCTCGGCATGAAAAATCGCCGGCGCATGTGGGCGATTGGTCTGGCGTTCATTATCACTTCCGGCATAGTTTATCTGATGTTTATGGCCGCGTGGCTGAATTTATTTTTATTCATCGGCTTTTTATTTTGGATTAGAGTGGCTATCGGCATCGTCGCTATCGCTAGCGGCGTTTATCAATTACGCGAGTTTTACGCTAACCGTGACGGCACCTGTACGGTTGCCGGTGAAACCAAACGGCAAAAAATAGTCAGCCGGGTAAAAAACATCATCAGCGAAAAAAGTTTTATCCTTGCTTTGGCTGGCGTTATCGTTTTAGCGGCGGCCGTTAATATGGTTGAACTGGTTTGTTCGGCCGGCCTGCCGGCGATTTACACCTCTATTTTAAGCGCGGCTAGCTTGCCGGCTTGGCAATATTACGGCTACTTATTGATTTATATTTTATTCTATATACTGGATGACATCGCGGTTTTTGTCATCGCCATGGTTACCTTGCGGGTGGTCGGTATCACCAAAAAATACGTGCAGTTTGCTAATTTAGCCGGCGGCATTATTATTTTAATTATCGGAATTTTATTAATTTTTAAGCCGGCGTGGCTGTTGTTTGGGTAAGAGATATAATTATATGCGCCTGCCAACCCGAAAATCCGAAAAACAAAATTTACAGCCCGTTGACCTGCACATCACGCGGGAAAAATACGACGAGCTGACGGCGTTGCGCGAGCGGCTGAAGAAAGCCCGTCCTAAACTAGCGGATGAAGTCAAGCGGCTGGCCGAAATGGGGGATTTTTCCGAAAACGCTGCGTATCAAATCGCTAAAGGGCGTTTGCGCGGCCTGAACCGCCGCCTTGACGAAACGGAATATTTATTAAATCACGCCGTCATTATTAAACATCAAAACGGCGGCGCGGCGCAACTGGGGCATACGGTGACGGTTGAAGTTAACGGCAAACAAAAGACATATCAAATTTTAGGTTCAAGCGAAACCGATCCGGCCCGCGGCATTATCTCCCATAACTCCCCTTTGGGCGCGGCGCTTTTGGGAAAACGAGTGGGAGAGCGCGTGCGCGTGCCATTGAATAACAAAACAGTCGCGTATACAATAGTGAACATAATATAGTTATAATAAAAACTTTATGCCCTCATTAATTTTTGACATTGAAACCAGCGGACGGGAATGGGAAAGTTTTGACCAAGAACAGCAGGAGTATCTGCTAAAATTTTCCCATACCGAAGAGGAGCGGGAAAACGCCAAAGAGCAGCTGGCGCTCCACGCCGTAACGGCGGAAATAGTTTGCATCGGCATGTTAAATCCGGACACGAACAAAGGCGTGGTTTATTACCGCGCGGATAAACCAGCAGAGGAGTTTACGGCAAACGATATTTTGTACTCTGCCGGAAATGAGCGGGAAATTTTGGAAAAATTTTGGGCTAACATCAAAAATTATCGGCAATTCATTACTTTTAACGGACGTTCTTTTGATTGCCCGTTTTTATTAATCCGCAGCGCTATTTTAGCCGTGAAGGCGACCAAAAATTTAATGCCGTACCGTTACGGGACGGGCGAGCATGTTGATTTATTGGAGCAGCTGACTTTTTACGGCGCGGCGCGGAAGTTTAACCTTGATTTTTACTGCAAAGCGTTTGGCATTGAGTCGCCAAAATCACACGGCCTTAACGGCCACGACGTGCCTAAATATTTTCGGGCCGGTAAAACTTTGGAAATCGCCAAATACTGCGCCGGCGATTTGCAAGCGACCAAAGAATTGTACGAGCGGTGGCAAAAGCACATTGCTTTTTAATTTTTTGTATTTACGCGCATGAAGTTAAAAATAAAACCATTTCAGGAAACGTTGCGCCAAAGCTATTGCGGGCCGGCATCGCTAAAAATAATTTTAAGTTATTACGGCGTGGCCAAAACGGAAAAAGCATTGGCAAAACTGTCCGGTTGGAATAAAGAGCTGGGAGTTAACAGCCAAGGCATCCGAAGAGCGGCGCAAAAATTTGGATTTAAAGTCATTGTAAAAAATAACAGCGACTTTGCCGATATAAAAAAGTGGTTGGAAAAAAATACGCCGGTTATCGCGGATTGGTTTACGCGCGGCCGCTCTGATTATGGCGATAGCGATATCGCCGAGGGGCATTATTCCGTTGTCTGCGGGCTGGACGCGCGATGTGTTTATTTGCAGGATCCGGAAATTGGCAGAATCAGGAAATTAAGCCGAGAAGATTTTAAAAAAGCGTGGTTTGATTTTTCAGGGAAATACATCAGCCGGAAAAATTTGATTATTAGGCAAATCATCGTGATTTATTTATGAACCAAAACCAACAAGTCGGCGCGTTCGGAGAAAAGCTTGCCGGCGAGTATTTAATCAGGCACGGATACAAAGTTTTGGATGCCAACGTTAAAAACAGCTATCAAGAGCTGGACATCGTTGCCAGCCAAGGCCAGTGGCTCGTGTTTGTAGAAGTGAAAACGCGCCTGTCGCAGGCGTACGGCGACGGCGCCGAAGCCATGAGCCAAAAAAAACAAACGGCTTTAAAATACGCGATTAATAAATATATCGGCGCAAAAAAATTATGGGACAAAGAGCCGCGGGGGGATTTAATAATAGTCGCGATTGATAAGTATAAGCAGACGGCGAAGATAAAGCATTATCAAGACATCTTGTGATTTAAAGCTAACCTTAAAGTTTTGTTATTTATCCATACACCTTCCAGAATACCCCCACACCAAATTTTGGTGTGGGGGATGAATGGAAAGTGTGGATCTTCCCGCCGGGTTTACCCCTACACCAAAATTGGTGTTGGGGTTTAATGCCCGGCGGTGAAGGTGTTTGGATTTATCCCCATGTTTTATCCAGTTTTTCCTCTTGCTCCCTTGGCGGTGATGGCGTAAGGTAACGCCATTATGAAGAGAAAAACTCTCATTAAGATGAGAGGGAGGATTAGCCGATGCGCTAATATTTTTGGCGGCATCGGCACGCTAACGCTGCTTTTAGTTAATATTATCGGCGGCGTTTTTTTGTTCGTTTTGCCGGCGAATACCGGCGGGACCATTGGGGAAATAGTTGATTACACTTTATTGGAGGAACTGCAAAAGGAATACGGCACGACCACGCCGCCGAATTTACGTTTGCCGCAAATTTCCGCTACGACCACCAAAGTTGACGCCATCAAACAACAAATATCGGGGATAAAAATTGAAAATAATTTGCCGGCCGGATTTGTTTCCCAAGCCGCTACCTCCACTATCAGCAACCTTACTGCCGGTTCGATTATTTTTGCGCTGGTAATTATGGCGCTCATAATTTTCGTTTACTGGCGGTACCGTAATAATGGCGGCGGCGGTCAGGTATGATATAATATTAAGATATGGATAAATTTTTATCGTTTGCCGTTAATATCGCCGAGCAGGCAGGCAAAAAATTATCGCCTTTTTTTAATAAAACCGACGTGTCTTTGCGCGGCGGCTCGCTTAAAACTACTTACGATTTTTTGGCGGACGCGCTGATTAAGCAAGGCATAGAAAAAACATTTCCCGCGCATTCTTATTTAACCGAAGAGACCGGTTTGGTGGACAAGCGCTCCGATTATCTTTGGATAATTGATCCGCTGGACGGCACCGGCAATTTTGTCAACCGCAATCCTTTTTTTGCCGTGTCGGTCGCGCTTTGGTTTAAGGAAAAACCGATAGTGGCCGTCATGGAAGCGCCTTATCTGCAAGAGCGATTTATTGCCCTTAATAATCAGGGCGCTTGGAGCATAAATTTAAAAAGTAAAGTCAAAGCCAAGGCGCAGGTTTCCGCCATTGCTAAATTAGATTCATCTTATATTCTTTTCTGCGAAGGCGGGGAAAAAGATAAGCGGCGCGTCAGCGATGTTTTTAGTTTGCTTTATCCGCAGACGCGGGAGATGCGTAAAATCGGTTCGGCCGTCATTGAATGCGCTTGGGTCGGGACCGGCCGGGCGGACGCGTACTGGACCATCAAGACCAACCTTTGGGATATCGGGGCGGGCGCGCTGTTCGTTAAAGAGGCCGGCGGCAAGTTACTTCATTTTAACGGGGGGCCGTTTAGGTGGAGCGACTTTATTTTAGGCAAACAATATAATATTATTTTCACGAACGGGAAGATAAAATTGCCGAAGATAAAATTTTAGACCTTACTAATTACCAATCAAATACAAATATATAAATAAAAGATTCCGTGAATGAGCGGAATTTTTTTTTAAACTTAATTATTCCGGGTCAACTTGCTGCGCGGAGATCCATTCATAAAACAAGCGTAATGAATTTGTTTTCCTTCCCGCAAATGTTTATTTTCGTAAAAAGTTTTAATGGCGAGTAAAGGATTAAGTTTGGGTAAAGCGTAAATATTATTGATAGTCTCTTTTATTTTCCAGCCCTCGGCGAGCGCGGTTTCAACGGAATAATTAAACAGGTTTAAATCGTCTGTTTTGAGATGGATGGCGCCGCCGGGCGCGAGGATTTTTTTATACATCGCTAAAAAGCGGGGGCTTGAGAGTCGCTTGTTTATTTGTCGCTTCCGCGGAAAAGGGTCGGGAAATACTATCCAGATTGTCGTGACAATTGGGGATAGTTTAGCAACAGGAGGGATGTTTTGCGAGTTTAAATTATGCCCCACCACCCCCGACCCACTCCTCTGGAGAGGGGGCAACCGAAAGTAATGCTCTAAGTTTTCAATTTGAATGCGCAAGAAAGCGACATTAGGAAGTTTTTCTTCCAGCGCCGTTTTGGCGCCGCACCACAGCCGTGCGCCTTTGATGTCTATGCCGATGAAGTTGCGTTTAGGAAACAGGCGCGCTAACGCCAAAGTGTACTCGCCTTTGCCGCAGGCCAGTTCCAAAGTAATCGGGTTATTGTTGCCGAAGCGTTCAGACCAGTTAAGCTTGGTTTTAAAACCCGGCTTAACTTCGGCCAGCTCAATCACATTGGGGAAAGTTTTGAGTTCGGCGAAACGCTGAAGCTTATTTTTAGCCATGATATTTTGTTGTCATTCCCGTCCCGCAGTACTGCGAGGATAAACTACAGCGGGAATCTCATTAAAATTATAAGTTATTTATCCAAGGTGTCAATTTAAGGTATAATATGATTAAGGCCCGGCAAAACTCCATCATCTCCCGAGTAGTTCGGGGGGGAAGTTCATCAAGTTTTGGCCTATGTAAAAATTGGCTGGCCGTATTTTCATCCTCCTTGGAGAATGGAAGAGGCCACCGGGCATATCCAAGCAGTTGTTGCGACCATTGTTTTGCTTAACCAAAGCTATGCGTCGGAACGCTCGCTCCGGTACACGCCGGAGTCCCGTACTTGTTTCGCCAATTCTTGATGAACATTATCAAACTCTGCGTCTGTGAGGAAGTAAAACCATAGATACTTGATAAAAAAAGTGTAGGGTAAAAAAGAAAGCACAGGGAAGCGTAGAAGCGCCCGTATTTTTTATTATTTTTTTAAAAAAGATACTTAGAGGTTAAAACCAGACACTACCGGAGAACTCCAACAAAAGCAGATGGATTATTTTTTTATTTTATGTTATTATAAATATATATTATCCACAATATATATATATTTATTAATTAAACTAAATATATGAAAAAAAATATCATTATCGCGGCGGCGATTCTTATTGTCGTGGCCGCCGGCGGACTGTGGTTTACTCGTTCCGGCGAGAATGAAGGGGATGTCCAGAAAGAACAAGCGAACAGCGAAAGTATTACGATTAAAGGGTCTGATACGTTGCTGCAGCTCGTTGCTAACTTGGTTGAGGCGTTTGACGCGGAAAATCCCGGCAGTGAAATTTCAGTCGCCGGCGGCGGTTCGGGAACCGGCATCGCCGCTCTGCTCAATGGCGAGATTAACCTGGCCAATTCCTCCCGGCCAGTTAAGGAAGAAGAACGCGCTCAAGCCAGTGAGCTGGGTTTGAACATTGTGGAGTTTGCGGTCGCGCGCGACGGGTTGAGTGTGGTCATCCATCCCGACAATCCGGTTGCGAACGCAACCATTGATCAAGTCGGCCGCCTTTACCGGGGGGAAATAACCAATTGGCGGGAGGTAGGCGGCAATGACGCGCCGGTCGTGCTGTATGGCCGTCAGAGCACCTCCGGCACCTATGAATTTTTTCGCGAGGCGGTCGTCCAAGACGATTACGCTTTAAGTATGCGCAACCTGGAGGGTAATCAGGCCATTGTTGACGCGGTGAAAAGCGATCAAAACGGCATCGGCTATGTCGGCATCGGCTATGTCGTCGGCGAAGACGGGCAGGCGCGCGGCGATGTTAAAGTCATCAGTATCGCCGCCGACTACCAGAGTGAATTCATCTCGCCGCTGGATGCGGCCAAGGTGAAGGCGGGACTTTATTCTTTGACGCGGCCTCTTTATCAGTATTTAGCCGCGACTCCCGAATCAGGGTCGCTGCTAGATTTATTTTTACGCTTTGAGGTTTCGGACAAAGGCGCCGCGGTAGTCAAGCAGGCGGGATTTTTTGAGATTTTTGCCGATGACCAAGCGAATAATCGGGAGATATTTGAAAAAATTAATAATTCCAATGAATAAACATCAAAATAGTAATCGTCATTTTTTTGATAAAATGTGGGGATTTTTATTTAGGCTGACTGGCGGGTTAGCGGTGGTTTTATTGGCGGGCATTTTTGTCTTTTTGGTCGTTAACGCCTTTCGTATTATTGGCAGTATCAGTCTCGGAGAGTTTTTGTTTGGCGCGGTTTGGAATCCAACCTCCTACCACGCGCCGCTCTGGGGAACGCTGTCGCTCGTATATAGTACATTTATCATATCAGCGCTGGCTTTGATCATCGCGCTTCCTTTCGGTTTGGGGACGGCGGTGTATTTGTCGGAAATCGCCCGCCGGGCAGTCAAAGAATTTCTGAAACCGGTGGTGGAAATGATCGCCAGCATTCCCTCGGTGGTCTTGGGTTTGATTGGCCTGTTATTTTTGGCGCCGGTTACCGCCCGCCTGTTCGGGTTATCCAACGGACTAAACGCTTTAACCGCCGCCGTATTGGTTGCTTTTACCGCTCTGCCGACCATTGCCAGCATCAGTGAGGACGCGCTATCCAGCGTGAGTCCGCGACTGCGCGAAGCGAGTTACGCGCTGGGAGCCAGCCAGTGGGAAACGATTTGGCGGGTGAGCGTGCCGGCGGCGCTTTCCGGCATCGTTGCTTCGG
>Ga0209542_10019805_pt1 | contig 10737 bp, 12 predicted proteins | sample RifCSPhighO2_01_FD_184028 | JGI IMG/M metagenome (GOLD analysis project Ga0209542, IMG submission 184028) | Soil microbial communities from Rifle, Colorado - Rifle CSP2_plank highO2_0.1 (SPAdes) (version 2) | ecosystem: Environmental > Terrestrial > Deep subsurface > Rock core/Sediment ...
TCGCTAAAATTTGATTAGTTTTATTATTAATGGCGGCAATTGACGGTTCATTTATCACAATCCCCCGCTTTTTAACGTAAACCAAGGAATTTGCCGTTCCTAAATCAATGCCTATATCTTTTGAGAAATAATCGCGGATCATTTTTTTAATTAAGTTAATAATTTTATTAATTCTTTTTCACTTGTTAACCGCGTTTTTGTTTCATTTCGCTTTTTAATTTCAATTTTTTTTCCTGTTTTTTCGCTGATGACCAGCCGATAAGGAATGCCGATAAGGTCGGCATCGGCGAATTTTTCTCCGGCTGAAACGTCTTTTCTGTCATCGTATAATACTTCAACGCCTGTTTTTTGTAAACTTTGATAAAGTTTATCGCTATTTTTTTGATTGTCGCCGATTATTATTAAATGCGCGGCAAAAGGCGCGGCTTTTTCCGGCCAAATAATGCCTTTTTCATCGTGAAAAATCTCAACAATTGTTCCCATTAAACGGTTCAATCCCATGCCATAACAACCCATAATTACGTCGTGTTTATCGCCTTTTTCGTCTTTATAACCCAATCCGAACGGCTGGGAATATTTTATTTTTAATTTGAAAATATTGCCGGTTTCAATGGCTTTTTCTTTTCTTAAATTTTTATTGCCGCAAAGAGGGCAAGCGTTTTGTTCGTTGATTATTTCTTCATTAACGGCTATTTTGCATTTGTCGCAAATATAAATCGTGTCTTCTCCGGCTGGAGTAAGCGTTTGAAATTCATGGGAATATTTGGAAAAAGTGCCGCCAGAAGCAAAAGTCAGATAAGTCAATTTATCCAAACCGAACATTTTAAAAATTTTTTCATAAGATTTTTTAGTTTTTTCGTAGTATTCGTCAAGGTTAGCTTCGTTTTTGTGAAAGCTGTACAAATCTTTCATAAAAAATTCCCGGCCTCTTAACAATCCTGATTTGGCTCTTGGCTCGTCCCGGAATTTATTTTGAATCTGAAAAACATATTTCGGCAAATCTTTGTAAGAGGAAATAAATTTAGCCATCAATGGTGAGATAATTTCTTCGTGGGTAGGACCTAAAACTAATTCGGTTTTAGTGTAAAAACTTGTGAATTTAAACAGGGAATCGTAAGTTTCCCAACGCCCGGTTTTTTCCCAATTAGTTTTTGGCTGGAGCGTTGGCATTAAAATTTCCTGTCCGTCGAGAGTTTCCATTTCTTGCCGAATAATATTTTCTATTTTTTTAAATACCCGCCAGCCAAGCGGCAGAAAAGTATAAACTCCGGCCATTGTTTTGTCTATAAATCCGGCTTTGATTAAAAGCTTGGCGTTAATCGCTTCTTCATCTTTTGGGATTTGTTTTTGAGTTTTAGCAAAGAGTTCAGATTGGCGCATTTTTATATGATATTAAAAATAAATTTTAATGTCAAAAAACAATCCGCCAACTAGCGGATTGTTTTCGGGGTTTTTCCTGTGTCTCATAGTGAAGCGTAAGCTTCTACTACTAGGGTTTGGCGGCAAATTCTTTGAAATTTCAGGCCACGGGCATTTTACTTGCCTTATACACCAAATAAAATAGATACAAAATAAGCACCAAAGCTAATAGTGACCCATTCCATAAGAGAGAAAGAGCTATGACAGATAAAAATATATATCCAGCGAGAATGGCTTTCTTGTGATGCTTTTTAAAAAGTTGACTGATTGCAAACCAAAGTGTCGATGCAGCAAAGGTTAGAAGAATAGTATAAATGGTTATAAACTTTGATACTGAATCATGTTTAACTATCCATAAAACCAGAAACACTAAAAATAAAAAGTAACCGAAATAAGAAAAATGAATAAAATTTTTATAAGCAGAATACCAGTAATCTTTTTGAGGTTTTCCGGTAGGGGTCGGTGTACTGGCAGAATCTTTGAAAGCTTCGCTTACCGCGTCATTATCCCATCCACTTTCTTGAAGTTTCTGTTTTATTTCCGCATCACTCATACCCGCTTGTTTTGACTGTTTAATGTAATCGCATAGTTGTTGGCTGATCATAAATTATTATATTGTTTGCACTTTATTTTTTAATTTTCTGAACAAAAACAAAGAAATGGCGATAAAAACTAAATTGATAATAGATGAAGTTACCTTATCGCTAGTTGTTATGCTACCGTTGGCTAGCGTGGATATAATTTCGACGAGTAAAAATGTTCCTAGCAATACCGGTGCCCATCGTTTTTTTAAAAACAGTCCAACGATACCAATAAGATATAAACTAGAACCTACAAGTGTTGCCAATCCTCCCGGAGTATCAATTCTAGTAAATGCCGACAAGAGTTGACCAATACCTTTTATGCCCAGAAGCACCACAAGGATTACAAGAAATATATAAAATGATTTTCCCATATGATTAAAAAATTTTCTTCCTCAAAAATTAAAATATTGTTCGAGCCGATGTTTTTCTCCGAGTTATTTTGCGGTTTTTAGCAATATAGCTTATACTTAATTATAGCATAATTTCCTGTCTGGTGCAGTATTCTTGAATTAGTCCGAACGCACTTTTCCGGAAAAATCCCCCCGCAAAAATTCGGAAAGGCGGCGAAACCGCATCGCTGACAATTTCAAGTTTTTCTTTGGCGGCATTCAACTCAAAATTCGCCCATGCGCTTGCAATAATATAGCTAATAGTTTTTAGGGTGGAGGTGTAAGAAATTATTCGAGCAAGCTCCACTTAGAGCGAATTATCAGATAAAGAATTACTGGTCCACCTAAACCAAAAATGGCAGAAATTATCCCTAACCCAACTATTAGATTCAAGATGAAAGTTAAAGCGGCCATTCCGCAAAAAGCAAAAAAAGACCACTTTTTCCACATGAATAAAAATATCGTAAATACAACATTAGCTAATCCCAGTAATCCGTATATGTACCATATCCAAGATGGCACATTCGGATATGTAGTAATTATGGATGAGTTCCACAGTAGATATGTTAATGCGGTTCCAGCATTGGCGATTAACATTAAAACCAACCAAAATGTTAACAACTTGCCACGTTTTTTACCTTCTACTTTTTGTGACACGGAGCCCTCAAATGTTTCTGGCATAATATTTTTCTTAAAAATTAACTTGTTAATTTGTTATAGAAAGTGGACTAGACTTTCTATGAATTTATTTGGATTAAGGATTAAAAAATTTTCTTTTCTTCTTTTAAAATCGCCAATTCGTTTTTGCCCCGAAAATTCAATACAAACTGGCCGCCGATTCGCCAGTTGGCGGAGAGGCGAACCCTTCAAACTTGCAATTTCCTCAACGGTGCGCGGGAGAGGATTCGAACCTCCACGCCTTGCGGCACACGCACCTCAAGCGTGCCTGGCTACCATTACAGCACCCGCGCTTACGCTGCTACGCCGATTTTTTGGCGAGAAACTTTTTTGGAAACTTTTCTTAAGAAATACAATTTTGCCCGATGAACTTTTTTGGGAGAACTTAAAATTTCCACCTTGGCGATTATCGGCGAATTGATAGGATAAATTTTTTCCACGCCAACTCCGCTAAGTTCGGCTCTGACCGTAAAAGTGGCACCGGGCTCATTTCCGTGTTTTCGAGAAATTACCACGCCCTTAAAATTGCCGATTCTTTCTTTGTCTCCTTCTTTAATTCTTTCAGAAACGCGAACAACTGCCCCTGATTTGATTTTATTTAAGATTTCTTTATCTATCATAATGAATTCAATAATAGCAAGTGTTTAATCCTCCGTCAATCCCGATAAAACATTTTGCAAATTTTCCGGCAATTCGGCTTCAATTTTAATCATTCTTCCTTCTTCAATCGGAAATTCCAGCGATTCGGCGTGAAGAAATTGGCGTTCAAGATTAAAAGGATTTGTTTTCGAGCCGTAAAGCGAATCGCCGACAATCGGATGGCCGATTGAAGCCAAATGAATTCTTATTTGATGAGTCCTGCCGGTTTTTGGAATCACTTTCACCAACGAAAAAACTTCTTCTTTAATACTTGATACTTTATACTTAATACTTTTTATAACCTTATATTCCGTTATCGCTTCTTTTTCCATTTTTCCCTTCCAAACGGTTCTTTTGACGCCGCCGGGTTTTAAGCTGATTGGTTTTGCGATTTTTCCTGTTTTTGGTTTAACCTCGCCCCAAACCAGAGCCAGATAAGTTTTTTTAATTTGTTTGCCTTGTCTCCCGTAGGGAGAAAAAAGTTCTTTCAGATATTCAAAGTATTTTTGATTTCGGGCGATTAAAATTACGCCGGAAGTGTCTTTGTCCAAACGATGGACAATCCCCGGCCGGGTTTTTGGGTCGTCCCCGACATTTTTTATCTCTGGATATTTATTTAAAAGCCAATCAACTAATGTCTCTTCTTTTGAATCTTGAATCTTGAATCTTGAATCTTTTATTGAATGAACTAAAACACCGGCTGGTTTGTTGACTGCCAAGAAATTTTTATCTTCGTAGATAATTTTTAAGTCCACTATTTTATTTCGTATTTTAAGACAATATTAACCGTCACTTCTTGAGAGCCGGGTTCAATAGTCGGCGAAGGCAATCCGCCAGCGTCCATTGGCGATAATTCCATATTTTTTAAATAATACGGCGTTGGAGCAAATCCTTCTTCTTCAATTGAGAGAAGTTTTCCCAAGCGAAAATCGCCGGCTTTGGCAATGCTTTCGGCTTTTTCTTTGGCTTTTTTAATCGCCTCTTCTCTGGCTTGATTTTTTATTTTATCAATATCGTCAATTTCAAAAGAAAGCTGGGAAACGAAATTGGCGCCGTTTTCAACTACGCCGGCCAAAATATCGCCAATTTTGGCAAAGTCCCTGACTTTTATTGAAACAGTTTGCCTGATTGTATATCCGACTATTTCCGGCGGCGGACAAGATTTTGATTTTCCATCCATCGGTTGATAACAATTGAAATACTGGTAGCGCGGTTCTAAATTATAATTTTGAGTTTTAATGTCTTTATCTTCTACGCTTTGAGATTTTATAAATCCAATTATTTTATTACCTTTTTCGGTATTTTCTTTTTGCAATTTGGCAATACCTGCCCCGTAGGAAGCTTGCTTTCCTTCGGGGTCTTTACCGCCTTCGGTAATGATACTAAAGGTAAATTGCGCTACATCGGGAATAGCCGTTATTTTGCCCTCTCCGGAAACCGTAAAGCTCCTGAAAGCTGATGGTTCAATTGATTGCGAATAAGAATTGACGTAACTGATTGCCGCGTAAGCGAAAATCAATAAAATCGCGGCAGCGGCTATTCCTAAATAATTTTTAACAGATTCACTCATTGCTTTAATGATAATTTATTCGTTTTAATTTATCAATCATTTTCGTCATTGTCTTTTCCGTTCTTGTTTTTGCTATTTTTTTTAGCAAAATCAATAGTTTTTAAAATATTTGCTTGAATATCCTTTTCGTCCATTTCATCTTCGTTTTTTTTATCATTAATATATTCGTCGTCATCCGAGCCATCGTTAAAATCATCATCGTTATGATTTTCATCTTTTTCAATTTCGTAAAGTTCGGCTTCCGGAAACACTTTAATTAAAAGATTGGCGATTGAAGCTGTTTTGACGGATTTTTTGGCGCCGTCAAAAGCCTTTTTATAATTGCCGTTTTGATAATCGGTTTTGGCTCCGTCAAGAAGATTTTTGGCTTCAATTAATTTGTTTTTAGCCAATAGAATCGTTTGCTCATTAAGATTTTTTTCTCTTTCATTGATTATTTTTTCTACGGCTTTGATTGCGTTTTCCGCGGCGTTAATTTTACCTTCAGCGCTATTTTTATCTCCTTTAATTTTCATATTTTCTTTTTCAAGATTATCAATATCGTCAAATTCAATCTTTATTCTTCCTTCAAAATTATTTATTGAAGAAATTACATTTTTCTCAAATTCAATTTCCCGTTTATTTTGCGGTTCTTTAATAAGTTTGCGATAATTATCCATTGAAATTTTTAATCCAGTCGCAACTTCATAAGCTTCGTCAGTATCCCCTTTATTTTTGAATTTTTGGGTATTTGATAAAATTGTTTCGAGTTGGGAATTGAAATTATCCAAAGCCGATTCCAGCGCCAGAGCTTGCTTTTCAGTTGTTTGTTCGGGTTGAACGGTTGAAATAACAGTTTGAATTTCTTCAATCCTTTTTTTCGCCAAAGCGATTCGGGATTCGATTTTCGCTTCCGAATTCAAGGTGACGACCAAACGGATATCTTCGGTCAATAATTTTACCGGATAAAGAGTTTCTCCGGGCAAACTTTTTTGCGACGCTAAAGCGGTTGCGCCGCTGCTTAATAAAATAACAATCAATCCCAAAACAGCCGGCATTTTGAAGCTAAAACTTCTCGCTCCAAAAAGTTTTTCCGGATTTTTAATCTTTATCAAAGGCGGAGTGTTTTTCATGTAATCGGCCAATTGCTCCCTTAATGATTTCAAAAACTGCTCGTCTGTCGGCAAGCCGCTTATTTTTTTTAAGATATTTTTTGGATTAATTTTTTTATTCATTTATTTATTGATATTTTTTCTTAGGATTTTTATGGCGCGATGAATAATGACATAAACATTGACGGTTGATTTTCCGGTCAATTCTTTTATTTCGGCAATGCTTAATCCGTCAATAAAGCGGTAAATAATTATTCTTGAATAAATATCGGGCAGTAAATCAAGATGTTTTTTTACCAAAGCAAAATCAATTTTTATGTCCATCGTATCTTCATTGGAGTATTTTGAATTATCAATCGGTTCCGCAATTTCATTTAAAGATATTGGTTTTTTGGATTTATTTCGATAATGGTCGATAATCAGGTTATTTGCCACTTGATAAAGAAAGCCCGCGATATTTTTTATTTTTTTGCCCTCTCTTAAATATTGCCAAGTTTTAAAAAAAGTTTCGGAAGTCAAATCTTCGGCGGTTTCTTTGCCGTCTACGCGAAAAAAAATATGCCTTGAAATTTTGGCTGAATAATTATCATATGCTTGCAAAAACATGTTTTCTAAACTCATTTCCTCGTTTTTTTTCTTATAGTTCTTTTTCATTATCTAAAGACGGCGAAAAGAAGATTATTTTACAAAAAATCACTCGTATCTTAAAACATCTATTGGATTCAATTTAACGATTTATTGAAAACATTGCAAACAAAAACGGCCCAAATTATTTGAGCCGTTTTTTGTTAATAATTCGGATTTGATATTTATTATTGAGCAGTTGTAAATGATTTTTCTGAACTGCTAGCCGTATTGCCAATCGCGTCAGCCGAACTGACCGCATAATAATAAGTGCTTGAGGCCGTTAAATTGAGAAGTTCAAATTGATGGTTAAGCGATAATGCGGAAGAACTGATTGAGGGCGTTCCGGTTGCGTTTATTGGAGTGGAAGCGCTGTACCAAATTTTGCCGTTCGCTGATTCATCGGTAACCCAGCTGATAATCGTTGAAGTGGCGGTAGTGCTGGTGGATATTAAATTTGAAATAATCGGAGCCGTAATGTCAGTTGAAGTTGCGATTGGCGACGTTGAAGTTGCTGTCGGAGGCGCAAAATAGCATTTTCTTTTTGCCATCTTCTTCATCATTTCTTTCTTTTCTTTCTTGTTATGATCGTTATCATCGTCATCATTTTTATTTTTATCATCATCGTTTTTATCTTCTTCATCATCGTCGTCATCATGGTCATAACAGACAATCGGCGTGGATGTGCTTAATTTGGGAATAATGCCGAATGGCAAAATCTGTCCTGCTAAAGGTTTTATTTCGCATTCAATTTTTTTGGCAATTCCCGGGGCAATCAATAATCCCGGCGGCGTATGCTCTGATTTTCCGGCGCCGCTTTCAAATACCGCTTTTAAAGTGCAAACCGTTCTTGCCCCAAGAACGCCATCGGATTCAAGATTATATTTAATTTGAAATTTTTTTATCGCTGATCGCGTCAGATGGCCGAATTTACCGGTTATCAAACCTTCGGGATAAATTTCCGGAAATTGCTTTAAAAATTCTTGAAGCTGTTTAACATCGTCGCCTTGAACGCCAAATTGCAAAGTGCGGGTTATTTTAAGCTCTTCTTTAACGGCATTGACTTGCGATTCCAAACCGAAAATCTGTTCTTTTAATGATTTAATTTTTTCTTGAAGCTGATTAATTGTTGCTTGAAGATTAGTGATTAAATCAACAGAACTGGCGGTGGTGGTGGCGGTTTGCGCCAAAGTTGCCGCTAATGGCGCTAATCCAATCGTCAAAACAGCCAAGATAATTAAAATTTTTATTTTAGTTTTCATTGATTTTTACTTGACCGATTCAAAACTACATATATATTCGTAGATTCGTATTATATTCGCAGTTTCGCATCGGTCTTATATAAGTAGATTCGCATTATATTTGTAATTTCGTATCGGTCTTATCGACCTTTTTTAATCAGACGCTGACTGCAAGAAAATATTACATTATTCCTTGCGGTGTTTTTTTTATTTTATGCCGAAAAGCGTAAAATGTCACGCTGGTTAAAATCAGCATTATAAAAATTAAAACGATAAAAGTCGTTATTTTTTGGTCGATAAAAGCTTCGCTGGCGTAAATCGTTATTAAGGCAAAAGGCAATTCCGCCAAAAAAGTGGCTAAAAAATATTTGCCGAAATAATAACGAAGCGCGCCCAAAACATAACCGCCGATTTCCGAAGGCGCGGTTAGGCGGAAAAGCAAAGCCAGCCAAAATTCCATTTTTGCCGGAATTCGCGCCAAATAATTTTCTATTTTATCAAAATTAACGAATTGTTCAATGAACAAACGGCCTCCGTAACGGCCGATTAAATAAGCGATTATGTCGCCGAGCAGCCAACCGGAAAACAGCATCGCAAAAGCCGCCGCGCTTCCCCAAATCGCCACCGCTATCGGAGCGAATGGCACGCTGCTGAATGGAGATAAAATCGCGGAAAGCGCGGCTAAGCCGATAAAAACAGCGATAACCAAAATTTCGTTTTGATAAGCGTAATCTTCAACGGTAAAAACTATTTCGTAAAAAAATTCCTGAAACGACAGCGAACCCCAAAAAATAAAAGCCGCGATTATAACAAATAAAAAGAGCGATAAATATTTTCTAATGTTATTCATATCTCAACGCTTCAATCGGATCCAGCGATGCCGCGTGGCGGGCGGGATAAAGCCCGAATATCAAACCTACGGCCGCGGCGACGGCAAAACCCAAAAGCGCGGCTGAAATCGGAAACGTAAAATCCCAATTAAGCATCATTATTTTACTCAAAAATATCGAGATTGCAAAAGAAATCATAGTGCCCAAAATAACGCCGATGGCTCCTCCGGCGCTTGTCAGAATTATCGCTTCAAAAAGAAATTGTTTCAAAATATTTCCTTTTGTGGCGCCAATGGCTTTGCGAAGCCCGATTTCCCGAGTTCTTTCTGTAACAGATACGAGCATAATATTCATAATGCCGATGCCACCGACAATAAGCGATATTGCCGCCACTGCCGCCAAAAAATACGTCAAAATATTAGTAATAGAGCTTAAGCGATTCGCCAAGTCAACTTGCGTTTCTATGAAAAAATCGTCTTTATCCGGGTCTGTAATGTCGTGCGTTTCGCGCAATGTCGCTTCAATGTCGCGCGTTGTTTTATCCACGACGTCGTCAGACTTTGCCTCTACGATAAAACGATGAAAATATTTTATGCCGAAAATATATTGCTGGGCAGTCGTATAGGGCACAAGCACTGTTTCATCAAAATTGAAAAATGACACTTGTCCCTTTTTTGCTAAAATGCCTATCACTTTGAAATTGCGATTTTTTATTTTAATTTTTTCTCCTATCGCCTGGCTGGAACCAAAAAGTTCGTCTTTTACTTTTGAGCCGATAACCGCCACATCCGCGTGATTTTTTATATCATCTTCGCCGAAAAAATATCCTTCAGCCAATTGAACGTCCATAATTTTTGTTATTAATTCCGACGAGCCGAATATCGTCAGGCGGTATGTTTCGTTTTCATAAGCCGCGCTTTCTCCGCCAAAAAGCACTGGCGCCACTTCATTGATGTCCGGAACGTTTGATTTTTTTCGTAAAGCCGCAAGGTCTTTTTCTTTCAGCGAATCGCTGAAAACTTGCGCCGCGTCAGTCGGACCTCGTGGCTCGCGGCCGGGAACCACGACAATGGTTTTTGATCCCATGCCTTGAATTTGTTTTAAAATCAAATTCTGCGCTCCGCGGCCGATAGACACGATGGCAATGATAGCCGCAATGCCTATGACAATTCCCAAAATAGTCAAAATTGAACGGGATTTATGCGCCCTGACTCCGTCATAAGCTGTTTTTAAAACATGTTTAAATAGCATAAATTATTTTTCAAAATTATCGTCGGCTTTGTGCTGATGGCTTACTTTTTTATCGCTTTCAATACGTCCGTCGCGCAAACGAATTATTCTTTGGGCGTGTTCGGCCGTATATGTTTCATGAGTTATTAAAATTACAGTCCGGCCTTCTTTTTCATTAAGGCGCTGGATTATTTCCATCACGATTTGGCCGGATTTTGAATCAAGATTTCCGGTCGGCTCATCGGCAAAAATAACTTGCGGATCATTGACCAGCGCCCGCGCTATCGCCACCCTTTGTTTTTCGCCGCCAGAAAGACGGCTAGAATCATAATTCAAACGATGGGATAATCCCACTGAATCAACGGCTTTTCGCGCCAGTTCATCCCATAAATTCTCTTTAACGTTGGAATAAATCAGGGGCAATTTTACGTTTTCAAAAACA
>Ga0209542_10019807_pt1 | contig 10737 bp, 10 predicted proteins | sample RifCSPhighO2_01_FD_184028 | JGI IMG/M metagenome (GOLD analysis project Ga0209542, IMG submission 184028) | Soil microbial communities from Rifle, Colorado - Rifle CSP2_plank highO2_0.1 (SPAdes) (version 2) | ecosystem: Environmental > Terrestrial > Deep subsurface > Rock core/Sediment ...
TGTTATAAACCACGATTCTAACATCCGGCACGCCACGTTTGCAAAAAGGTTTGATAAAAGGAGATATTTTCACCCGCTCTTCAAAAAATGCTTTGTCCGGAATATTGGAAAGAGAAAAATTGCCGTCAATAATGTTGCGGCAGTGGCTTTTGATTTCTTCTAAAGTCACTTGCTGGCGATCGGCCTTAACCCAATTGCCGGTTTTTTTATTCCGGCCAAAAATGATTAAGATTCCGGCGCCTCCGAAGCCCCGGTTGGGTTTTAGAACGAAACTATTGGGCAAAGATTCCGCCGAGAGCTTTTCTATGTCCGGCTGCCGGCTGATAATTTTTATCGTTTTGGGAACCGAAAGCGAATTTTGGCGCAGAGTTTTTTTAGCTAACAATTTACTGTCAGCCAAACGCATAGCCGCCGGAGGATTTTCTGGTCGGATATACTTCTGGTTCCTGGCATTCATTCCCAGAACGCGGCCTCGGTTTTTAATTAATGTCAGCATTTCTTAACACTTCGCGGTATTTAAAGTATTCAATTAACCGCAACCCAGTCCATTTACCCAAAGCAAAATTGATAACCAAAGTTAAAATAAGTAGCCAAGGATAATTTGTCAGCCAGACCTGGAGATAATTCCAGGAAGCCAAAAAATAGGCGCTGGTAGAAAGAAATAAGGTTTCAATTGACAGCCAGAGAGCGGTTTTGAAACCCCTTTCAATCTGCGCGGCCACAAATTTTTCCACCATAGTTATAATGATTAAAATAGGAAAAATGGAAAGATAAGACAAATCTTTATAAATCCAAAACAATAAGAATATCACGCCGACTACCAGACTCAACACTATGGCCATTCTCGGAAGGTATAAAAGCCGTAGCTTTTTAACCAAAATCCTAGCCAGAGTGCCGCTCAATAAAACCACCAGAAATATTATCATTCCCTGTTTGATGCCGGTCGATAAAAAAGCGAAAGTCATAATTAAGGGCGTGTAAATCCCAAAGGCCTTAATGCCGATTACTTGCCGCAAAAAAGCGATAGCGGTTGCTATTACCGGGAACATTAAAAGCAGAATGGTGGTTTCTTGAGGTAAAATCATGGGCATTTTTTGGTGTAAGTTATGGCCGCGGCCAAGGCGTCAGCGGCATGATTAGGCCGGGGTATGGCCTTAATTTTTAATTCTTTGCGCACCGCTTTTTGAATATCGATTTTTTCCGATCGACCGTAACCAGTTAAGGTCATTTTGATCTGCAGAGGAGTGTAAGATATAACTTTGATTTTATTTTTGGCCAAGGCGCACATCAGAACTCCGCGAGCTTGCGCCACGCTAACCACGGATTTGGCGTTTTTAAAAAAAAATATGTCTTCTATAACCGCCAGTTCTGGCTTGGATTCTTTTAAAATCCGGTTCAAACTTTTTTCTATTTCAACTAAACGTTCGCTAGCTGATCGGTTGTTTTTTGTTTTTATCGAACCGAAGTCAACTTTTTTAGCAATTTTGCCATTCCAGTCAATTATTCCATATCCGGTAGCGGCGGTTCCGGGATCAATGCCGATTATTCTCATTTATATATTATGATACACTTCTTTCACTTCGTCTAATTCTTTTAGACTCTTAACGAGTTGTAGGATTTTTTGTTTTTGGTTATTTTTTAAAGTCAGCGGATAGTTGGCTTTTTTATTGCTAAACATCCAGGAAACGCTTCCGATTTGAGCGTCGTGATTTCTTAAGATTATTTTGATTTCTCCCAGGGTGCGGTTTTTGTTGTCAGTTAAAACTTCCAGCAAAAGCCCGGAGCCATAAGGCCCGACTATTTCATAGGTGACTTCTTCGCCGCTAGCGCTTGCGCCGCGGGCTTTTTCCAGAGCGCGTTCTATGTTTTCTTTGGGCATATTATCGGTCTTGGCCTTTTCTATAGCCGCTCTTAAAGCGGCGTTGGTTAGGGTATCAGGGTTGCCTTTGGCGGTCGCATAAATGGTCGCGGAGTGGTAAGAAAAAATTTTTCCTTTCTTCTGGTCCGCTTTTTCTTTTTTGTGTTTTATACCCGCCCAATGTGAATGTCCGGACATAGGTGTTGACAAGTGATTAATAATATGTTTTAATAAACTTAAAGCAGATAAAATAAAATATCAAGACAAACCCCCAGCAGCTCGCAGATAGTTGGGATTTCTCTTAGTCACACGGACCGATTGGCTCGCCTGCCGTCAGGCAAGCTTAGGCGAATCTGCTCCTCGGGGAAATCCTTTTCTTAGCCTCCCATGGCTTAGATTTTTTATAAGAACTATCTGCGAACTATTGGGCGTTTGTGACTCTATCCACTTCTTCTCGGGTGCTGATTCCGGCTTTTATCTTTTCCAATCCGTCTTGGCGCATGGAACCGATAATTTCCAGATTATTTATAGACCCGTTAACTTTTATAAGTTCAAAAATTCCGGTTCGGTCTTTATAGCCGGTAAAGCTTTTTTCGTCTTGTTTTCGGATCAATCTTTGAGCGACGATCAAATTGATCGCCGAACCGATGATTTCCGGCTTAATTCCCAGATCAATCAATCGGGGAATGGCGCCTTGGGCGTCGTTGGTGTGCAAAGTGGAAAAAACCAGATGTCCGGTTAGAGCGGCGTTAAGCGCGGCTTCCGCGGCTTCGCGGTCGCGGATTTCTCCCACCAGAATCACGTCCGGATCTTGGCGGAGAATATTTTTTAATCCCAAGGTGAAGCTGTAGTCTTCTTTTATTTGGGTTTGAACTATTCCTTCCAATCTATATTCAATCGGATCTTCTAAGGTGATCACTTTTATCTCGGGATGATTGATTTCTTTTAAGCAGGCGTAAATCGTGGTGGTTTTTCCGGATCCGGTAGGGCCGACTACTAGAACCATGCCATTGGTTTTTTTAAGTTCGTGCCGGATTAATTTTAAATATTTTTCATTTAATCCCAGGTCTGCCAAACCCAAAGAAATTCTTTCCGGATCTAAAAGCCGCAGAGCAATGGCTTCGCCCTGGGGACCAGGCAAAAGCGACAGCCGGATATCAATCTTCTTCCTGCCGTCAACGATTAATAGTCTTCCGTTTTGCGGAATCTCTTCCTGGTTTAATTTTAATCCGGAGAGAATTTTTAATCGTGAAATAATTTTGCGGTACTGATCTTTTTGAATTTCTAAAATATCCTGCAGAACTCCATCTAAACGGTAGCGAATTTTAGCTTTATCTTCCCGAGGTTCAATGTGCACATCCGAGGCCTGCATAATTTTTGCTCCTCCCAGAATCGCTCCCAGCGATTCGGTGGCCGAAGGGCTTTGGGATTTTTCTTTTAGTTCCGCTAAATTTTTAATTGCGGTTATTTTTATTTCTTCTTTTTTGATTTCTTTGGGGATGCTCTCGTAAGTTGCCAAGATTTTACTAAAAGATTTTGGGGAAATAACATAAATCCGGGTTTTAAAATTTCTGGCCTCTAAAAATTTTTTTATATTTTGGGCCTTTTGCGGATCTAGGGTTCCCAAATCCACGTTTTCTCCGAATCTTCTGATGATCGCGGTTTGATTTTTGCGGGCATCGTCTAATGCTAAAATTTTTACATCCTCCCAATCAATGGTTAATCCGGAAAGGTCTAGATAAGGAAGTTCTAAAGCCCGAGCCTGATCTTGGCTTCGGTCCTCCTGCTCAGCTTGGCGTAAAGTTTTTAATTTGGACTGGATTTTATCAACTAGCATCACCCTAACTTTACCTTGACCAAGACGCTAGTCAAGTGCGAAAATGTTAATAAGATGGTGTTTTTAAGCATAAAACCAGAAGACACGTATAATTACGCTAAAGACTTTGCCAGCGGAATAAAATCCGGGGCAGTTATTTCTTTAACCGGACCCTTGGGATCGGGCAAAACGGTTTTCGTCCAGGGCTTGGCTCAAGGATTGGGAATCAAAGCAAAAATTAAAAGCCCCACTTATATTTTGATGCAGAATCACGGTAGATTTTACCATGTTGACGCTTATCGTTTAGAAAACTCGCAAGCGCTTTTAAATCTTGGCTTTAAGGAGATTCTGGCAGATAAAAATAATCTTATAATCATAGAATGGGGAGATAAGATTAGAGACATCTTGCCGAAAGATACTATCAATATAAATCTGGAACATATTGACCAGAATAAAAGAAGGATTGAGATAGGAATTAAATAGGACTATACTTTATTTAATGCCCAGCAAATCATCTTTAATCATTGTTGACGGCAACGCCTTGGTGCATCGAGCTTATCATGCCCTGCCCCGAATGGCTGATCCTAAAGGTCGCTTGGTTAACGCGGTCTATGGTTTCACCTCAATACTGTTGAGCATTCTGCGGGAAATCAATCCGGAATATATAGTAGCCACCTTTGATTTGGCCAAGCCGACTTTTCGTCACAAAATGTATGATGATTATAAAGCCAATAGAGACAAAGGAAAGAGCGAAATTTACCAGCAGTTTCCTTTGGTAAAGAAAATTCTTAAAGCCCTTAACATTCCGATCATAGAGAAAGCCGGTTATGAAGCCGATGATCTTATTGGAACCATTGCTAAAAATCAAGACCGAGCCAGAAATATTATTGTCACCGGAGATTTAGACACCCTGCAGTTAGTTGACGACAATACCATTGTATATACGCCGCAAAAAAGCGTTAAAGAAATTATTTATTACGATCAGTCGCGGGTTAAGGATCGTTTTGACGGCTTGTGTCCCCGACAAATGGCGGATTTCAAGGGTTTGCGGGGAGACCCTTCGGATAACATTCCCGGAGTTCCGGGTATCGGCGAAAAAACCGCTATAGAATTACTAAAAAAATATCCCTCCATTGAAGCGGTTTATGATAATCTGGACAGCATAAAAGACAGCGTGAGAAAAAAATTGGAAGCCCATGAGGATCAGGCCCGTTTTTCCAAGGAACTGGCGACCATCAAGACCGATGTGCCGATTAAATTTAATTTAAAAGATTGTTTAGTCAAAGAATATAGCCACGAAGAAGCGGTCAAAGTTTTGCAGGAATTCGGCTTCCGCTCTTTAATCAGGCGCCTGCCGGTATCTAAACTTTCCGAAGAAATTTTTGAACTGGAACGTTTGCTGGACCCGATTTTAAAAAAAATGGAGCGTCGCGGGGTTTTGCTGAACCAGGAATATCTGCGGAAACTAAAAAAAGAGCAGGACCAAAAATTATATAACCTGGAGCAGGAAATATATATAGAAGCTGAAACCGAATTTAATATTTTATCTTCTAAGCAGGCCAAAAAATTCAAATTTTTAGAAGAAAAAATTAAAACCTACCGCTCGCTTTATAAAATTAAATCCACCTATATTGAGCCGTTATTGGAAGCTGAAGAGAGAATTCATACCAAATACAATTCCTTGGGCACGGCTACCGGCAGAATTTCTTCTTCTAGCCCTAATTTACAAAACATTCCGGAAATAATCAAGCCGGCTTTTATTGCTGAAAAAGACAAAGTTTTAGTTTCCGCCGATTATTCGCAGATAGAACTTCGCATCGTAGCTTCTATTTCCGAAGATCAGGCTCTGATAAAGGCCTTTAAAGAGAACCAAGATATTCATGTAGTCACCGCGCAAAAAATTTTTAATAAAAAAGAAATTTCTCAAGCTGAACGCCAGCAAGCCAAGATTATAAATTTTTCCGTGATTTACGGAATTTCGCCTTATGGATTGGCTAAAAACAGTAATATACCCATAGAAGAAGCCAGCGCTTTTATAGCCGAGTATTGGGCCGAATTTCCCGGCGTGGCTGAATACATGAATAAAATTAAAGCTTTGGCTCAAAAACAAGGTTACGTGGAAACACTTTTCGGCCGAAAGCGGCAAATTGAAAACAGCCCAGCCGGCATGCGCGTGGCCATTAATCACCCCATTCAGGGAACCCAAGCGGATTTGATTAAAATGGCCATGATTAAGTTAGATCAGGAATTAGGCCAAGACGCGCCTATGATTTTACAGGTTCACGATGAATTGGTTTTTGAAGTTAAAGAAAAAAAAGCGAAGCAGGTGATTCCTAAAATTCAGGACATTATGGAACATATTTTTCCGCTTAAAGTTCCGTTAAAAGTTGATGTTAGATCGAATCAGCACTGGTAAATTAGGTGAAAAACTGGCGAGAAAATATTTAGCTAAAAACGGCTACAAAATTATAGCTCGCAATGTTCGTTATAAATTTGGCGAATTGGACATCGTCGCCCAAAAAGGCGGCTTTATTATTTTTATAGAAGTTAAAACCATGAGAAAAGACAGTATCTACGGCGACCCTGGAGAAAAAGTTAATGCCAAAAAACTTAAAAGAATTCAGTGTTTGGCAGAATTATTTTTAATAAAAAACCGATTCAGCGAAACGCAATCTTGGCAAATAGATGTGGTTAGTATAGAATTGGACTGTGATATTAAAAAAGCGAAATTAGTCCATCGGAAAGATGTTTAGCGACCCAAAACAATTTATCTCCGCTATCGCCCAGCTTTCTGAAGAGCGGGGAATTTCTGAAGATAAAATATTTGAAACCATTGAAGCGGCTATTGCCGCGGCGTACAAAAAAGACTACGCTGATAAAAACGAGGTGATTCGGGCGCGATTTAACCGCGCCAGCGGAAAAATCTTGGTTTTTAAGGTTAGAACCGTGGTGAATGAAGCGTCTTTGATTACCGAAGAAGGCGAGCCCAGGTCTTTTAATGAGGCCCGGGAAATCATGCTGGAAGAAGCCAAAAAAATTAAGAAAAAAGCTGAAATCGGAGATGAATTAGAATTTGAATTGGAGAATAAGGAAGATTTCGGCAGAATCGCGGCCCAAACCGCTAAACAGGTAATTATTCAAAGAGTGCGCGAAGCAGAAAGAGAGAGCATAGTGGAGGAATATAAAGAAAAAGAAGGCGGGGTTCTGGCTGGATTTGTGCAAAGAGTGGAAGGCGACAATGTTTTTATTGATCTAGGAAGGTCTTCGGGCATCCTTTTCCCCAGCGAGCAAATTCCAGGAGAAAATTATCATCGCGGCCAGCGCTTAAAAGTGTATGTGACTGAAGTTAAGAAAGATGTTAAAGGAGACGAGGCCGGAATAATTGTTTCTCGTTCTCATCCCAGTTTGCTGATTAAATTATTTGAATTGGAAGTTCCGGAAGTTGCTTCCGGCGCTGTGGAGATAAAAGATATTGCCCGGGAAGCCGGTTCTCGATCCAAGGTATCGGTTTGTTCTCATGAAGAAAGGGTTGACCCGATTGGTTCCTGCGTGGGCCAAAGAGGCACCAGAATTCAAACCATAATTAGCGAATTAGGCGGAGAGATGATTGATGTGGTGGAATACAGCGAAGATGAAAAAGACTATATTGCCAACTCCTTGTCTCCAGCCAAGGTGAACCGGGTGGAGTTAAAGGAGAAAAACCGAGAAGCAGTAGTTACGGTCCCTTCGGATCAATTATCTTTGGCTATCGGCAGAAACGGACAAAACGTTCGCTTGGCCGCGAAGTTGACCGGCTGGAAAATTGATGTTAAAGCTAAATAAACATTATTTTCATGAATCAACAAGAAATAGCCACCGCGATCAGGCAGGGAGCCATGGCTTTTTTGCATCAGGAATATAAAATTTTATCGATCTTTGTAATTTTGGTTGGGGTTTTGCTTTTTTGGCTGGTTTCTTTGGGAACCGCGGTGTGTTTTGTGCTGGGAGCTTTGCTTTCGGCTTTAACCGGAAATCTGGGAATGCGAACCGCCACGCGCTATAATTTAAAAACCGTGGAAGCGGCTAAAATCGGATTGCTTCCGGCTTTAAAATCAGCTTTTCGCGCTGGTAGCATTATGGGCTTATCAGTAGTGATTTTGGGAATTTCCGGAATTGTGGTTTCTTATTTAATTTTTAAGGATCCCAATACAGTTTACGGCTTTGGCTTCGGCGCTTCGGCCATTGCTCTTTTTGCCCGCGTGGGCGGAGGAATTTATACCAAAGCCGCTGACGTGGGAGCGGATCTGGTAGGCAAAGTGGAAAAAGGAATTCCGGAAGATGATCCCAGAAATCCAGCGGTAATCGCTGACAACGTGGGAGACAATGTGGGCGATGTGGCGGGCATGGGAGCGGATTTATTTGAAAGTTATTCCGACGCCATCATCGCCGCTATGGCTTTAACTTTGCTGGCCGGGGTATCGGTTTGGCAACCGATTATTTTGGCCATAGTCGGCTTGGCGGCTTCGATAATCGGAATCTTATTTATAAATTTTAGAAAAAAAGGCGAGCCGCATAAAATTATGAACTCCGGGATTTATTTAGCGGCGATTTTATTTGCCGTTTTTGCTTATTTCGTAGTTTCCGATCAAAGAATTTATCTGGCGGTTTTATCCGGACTTTTGGCCGGAGTGATTATCGGCCAAATCACCGAGCTTTATACTTCCGGAAAATATCCGCCAGCCCAAAAATTGGCTAAGGCCGCGCAGACCGGTTCCGGAACTAATATCATCTCCGGTCTGGCTTTGGGAATGATGAGCACCATAATTCCGGTTTTAACTGTTTCCGGAGCGATTTATTTAGCGTTTTATCTAGCCGGAATTTACGGCGTGGCTTTATCGGCAGTGGGAATGCTAGCTACTTTAGGTATAACTTTAGCCGCCGACACTTACGGCCCGGTGGCTGACAACGCGCAGGGCATTGCCGAAATGGCGGGCCTGGGAAAAGAGGTCAGGGAAAGAACCGAGGAACTGGATGCAGTAGGCAATACTACCGCCGCTATCGGCAAGGGTTTTGCCATTGCTTCAGCTGGACTCACTGCCTTGGTTTTGGCAGTCAGTTTTTCTCAAGTTGCCAAGATAGATATAGTTAATCTGCTGGAGCCATTGGTGGTTATTGGTTTGTTGCTGGGCGCTCTTTTGCCTTTTGTTTTTTCTTCTATTTCTATGAGCGCGGTGGGGAAATCCGCTCAATCAGTTATCGAAGAATCGCGCCGGCAATTTCTTAAAGGTGGAATTCCGGATTACGCTAAAGTGGTTTCCATTGTAACCCGAGCGGCTTTAAGGCAGATGATTATTCCCGGCGTGCTGGCGGTATCTTCTCCGGTCTTGGTAGGTTTGGTTTTGGGAAAAGCGGCTTTGGCCGGTATGCTTTTGGGAGCTATTGCTACCGGGTTTCTTTTGGCGGTCATGATGGCTAATGCCGGCGGCGCTTGGGACAATGCTAAAAAATATATTGAAGCTGGAAATTTGGGCGGCAAGGGATCGGAAACGCATAAAGCCGCGGTGGTTGGAGACACGGTGGGCGATCCCTTTAAAGACACCGCCGGACCTAGTTTAAATATTTTGATCAAGCTGATGTCTATTGTGGCTTTAATTATCGCGACACTGCTTTAATAATTGGATGAAAGGGATAAAAATTAGCGGAATTATTTTTTTTCTATTTCTAGTTTTATTTTTTGGTTTTTTAGTGGCGAAAGAAACCGGGGAAGCTAGCAAAACTCCTCGGAAATATTTATTGTATTTTGTCGGCGACATCATGCTCTCTCGGGGAGTTAATTCCCGGATGGAAAAATTTAACGATTATTCTTGGCCCTTTAAAAAAATCGGGGATTTTTTGTCCTTGGCTGATATAACTTTCGGCAACTTAGAAGGGCCGCTTTCCGATAAAGGAGCTGATACCGGAAAAAAATATTCTTTTCGCGCCAATCCGCGAGCTATGGAAGGATTATTAAGAGCGGGTTTTGATGTTTTGTCTATTGCCAATAATCATATTCATGATTGGGGAAACGAAGCTAAAGAAGATACGACGAGACGTTTAAAAAAAGCTGGAATTTCTCCTTCCGGGCTGGGTCTGGTGCCGATTTTTTATTTGGGAGAGGCCAGCGTGGCTTTTTCCAGCTATACCCATCCTCTGCCGGAAGAGATTATTCTGCCAGCGGCAGATATTAACATTGTCTCTATGCACCTGGGAATTGAATACCAATTAACTTCCAGCGAAGAGCAAAAAATGTTCGCTCATAAAGCTATTGACGCTGGCGCGGATTTAGTTATCGGCCACCATCCTCATGTTAGAGAGGAGCAGGAAATTTATCAGAATAAAAATATTTTTTATTCTTTGGGAAATTTTGTTTTTGATCAAAGCTGGTCAGAAGAAACCATGCAGGGCTGGATTGCCAAAGTGGTGGTTCAGGGAAAAGACATAATTTTTGCCGAACCTATAGAAATTCGAATTAACTCTGATTTTCAGCCGGAGATCGTGATTTTTTAGTTTTTGCTTTAGCGGGGCAAAGCTCTAGACCCATTCTATGTTCCTTAGCTTCAATGCTGGAAATTTTAAAATTATATTTCTTGCCTAATTTTAGTTTTTTATCTATTTCGCCGGCTTTAAATTGCGAAATATGAGCTAATCCGTGAATGTCTTTGTCCAGCTCCACAAAAGCACCGAAATTATCAATTTTAATTACTTTTCCCTTAATAATGTCGCCAGTTTGGTATTTTTTACTGATTTTTATCCAAGGATCTTTTTTCAGATCTTTAATGCTTAAAGCCACTCGATTATTGTCTAAAGATATGATTTTGGCTTTAACTTGATCGTTGACTTTAACAATTTCCGCCGGATCTTCAATTCTTTGCCAGGCTAACTCCGAGATGTGAACCAAGCCTTCCATTTCCCGACTTGCAATCTTAAACTTGACAAAGACTCCGAATTGAGCGATGCCGGTGACCACGCCCTCAACTGCTTGGCCGATTTTTAAATTGGCGATGATTTTATCAAATTCTTCCTGGCGCAGGGCTTTTTCGGAAAC
>Ga0209542_10019808_pt1 | contig 10737 bp, 10 predicted proteins | sample RifCSPhighO2_01_FD_184028 | JGI IMG/M metagenome (GOLD analysis project Ga0209542, IMG submission 184028) | Soil microbial communities from Rifle, Colorado - Rifle CSP2_plank highO2_0.1 (SPAdes) (version 2) | ecosystem: Environmental > Terrestrial > Deep subsurface > Rock core/Sediment ...
CCCGCCTCTTCCGCATCCCGGTCGTCATCCACGAATCCGACGCGGTGCCGGGCCGCGTGAACCGATGGGCGGGGAAGTGGGCAACGCGGGTTGCCATCGCCTACCCGGCGGCGGGGAAGTTTTTCCCGGAGGGGAAGGTGGCGCTCACCGGCATCCCGATTCGGAGCGGGATACTCGGCGGGACGCGCGAACAAGCGGCAGAGTTCTTTGCGGTGTATTCGGACCGGCCGGTGGTGTTCATTACCGGCGGCTCGCAGGGCGCCAAGATCATCAACCAGGCGGTCGTTGAGATCCTGGCGAGGATTCTCGAGAAGTTCGAGGTCATCCACCAGGTCGGCGAAGCGCACTTCGAGGACCTCCGCTTCGAGACGGCATCCATCATCAAGGAAGGGGGAGGGGAGCGGTACTACCACATGGTCGCCTCGCTCAACGAGGAGGAGATGCGGAGCGCTTACCTTCTCGCGGACATCATCGTGTCCCGGGCCGGATCCACGATTTTCGAGATTGCGGCATGGGGGAAGCCGGCGATCGTCATACCGCTCGCGATCGCGGCCCAGGATCATCAGCGCGAGAACGCCTATGCCTACGCGGCAGCCGGAGCGGCGGTGATCATCGAAGAGGCGAACCTGACGCCGTCCCTGCTCCTGCACGAAATCACGAGTGTTGCGGAGCATCCAGAGCGCCGGGCGAAGATGGCCGAGGCGGCCAAGGCCTTTGCGCGGACCGATGCGGCCGAGGTCATCGCGAAAGAGGTCTTCCGCATCGGAACCCACGAATCATGACCCCGTCCGTCCGCACACGCATCGCGCCCCCGATGGAATTTCGCGCGGCGAAATCCAACGGGGCAAGCGAGACAGACCATGCACTATGATCCGCACCCGGATAGCGCCGAGTCCTACCGGTTTTCTGCACATCGGGACTGTGCGGACGGCTCTGTTCAATTATCTTTTCGCAAAGAGACACGGGGGAGTATTCGTGTTGCGCATCGAGGATACGGACCTCGAACGATCCGATACGAAATTCGAGACCGACATCCTTGATGGGCTCGCGTGGCTCGGCATCCAGCTGGACGAAGGCCCGCGGGAGGGCGGCTCGTTCGGGCCGTATCGTCAGAGCGAGCGCATCGCTACCTACGAGCAGTATCTCCGCCAGCTCCTCGATGGCGGGAAGGCGTTTTATTGTTTCCACACGGAGTCGGAGCTTGCCGCGAGCGAAGGCAATGCCGAGGGAAAGATTTTCGCGCCGCACGTTTGCGATCACCGCGACATGGCGCGGGCGGATGATGAGGGGAGAATGGGCGGAGGGGAGCGGGCCATTATCCGTTTTCGGAACGAATCCGCGCGCGAGATTGTTTTCACGGATGTCATTCGGGGCAATGTCAGAACCGATACATCGCTCCTTGGCGATTTTTCTCTCGCAAAAAATCTCCGAACGCCGCTTTATAATTTTGCCGTCGTCGTTGATGATTTTTTGATGCAGATCAGCGATGTCATCCGTGGCGAGGACCATATTCCCAATACGCCCAAACACCTCCTCATCCAGGAAGCGCTCGGATTCCCGCACCCGCGCTATGCCCATCTCCCGCTCGTCCTCGGATCGGATCGCTCCAAACTTTCGAAGCGCCACGGCGCGACAACCGTGCATGAATTTCGGCAACGGGGGTATCTCCCCGAAGCGCTCGTGAATTTCATGGCGCTCCTCGGATGGAATCCGGGGGATGATCGCGAGCTCTTTTCGCTCGATGAACTCGCGCGGGAGTTCGACCTCGGGCGGGTGCAGAAGTCGGGCGCGATCTGGAATCAGGAAAAACTCGATTGGTTCAATGCCGAATATATCCGAAGGAAAGATCGAGAGACGCTTGTTCGGACCGCGCAGCCCTTTCTCCAGGCAAAATTTCCCGACCGCGTCATTTCCGAGGCCGACGCGGATGCGGCGCTTGCGCTGGAGCGTTCCCGGTTGCGGAAATTGTCCGATATCGGCAACGATTCCGAGTTCCTTTTTCGGGAGATTGCGTATGGACCCGCACTCCTCGCTTGGAAAGAGATGTCCGCCGGTGAGGTGAAAGCATCGCTCGAGCGTTCCCAGAGCATCATCGCTGGCGTGGAGGGAATCGCGTTTGACAAAGAGAACCTGGAGGCGGTCTTCCTGGCGGCAATCGGAGCGGGGGATAAAGGGTTTCTCCTCTGGCCGCTCCGGGTGGCGCTTTCCGGGAAAAAGACCTCTCCCGGGCCGTTCGCCATCATGGCGGTTCTCGGCAAAGAGGAAACCATCCGGCGGATCAACCGCGCAATCGAAAGACACCAGCAATGATGCTACGATAGGGGAGTATGGTACGCGGCGCGAATACGCGGCTTATCGTTTTTGGTTGCGCTCTTTCGCTGCTGATTGCGGGCGCGGGTTTTCCCGTGCCGGAGCGCGCCGCGGCAAACGAGGACATCCGCCGCCAGATTGATGCAAAGAACGACGAAATAAAGCGCCTGGAGGCGGATGCCAAGCGCTACCAGACGGAGATCGCCGAGGCGGAAAAGAGCGCGAATACCCTCCAAGGCCAGATCAGAATCATTGATCAAACGATCAAGCGGCTTGATGCGGATATCCGGGTGACGAACGCGAAAATTTCGCGCGCGACGCTCGAGATACGGGCGCTCGGTACGGAGATCGGCGAAACCGAGGACTCCATCACCATTGACCGCGGGCGGCTTGGGGCGCTCGTTCGTGAGCTCGCCGAACGAGATCAGGAGCCGCCGCTCGCGACGTTCATGAAGTACGATTCCCTGTCCGCTTTTTTCACCGCGCTCGACGAGCTCGCGGCCGTGCAGGGAGAGTTGAACCGTGTGATCGCTGATCTCCGGTTGAGCCGGGAACAACTCACCGACCAGAAAAGCCGCACCGAGGCGAAGCGCCGAGAACTCGCCGGCCTTGCGCGCGAACTCGCTGATCAAAAATCCATCCAGGCGGGTGAGCGCAAAGCCCGCGCGACCCTGCTTACGGAGACGCGGAACCAGGAAAAACGCTACCAACAACTCTTGGCGGACGCCAAGAAGAAGCGTCAGGCGCTCGAATCGGAGATCGAGAACCTCGAGGCGGCGCTCCGCGCAACATTCGATCGCTCGCTCCTGCCCAAGGCCGGAGATGGGGTGCTCGGCTGGCCCCTTCCGAATCCGGTCTTCATCACGCAGTACTTCGGGAATACCGAATTCGCGCGTGGCGGGGCGTATGGCGGCAAGGGGCATAACGGCGTTGACTTCCGTGCCGCGAATGGTACCGCCGTTTTCTCGGCTGAACGGGGAACGGTGCGCGCGACGGGGGACACCGATCTCGCATGCCGCCGGGTCTCCTACGGGAAGTGGATATTGATTGACCATCCGAACAACCTTTCAACCCTCTACGCGCATCTTTCCCTGTCAAAAGTCGGTGCCGGCGATACGGTGAACCGCGGGACGCTCATTGCCTACTCCGGAGCCACCGGCTACGCGACCGGGCCGCACCTCCATTTCACGGCGTTCGCGCGCCAGGCAGTCGAGGTTATTGATTATCGGAGCAAGGTCTGCGGCACCGTCATGACGCTGCCGATCTCCCCCACGAGCGGCTATCTCAATCCGCTCGATTATCTATGAAAACACTTTTCGGGATTTTCCTGTTCGCGCTGGTTCTATTCGCGATCACGGAGATCGCTGAACGCGCACAGGTTCCTCCGTCCGCCCCCGGCGGGGGATTGGAGCCGGCACCGCAGGCATCCGGGGAGGGGGGTTCCCGTTCTGCGACGTCCGTTCCCTCCTCGGGAGCGCTCCGGCCATCGCCCGCGCCACAGCCGACCGCAGTGCCATCGCCAACGCCCCGGTCGACCGCGCCTGGAGGACAGGCGACAAAGCCGCCAAAGCAGGTAAAGCCCGTCCTGCCGCCGATAACCGAGATAACGATTCCCATTTCACCTTCACCGGCGGCAACCCCCGTACCAACGCCTCAGCCTCCGAGCGACGCGGAGCTCTACGCCCGCATCAACGGGGCGGTGGTCCAGATTTTCTGCACTGCTTCGGACAAGCTCTACGCCGCGAGCGGCGTCATCGTGAATACCGGAGGGCTCATCCTGACGAACGCGCACGTTGCGGAGATCGTGAAAAATGCCGGGGAGCAAAATTGCAAAGCCCGGCATGGTAATCCGGCGTGGGAATTCGCCGGTGTGCGGCGTGTGTACACCGCGGATGCGGAGCCAAAGATTCCCGGGACGAGCGTGGCGCAGCGCGACTTCGCGTTCCTGCGGCTTGACACGCCGCGCGAGGCGTTTAGCTCGGCCTCGGTCGCGGTGCTCCTCGCGACCGAGGGGAGTTCGCTCTACACTCTCGGGTATCCGAGCGAGTTTCTCCAGAATATCGCGGCGTTCCAAAATTCAAACCTGGTGTTCTCGGTGCTCCGGGTGGACAACTATGCGGATCTCGATGGGGATCTTGCCACTGCCGAGGGATACGTTTCCCAAGGCGGGCTCGCGCTGCAGCAAGGGAGTTCCGGCACTGCCCTCTTCGATCGAGAGGGGAGGGCGCTCGGCATCATCTTTGCCACCACCAAGGGCGCCACGACCGCGGACCGCGAGGGCATCGCGCTTTCCATGCCGTACATTGATCGCGTGATGAAATTGGAAACGGGGAAGGGGTTGATTGAGTTCATCGCGGGGCATTGATTGAAATTAAATCGGAATTGGAGAGGATGCTCCACACCAGTCGCGATTAGGCGGTAAAGTGTTAGGGACGGAAAAGGGTTATTGTGCGACGTGGTTGAGAAAGGGAAAGCAGCGGGGGCAGGCGTACTCACGCCCGTTCCCCCGCTGTGATTGCAGCTCCGTTCTGTTGCGGTGGATTTTCGGCGCCGAAAGTATAGAGTTAGAAGCGTATATTCCATTCATGCGCACCTCCTACTCGGCCCTCGAAACCTACAAACTCTGCCCCCAGAAATACCAGTTCCAGGAAATTGATCGTATCCGCGCAAAAAAGTCCAAGGCGGCGGTGTTCGGTACGCACATCCATACCACCCTCCGGTATCTCTTCTCGCAGGATCCCCTCTTCCCTACCCTGGACGAGGTTCTCGATTATTTCCGCGCGAACTGGCCGCCGGCGGAGAAGTTCGATGTTTCGGCAGAGGAGAAGCGTCTCTACCAGGAAAGCGGCGAGCGCATCATCCGCAATTTCTACGCGAAGAACGCTCCCTGGAATTTTGCGGTCGTTGACCTTGAGTCGCATTTCGAGGTGCTCATCGAGGATGCGCGTCGCCGCGAAACCCACGTGCTCGCCGGACGCATTGACCGCATTGATAAAGTCGGGGATGGATTCGAGGTGATTGACTACAAAACGAGCCGCACGCTCCCCTCGCAAGCGAAGGTGGATGGCGACCTCCAGATGTCCATTTATGCGCTTGGGCTTCAGCGCCGCTGGCCGCACGTGGCGCCCGAGACGATTACCCTCTCGCTCTATTTTTTGAAGCATGGGGAGAAACTCTCCACCAAGCGGACGGCCGATGCGAATGCCGCGACGCAGGAAGACGTGCTCCGCACCATTTCGGAGATCCAACGGAAGCAGGAAACCGGCGAGCGGTTCGAGCCGGTTCCGGGACCGCATTGCGGCTTTTGCCCCTATAAGCCGATCTGTCCCGCGTGGCGGCACCTGTACCGGAATGCCGACGCTCCCCCGCCGGGAGAGGCGGAAGTCCAGGCGGCGATCCGGGAATACTTCGACATCGTGAAAAGCGAGCGCCAGGCCGCGAAGCGCCTCGGTGAACTCAAAGATTTCATTCGATCCTATATGGAACAGCAGGGCTTTGACCGCGTATTCGGGGATGAGGGCTTCCTTTCCCGCTCGGTGCAGAAGCGGTTCGCGTACGATTTCGAAAAAGCGCGCGCGATCCTCGAGCCGCTCGGCAAGTGGGAAGAGGTGCTTCTGGCGGATGACCAGAAGTTGAGAATCGTCGCCAAGACCCTCCCCCCGGAACTCCAGGCCGCGATCGAAGCCGCGAAGGTGCTCGTAAAGGAGTACACCGTCATCGCGGCGAGCATAAAAAAAATCCCCCGTCCGGAGCCGGAAGCGGATACATGAAATATGAAAGCGGAAGGACCGGGAAGTCCTTCCGCGTCAGTCGCTCCGACAACCATCCAATCGCCTTTGATTGCCTTCGTTCGCGCAGTTGTCGCGGCTACCGGGGAAGCGGTATTGCCGTGAGTTTAGCATCGATGTCGGAGTACTGCATCCGCTGCGACGGCGAGCGGAGCGTTGCCGTGTCAACGCCGTGCACGGCGATCCTGACGCTGTCGAGGCCCGCTGTCAGGAGCTCGCGCAGCTGCGCGGGAGAATAGGCGAAATGAATTTCCGTCTCCCCTCCCTTGGACACGCTCATCATGTTGGCGAATCCGGCCCACTTCTTGGTGTGGCCATGGATGTCGCGCTGGGTGTACGCGACGGCCGCTGCGGTATGGTTGATGGAGAGGATGACGCCGACCGGCAGTACGGCGCCGAGCTTCCATCGCGCTTTCTCCTGCAGGAACGCGGGGTCGGTGCTTTCCCCCACGGCGAACGCGATGCCGACGGAGTACACCATCGCCGCGGGCGCTCTGATCTTCACCGCGAAGCCGACCTGGCCCCCTTCCAGCTCCCGCGGCGTTACCTCGGCCGTGAAGAGCGCCTGGCCTTGGGCAGCGCCGAACGGCGTGAGCGCGATGGAGAAACCAAAAAGAGCAATTCCGACGATTGACCGCATGGCAGACCTCCTGCGGAATAACTGCGGGTTTCGGGGCCTCGGCGGAGAGAACCCCCCTACCAGGGAATGAAGAACCCTCCGGCGAGGACGGTCGCGGCGAGAATGAAGCAGAGCCAGCCGTAACTCACCCGGTATGCGACAACGCGGCGGAGGAGACGGCGCATGGCGTATCATTCCTTTCGTCATTGTTGTTTGTTGTGGGGAGCAAGCCGTTGACAGCGCGCTGTCGTACTCTCTCTGGGATGTTCATACCATGCCGCGTATTTCTGTTGCAAGCGAAAAATCCGCTCGTCGAAGAGCGGATTTTCGTTATTCCCGGAGGAACGCGCCGCTTACTGCGCTCCCGGCTTGGTGGTCGCAACGAAGCGCATCATGATCGGGCTCCCCGCCGCGTCCACGAACGGCAGGTCGCGCGTGTGGGCGAAGGCCTTATCCCCGTCATCGCGGTGGAGCATCGCATAGTAGACCTTTCCGCCCTCGGTGCTCCGGAGGAGTTCGACCACGATTGCCTGATGCTCGCCCGCCGGAAGGCGGCGCGCGCCGAGGATGTTGCCGGGCTTCCCGTTCCAGTCCTCATGGATGACCACCCAGCCCTCTTCGGAAAGGGCCGCCTTGCGGATCGTCGCGGTTGAGCCCGCGTCCTGGTCGTCAACCGCGACCGTGTTCGCGCCGCTCGGGAGGGTGATGCCGGCACCCGTGGTTGGCGCCGGGGTGCCGGATGCTTCGCCGGTGATACCGCTCGCCGGCGCCGGGGTTTGAGGCCTCGCGTTCAATGTCCCGAACCAGAAGCCGATGCCGCCGGCGACCACGGCGACAACCACAACGAGCGCGATGGTTTGATTTTGGCTCATCATAGCGATAAAAAGATAGGAATTAGGGTTTTGAAGATAGCGGAATCCTAGCAGGCGCGGGGCACATATTGCAAGTCCCCCATCCCCGTTTACGCGGGACAATGGAAAAGGGCGCTTCGCAAGGTCAACTGCTGACCTGCGAAACGCCCGTGTGGCCGCGCGTTCTACTTCTGGATTTGCGCGGTCGCGAGAACTTCCCGGATGGCTGCGTCGAGATCCTCGATGAGGACCGGCTTTTCGAGAACGCGGTCGACGCCAGCAATAGTCGCCGCATCCCGGATGGCCTCAACGTCATTCGCGGTGATCATGATGACCTTGATCCCCGGGGTGATTCGCTTCGCGTCCGTCGCGAGACGCTCGCCGTTCATCCGCGGCATGTCGCGGTCGGTTACGAGAACATCGGGCTTGAGGCGGGCAATGGCCAGGAGCGCATCTGTGCCACTCGCAGCATCAGATGCATCGTAGTCCTTGAATCGGAGGAGCTGTACGAGCGCCTCCCGGATCTCGGCAATGTCATCAACGACCAGGACGTGATGCTTTTTACTCTCCGTCATTTTTCCGTCACCTCCCTTCCGCTCTGTTTGGTGATGGTTCCGATGATGGCCGCGGCGATCAGTTCTGCCGATGCCGCGGGGTCGCGCATCCGCTCCACGGTGATCCAGGAGCAGGCCTTCCGCGTCCGCCGAAGCTCGCAGCACGATACGAGTAGGCCCGCGAGTTCTCCTTCGCCGATGTAGGCCTGAGATACACGGACGCGCCAGGCGTTCTTTGCCATCGCGCGCCCCCCATCCCGCCACCATGCGCCGAGCTCGCGGCTCAGCGCGTTCACGAACGTCTTCGTGCCGGGATTGACGATTTCGTCCTCGGCGCCCCGCACGATCTCGACGGGCAGCATTTCGGGCGCGAGACCCTCCGCGGCCCGAGCGTCCCCTGCGAGGGAAATTCCGGGAAATGCGCCCTGGCTGAGAGCCGACGCCAGCAGCGCCAAAACGCCGATGGCTGCGGAGAAACTGTACCGTCGCACCGCCTGATCTCCTTTCCGCGGGAATCTCCCGCGCCTGTTTTGTTCTTTCCGCCACCTTTTCTATCCTACGTTGTTTCTGAAAATATGTCAAATTCCCGCCGCAGGATTTTCGTTGCTTTCGCCCCGCGGCCCGCGCTCTTCGCCGATGGCGCGGATCGTTTCCACCATTTTCCCGTATCCATCTTCAAGGTAGCCCTGGACCGAGTGATGATGCAGGCGGAACATGGCGTATGACTCGTTCTCCTCGGTCGGGGCGGGCTCGACAACGAAGATGCGGACCGAACGCTTGCCGGTGAAGGAGAACTTTGCCTCGGTGAAGCGTTTGGTTATCGCTTCTTGGATGCGCGTCCGGGACGCCGATTCCGCGACTCCCCCGTCAACGATGAGCGCGAGGTCGCGCTTGAGGCGCTCGAAGGAATCAATGTCGTTGTTGATTTCGAACCCGCGCGCGAGGTCTTTTTTCGCGGCGCGCCAGGAGATGAGGTTTCCGGCGCGGCGCGCGATGAGGTAGATCGTGTTGAAAAGCCGCGAGGTGCGGATGTGTTCCTGCGCATCGGTCAGGATGACGAATATCGTGTCGCAGCCCTCGCGGATGGCGTAGGAGAGCGGATTTTTCTCCACGATGCCGCCGTCGAAGAGTTGATGTCCCTGCCAGATGAACGGAGGGAAGACGATCGGCATCGCCGCCGAGGCGAGGAGGGCGTCGGTCAGGAGTTCGACGTTCTGGTGCTCGGGGTTCTTATTCGAGAACACCACCTGGCCGCCGGTCTGAAAATCCGTGGTGACGATGTCAACTTTCACGGAGACGGTCAGGAGCGGTTCAAGATCAATGCGGTCGTTCAACAGGCGCCGGAGCGGGCGGTTCGTCAGCACTGATTCGGAACGGGTGAAGGCGTGGAAGAGCGCGAAGAGATTCCAATCGTAGAGAAATTTCGAGGGTTTGGGCGCGATCTCCTGGTAGGTGGTGAAGAGGTCCCCCAGACGTCCGATGGCGAAAGCCGCGCCGTTCAGCGCTCCGACCGAGACCCCGACGATGTACGAGGGCTCAATGCCGTATTCGCGCATGGCTTTGAGCGCGCCCGCTTGGAACGCGCCGCGGATGAATCCGCCCGTGAGGACGACGCCGATCTTGCCGAGTTCCGGGTGTAATGGTGTCATGTGCGTAGTCGGATCGTGCCGAGTATAGCGTATTGTTTGACCCGCCGTCGAGCCGGAGTTCAGGACTTCGGCGGGGCAATGCGATAGATGGCGCCGGCCTTGTCATCGGAAAGGAGGAGCGAACCGTCTGTTTGGAACAGCAGGTCTACCGGGCGGCCTAAGGCGCCGTCAGCTGCCAGTCCCTCGACGGAGCTCGGGACGAGAAATCCGGTAAGGAGATCCTGCTCACTACTCACTGTTCCTTGGTCACCGATCTCATATCGCACCACCTTGTACCCCGTCGGCGTGCTCCGGTTCCACGAGCCGTGGTACGCGACCAGGAGGTCGCCTCGATACTCTGCCGGCCATATCTCTGGGATGAACGCGAGTCCGAGCGGAGCGGAATGGGCCGGGATATCAAGGAACGATCCCCTCTCGAACGGCTCCATGCACGGGTTCCGGACATAGGTGTTTTTGTCAAAGTCGGTGTCGTGAATATTTTTCCCGTAGCAGTTCGGCCAGCCAAAGTTCGGAGTCGAACTTTGCCCCGAGCCCGTCGAAGGGCCACCGATACGATTAATCTCATCCGGCGGCGTGTCGTCGCCGAGCCAGTCGCGGCCCATTTCCGTTGCCCACATGCGGCCGGCGGCATCCCAAGCGAAGAACACTGCGTTCCTGAGGCCGCGGGCGAATGGTTCTGACCGTCCGGTCTCCGGGTCATAGCGAAGGATAGTCGCGCGGCGTTCGTCGGTCTCGTTGCATACGTTGCACGAGGAGCCAATGGAAATATAGAGGCCTCCATCCGGCCCGAAGGCAATGGTGCGCGTGAAGTGGCCTTCGCCCGACGGAAGCGCGAGCACATCCTCGCCCGGATCGTCGCTCGGGGTCATCATCCGGCGGATCACGCGGTGTTCCTCGGCAATGTAGAGGAGGCCGGGGCGGACCGGATCAAATGCGAGGCCGTGGGGTTTCCGGAGGTTTCGGAAG
>Ga0209542_10019809_pt1 | contig 10736 bp, 7 predicted proteins | sample RifCSPhighO2_01_FD_184028 | JGI IMG/M metagenome (GOLD analysis project Ga0209542, IMG submission 184028) | Soil microbial communities from Rifle, Colorado - Rifle CSP2_plank highO2_0.1 (SPAdes) (version 2) | ecosystem: Environmental > Terrestrial > Deep subsurface > Rock core/Sediment ...
TCTTATAACCTCAATAAGTTTTGGAAGATCTTTCGTGTTTTTTGCCTCAATCGAAATTGTAATAACAGGTTCGACTTCGCTCATGAAACTTTCAAATGCCTTCACAGCTTCCGTGCTGATTGTCTCTCCCGCATAAACTTCTTTCAATCCCACAAGCGCAACAATGTTTCCTGCAGGAACCATGACGGCTTCGACAAAATCCGCGCCCATGAACAAACCGATTTTTTGTATCTGGACTTCTTTATGACTTCCGATAAGTTTCACTTTCAATCCTTTCTGTACTTTTCCCGAGTAAACTCTTCCGGTTGCAATATCTCCGGAGTGTTTGTCAACACTAACATCCGTAACCATCATTGCGAAAGGACCGTTCTCGTCGCACGTTTTCATTGCAATTCCAATGTTTGATTCAGATTCCCCTTTCCAAATAACCGCCATCCTGTATGATTGCGCTTTCACAGGATTTGGAAGGTGTCTTGTAACCATATCCAATATTGCTTCGGTTAACCTGCTTTTTTGCGCTAACTCTTTTTGGTTGCCGCTTTTCAAATACTCGTAAACCTGTTTGAACGAAACCCCTGTTTTTGACATCCTTGGAACTGAAACCGCCCACTTGTTGTATGCGCTTCCAAATGTAACAGAACCATCCTGTACTTTTACCGTCCATTCTTCCGCAAATTCTTTTGGAACATTCTTTTTTATGAGAGTATTAACATGAGTAATTGTTTTCACAAATCTTTCCTGCATCTGCTGTTCTGATAATTGTAATTCGTTGATAAGCCTGTCAACTTTGTTTATGAAAAGAACCGGTTTCACGTATTCCCTTAATGCCTGCCTGATAACTGTTTCGGTTTGCGGCATTACTCCTTCAACCGCATCAACAACAAGAATAACTCCATCAACGGCTCTCATTGCTCGAATTACCTCTCCCCCAAAATCAACATGCCCGGGCGTGTCAATCAGATTGATCAAATAATCTTTTCCGTCGAGTGTGTGCGAAAGGGAAATGTTTGCTGCGTTAATTGTTATTCCTCGAGCTTGTTCCTGATCCTCATAATCCATTACTCTTTGTTGGCCGGCAAGCTCTTCGCTCATCAATCCTGAGGCAGCAACAAGTGAATCGGCAAGAGTTGATTTTCCATGATCAATGTGCGCAACTATCCCCATGTTTCTGATGTTTTCTCTAGTATTCATCAGCTTTTCCGCTAGCTTTACAATATCTTCCTTTTTGGCCATTCAGCGACACCTCGCGGCGGAGAGGTCCGCCGTTAGACCTGTGTCATCTTCGCGGTGCTCGATGCCACGACCTTCGGTCACACTAGCTTCGCTCATTGTAGTTGTAAAATAATTTTTCATTCAATCAGCTCATTATCTGGATGCTTTTGCAATCCTTTCAACTTCGTCTCTTCTCTTGACGCTGAAGCTTGCGTTGTCCTCGTTTGATGCGGCAATCAATTCAGCCGCAAGGGCTTCTGATGCGCTTGTTTTTTTGTTGAACGAACCGGAAAAAGCAGCAAGAGCCAAATTTTTCAAAGATTCATCAACTTTTTTTAAAGGTGCAACATCAACGGAAACAGAATAAGAAACTCCGCCCCTCTTAATTCTTGTAATATCTTCTCTTGGGCCTGCGAATTGTATTCCGTCAATAAGAACCTGAATAGGATTCTTGTTTGTTTTCTTTTCAATGATCTCAAACGCATTTTCAACTATGTGCATTGCCTGCAATTTTTTTCCGCAGCTTCCCCTGCCTCTAATGTATTTTCCGGAAAGTTTTCTTTTCCCTTGCCCGGATCTCATTATTTTGTTGATCAATCTTTCCACAATACTAAGTTTTCCTTTTGCAAATCTTTTTCTCGTCTGTTTTCCGAATGTGTGGGGAATTTTTTTTGATTCAAGTGAAACATATTTTGCAAGGCTCGGATCCTTGATTTGAACCCCGCTTGTATCCCACTTTCCGAAAACCAGCATTGTTGTATCGCTTTTTCTATCCATAAAAAATCATCTCTTAACTTTCTCTTTCTTTCCTTTTCTAAGCATTTCAAGTGCAATTCCGTTTACATGCGTAACCCTGTACTTAACGCCCCAAAGATCTCCCTTTGGACCGCCTTGTGCTCCGCCGATTCCCTCTATTGTAACCTCATCATGTTCATCGATAAATTTTATTGCACCGTCTTTTGGCGCCAAAGCCGTAACCTGCTTGCCGTTTTTTATCAACTGTACTCTTACACATTTTCTTATTCCGGAGTTAGGTTGCTTTGCCGTTACCCCTCTTTTTTCAATTACAATTCCTTTCGCTTGCGGAGACCCTTCCAAAAGATCTTCTCTTTTGGCTTTCCCCATTTTTGCTTTAATTTTTTTCTGGTGCTTCCTGTCTTTTCTGCGCCACTTTTTCCTTTTTTTCTGCAAACTGCTTCCCGCAAATTCTCCTTCTGCCATTATGCGGACACCTCCGCGTTCAGAGGTGTCCAACCTTCGGTTGGACTAGCCCCGCACAAAGTGCGGTGCAACGTGCTCCCGGCGTTCCGGGAGTTCAGAGGTGTGCGACCTTCGGTCACACGAGCTTCATTCATAATCAAAACTTTTGTAAACAAATCTTTCACCTTATCCTAACTTCTTCAATATTGTAATTCCTTTTTGCAAGCTCTTTTATCTTATCAAGTCTCCTCAAATTGTTCAAAATAATTTTTTTATCATCACTTTTTGTTTTCACAAATGCAATTGTCCTGTCGTTTGTTTTTCTTATTTCAACTTTTTCAACACTCGCTTTGTAAAAGGCTTTTTCGAAAAAACCTTCCGGATTTTCATAATACTCAAAAAGCTCTATTGGTTTTCCGAGTTTTTCTTTTACTTTCTGTATCGTTACTCCATTCTTTCCTATTGCTTTTCTCATGTGCTTTGAAGGAACCAAGAAAACAATGGATCCTTCGTGGATAAAGCAATCTTTTGCAGTTGCCCTTGTCATTTCATCCAATGCATTTATGAAGCGTATTTGTTCGAAATCAAGTTTCACGTTCAGATCACTTTACTATTTCCAATACCTTGCTTTTTCCCTTGTCAAGAACAACCATTGAACTGATAGTGAAAGGTTTTCCGCAAACGCTTCCGAGTTCTATGCCCGATCCTTCAAAGATAGAGTAAGGAGTTTCCCCTGTTTCCGCCAAAGAAACCAATTTCTCTTTGGAGAGTTTTGGGGCATTATTTGCTATAATAATAAGCTTCCCTGTACCGTTTTTAAGGCTTTTCTCCGAGTTTTTTGTGCCAAAAACTACCTTTCCCGTGTCCACAACACGCCTGATTTCCTTTGCAACATCAACCATAACCTTTCACCCAAATTCCTATTTTTTTACCACAAGGCTTACTCTTCCGGTTCCCACTTTAATCGGCTGTCCCACAATAATGTTTTCTACAACGCCTTCTAAGTGCTCTACTTCCCCCTTGAAGCTTGCTTCCAATAAATGTTTCACGGTTTCTTCAAATGCCGCTCTTGCAAACGGACTTGATTTTCCTCTTGTGATTCCTGTTCTCACAATTCCCTTTATGTCTCCATCCCAAGTCATTGAATCCGCCAAAAGCATTATGTGTCTAATATCAACTGAAATTCCATTTTCTCTCAGAACACCCTGGAGCTCGTTCACAATTGAAACCCTTCCGGCTTCTATTCCAAGGACTTTTGAAATTTCTTTTATGTCATTTGTTGTTGTTCTTGCTCCGTCAATTTCCTCCATTTTCACAATTGTTTTGAGGTTTGTTCCCCTTGTTTTGATGACAGACTCATTATTTTCTTTTGTAACAATAACCTTTTCAATTCCCCTAACCCCCTGAATACGTGTGTTTCTGAGTTTGTTTAATGTTTTTCTGATTTTGAGGAATGATTCGTTTTTGAAAGTAAAATCCATTGAATATTTGTCCTTCTGCTTTGCATCTTTTTTCATGTGCTTATTTATTTTATCAATGAGTTCCTCAACATTCACATTTCTCAATTCAACGGCTTCCTTATCAATCATTATCGAAACTTTTCCCTTGATAAGATCCTCGTGAACTTTAATCACATCATCAATTCTCACATCAATAAGCGTTTTTGCATACAAATCCAATTTTTTCTCATCTTTTCTTAGTTTTTCATCCGCAATGTAAATTGTCATGGTTGGATATTTTGCCTTTGACCTGCCGTCAACTATTTCTTCCACTCTTTGTATTCCTGATCCGACAGAAACTTCCGCAGAACCCGCATAGTGCTTTGTTCTCAAAGTCAATTGTGTTCCCGGCTCTCCAAGGCTCTGTGCGGTGATAATTCCAACGGCTTCTCCCGATTCAACTTTTACAAATTCAAATTGTTTGAGTATCTGCTCCATGAGCTTATCTTTTTCCTTGTCCTTGAGCTTCATTTCTAAAACTGTTTTTTCAAAATCCTCAAAAATTTTTGCAGGCAAACCCTCTTTGAAGAAAAGATCGCCTTTCATGTAAACCCTTTCAACTTCCTTTTTCTCCTCAACGATTTTTTTAGCCTTTTTTTCTTTAGGTATTTTCGGCTCGGTTTTTTTCGCCGGTTTTTTTTCCACGTGCTTTTTCACGGTTTTTTTTGCGGACATTTTTTCATCACTTGCTTCTCATTTTTTCAAGCTCTCTTTTCACAGAAACGCTTTTTCCTTTAAATGTTTTTTCCGGGAAGACTCCGTCTTCTCCGTACTTGTACTGTACAATATTCTTGTTTGCCGTTCTCACAGTTGCATCATTGTTTACAACAAGATCCTTCAAAGAATTTGCCAGCCTTCTGTACAAATAACCGGAAACCTTTGTTGAAACTCCCGTGTCAACTTCTCCCTGTCTTCCACCCATTGTGTGATAGAAGTATTCATAAGAGCTCATTCCTTCCATGAAATTGTGGTAAATGAATCCCCCCGCATCTATTCCAACATCCTTTCTTTTGTTGAGTGCGATCAATCTATTCGAGAATCCTCTCTTCGGCCTTCCCTCTCTTACAGATGCCTGTCCCCACATTCCGGATAAGTTTACAAGATTGATGATGTTTCCTCTTGAACCTGAAAGTATCATTACATTGCTGTTGAATTCAGGTTCATCAACCATTACAGAATCAACAAGTTCTTTCATGATTTGCTTCTGCAATTTTTCTTTTGCAGCTGCCCCTGTTCTCATCATGTAAATTTCAAAGCTCTCTTCCTGATTTCTTCCCGGAATTAAATCGAGATGTCCTTTCTCGAATTTTTTAACCCACGAATCGGTTTCTTTTCTCATTTCCTCAACGGCTTTTTCTCTCAAACTGAGTATCTTGCTGCTCGGAGTGTATTCCTCAAGGCTTACTGTCATTCCAACTTCCGTTATAAGACCGCCGATTATTTTTGAAATACTGTCATAAAAACCCCTTATTACTGCAGGAGGATAATCCCTTGCAAGTGCATCAACAAGTTTTCCTTTTCCTTCTCCAAGACTGACCGCATCAATTATTCCGGCTTTCAATTGGCCTTTCTCAATCTTAACTATCAAATCATTCTTGTACGGGTCTTTCAATAGTGCGTTGTTTGGATCTTCTCTTTTGATTATGTCATGCAATTTGGTTTTGTACTCCATGTTCAAATCTTTTGGCAACAATTGCGAGAAAATTAGTTTTCCTGAATATTTGTCCTTTCCGACATCCGGCTTTGGAATTTCCTGCAAATTCATTAACTGGAAAAACTGGAACGCCTTATCCTTATCAAACACGGTTTGCTTCATTGTTAGTATAAAGCATCCTGAAACTCCGTCTTCATCAAGAATTATTACCGGGGCTCCGTATCTTGGGGAAATAATTTGTTTTTCAACAAGCATTAGTTCTGTTGCTTCCGCAATTCCTTCAGGAGTTTGCGGAACATGCATGTTCATTTCGTCTCCATCAAAGTCCGCATTGTATGGTTTGCACACAATTGAATTCAATCTGAATGTCTTGTCTTTCATAATTTTTGCTCTGTGTGCGAGCATTGAAAGCCTGTGCAACGAAGGCTGTCTGTTAAAGAGAACAATATCTCCGTCTTTCAATTTTCTGTCAAGTTTAAATCCGACATCAAGCTCTTCCAAAATAGCTTCCATGTTTGCCTCAACAACTTTTTTTCTCATTCCATCAGGCCTGATAACATAAATTACTTTTCCTTCCTTGATCATGTTCTTTGCTTCTGTCAAGGTTCCTTTTGTAATTATTTCCGGAACAGTCATGTTGTCCGCAATTTCTTGGGGAACACCGAGTTCGTTGATTGAAAGCATTGGATCGGGAGTTATGATTGAACGAGCCGCAAAATTAACTCTTTTTCCTGTTAAGTTGTACCTGAATCTTCCTTTCTTTCCCTGCAATCTTTGCACAAGAGTTCTAAGTGCTCTTCCGCTCCTGTGTTTTGCCGGAGGAACTCCCGCGGTATTATTGTTGAAATACGTTGTCACATGATATTGGAGCAAATCCCAAAGATCTTCAATGATAAGTTGCGGTGCGCCTGCATCAATGTTGTCCTTCAATCTCATGTTTATTCTAATTATATCAACAAGTTTGTGTGTTAGATCGTCTTCGCTTTTTATTCCTGATTCAAGTGTAATGCTCGGCCTAAGATTGATCGGCGGAACCTGGAGCACGGTCATGATAAACCACTCCGGCCTGAGTTTTCCTTGTTCATAACCAAAGAATTCCAAATCCTTGTCGGGGATTTTTTCAACCCATTCCCTTATTTGCGTGGGATAAATTCTGTCCTTGTCAATGTAAAAGTTTGTGGGCTTGTCAAGTGAAATTTCGCGTCTGTCAGCAGTACAATGCGGACATTTTTTCACTTTTTTTGTTTTTGCCAAAATCTTTTTTGCAATATTAATTGTTTCATCGCCGATAAAAGCCCTTAACTGCTCAAGCTTATCAGCTTGGATTGCTATTCTTCCGCAGCTCTGGCATGTTGCCTGCATCAAAATTTCAAGTTTTTTTCCGAATTCAGAGTGTGCAATCGGCCTAACCAATTCTATGTGTCCAAAGTGGCCGGGGCATTTTTTCATTGTATTTCCGCAGGTCTTGCATCTCAATCCGGGATTGATAACCCCAAGATGATTATCCATCAATCCGCCTTCCATTGGGAAGCCGTCTTTATCATAAGTTTCAGGGCTCTTGATTTCTATCCCGCTCATTTTTCTAATAAACTCCGGACCCATAATCCTGAATTCAATTCCCTCAATTCTTTTTGTCATCATTTCAGCGACACCTCGCTGAGAGAGGTGTGCCATCTTCGCGGTGCTCGATGCCACGACCTGCGGTCACACTAGCTTCGTTCAACATTTTTGTCATCATATCAATTACACCTTGTCCGTCAAAATCAATTTAGGATATACTCCAAGAGCTTTCAATTCATCAAGCAATAATTTGAAACCATAGCTCATTTCAACAGGATAAATTTTCGAATCATTTGCCTCAAGAACCCTCTTCACTTTTCTGATTTGATCCTCAAATCCTATTACTCCCGCGGTTTCGGAAACCCACATTGTAACTTTATCGGAATCATCAATGAATTTTTCCTGCAAAAGCATTGCCGCTCCGTGTCCAACCAATGTTTCTCCTTCCATTTCTCCAAATCTTAATCCGCCCTCTTTTTCCTTTCCTTCTGTAGGCTGTCTTGTCAAAATCTGAACCGGTCCGCGAGCTCTGCTTTGTATTTTGTGCGCGGTCATGTGGAACAATCTTCTATAAGCAACCGGTCCCGTAAAAATTTCTCCTTGGATTCTTTTTCCTGTTGTACCGTCGTAAAAAACTTCTTTTGCATTTTTTCTTAATCCGGCTGCATCAAGCATTTTTTCAAGTTCAGCTTGTTTGACTCCGCCAAAAGGAGTTCCGTCTATCTGCATTGCTTTCATTGCGGAAGCTTTTCCCGCAAGCATTTCAAGCAAGTGTCCAATGGTCATTCTTGAAGGAACAGAGTGCGGGTTCAAAATCAAATCAGGTTTTATTCCATCGGGTGTAAAAGGCATGTCTTCCTCAGGAACAATTAATCCAACAACACCTTTCTGCCCGTGCCTTGAACTGAATTTATCTCCAAGCGCGGGAATTCTCTGGCTTCTAACTTTAACTTTCACAAGCTTGTTTCCGGCTTCCGATTCTGTTACAAAAATTTTGTCAACAAAACCGTCCTTGCCTTTTCTTATTGTAACGCTTGTTTCCCTTCTTTTTTCCTGAACAACACCGAACTCATTGATTTCTTCCAAAAATCTTGGAGGGGAGGTTCTTCCAATCAAAACATCATTTTCTTCAACAATGGATTCAAGCTGGATTATTCCGTCATGACCAAGCTTTTTGTAAAATCCTTCTCCCAAAAATCCGACGGTTTCTTCTGTCGGAATTTCAAATTTATCTATCTGTCCGCCAGGATACCTGTTTTCCGCGCTTTCATAAGTTCTAAAATAAGAGCTTCTTCCCATTCCTCTTTCCACAGCGCCTCTATTGAGAATTACTGCATCCAAAATATTGAAGCCGTAATACGGCATTATTGCAACAACAAGATTCTGAATTTGCGGTCTCTGATTCAATCCAACCATGTGCATTGTTTTTGTTTTCACCAAAGATTTTTGTGGGTAATGCAAAAGATATCCTTCAGTATCGCTTCTAAGATTAAAATTGCTTGCTCCGAAACCCTGTGCCTGCTTGAACATTTTTGCTCCGTGAAGCGCTTTTCCCGCCATGTTGTGTTCGAGATAAGGAATCATGGAACTTATTACACTCAAAATTGTTGCGGAATCAATTTCCAAATGCGTGTGCTCTTTTCCGAGTTCTTTTTCGTTTGAAGCAATGAAAGCATTTTCCTCTTCTTCCGCATCGAGGTATTCAACATATCCCTCGCGGATAAGATCCTGCCAAGTTTTTTTAACTTCCTTAACCTGCTTTACAATTTCATCGGTAATTTTTAATTTTCCGTTCTCAACAACAAGCAACGGTCTCTGAACCCTTCCTGCGTCTGTGTTAATGTAAACTTCATTTGTATCTTCGTGGAAAGCAACATTTGCCTGCTCGGAGATTTTTGACTCTCTTCTGCGCGCAATAATTTCCCTTGTCAATTTCATGGGATCGGGATGGAATCCGATAAGTCTTCCGTTAATGTAAACCTTTGCCTGCTTTGCTTCCTTAACCATTCGGGAACACCTCCGCGTCCGAGCGTGCTCCTCGGAAGGGAGCGTGCGCCTTCGGCAGCACTTGGTTCGCCGTCAGACCTGTGCGACCTACGGTCCCACTCATTTGGTTTGCAATCATCTTAATTTCACGCCCATATCCTTCAACAATTTTTCAATCGGCTCTTCATCCGTTTCAACCGTAACCTCTGCCATCAATGCAAGATTTTTTACCAACCCACATTGCGGTCCGTCAGGAGTTTCTATTGCGCACAATCTTCCCCAATGCGTTCCGTGAACATCTCTTGCTTCATAAAGTTCCCTGTTTTTATCCAATGGGCTTTTTACTTTTCTCAAATCCGTTAATGGAGATAAATAATTTACTCGATCCATGAATTTTGAAACTCCTGTAGCGCGTCCAATCCAATTTCCTGTGCTCATTGCAAATCTGATTCTTTCCGAAACCGCGCCCGGTCTTACAATTGTTGAAATGTTAAGTTTTCTTCTCCTTGTAACTGTTCTGTCAATTTGGAATTTCAAATCCTTGATGAAATATTTGAAAGAATATCTGAACAAGTGTTCCATTAATTTTCCCGACAATTCCAATCTCTTGTTTGCGTAATGATCTTTGTCATCTTCTTCTCTCAATTTGTAGGCTTTTTCAATTGCCTTGGTTGCCATCATAACCAAATAATATGCTTTTGCCAATCTGTCTTTTTGATCCTGTCCAATGTGCGGCAATAAGAATGCATCAATAACTTCCTGGGCTCTTCTCAACCTGTATTCTTCCACTTGTCCGGGTGCAACAAACTTTCCGATTTTATCAAGTGCTTCCTTCTCGCTCTTAACCAAAAGATTTTCAATGTTAATCAAAACATCATTTTGAATTTCCTGTTGTTCAATGAAAGCTTCCTTAATTGTTTGCGGGCTTCTCAATCCAAGTGCTTTGAGCAAAACAAATAATTTTAATTTTCTAGGGGAAGCAGGAAATGTAACATTCAAAATTCCGTCAGGAGTTCTAAGAATTCTAACCCTTCCTTTGAAAGCTCCCCTTGTTGAAATAACTTCCGCGACAATTCTATCGGATTGTTCAGAAACAATAACCCTGTCGGATGCAAGAACTTCCTGTGTCATCAACGCTTTTTCAGAACCGTTTACAATGAAATATCCGCCGAAATCAAGATGATCTTCGCCCATTTCAATAAGTTCTTCGTTTGTTTTACCGTTCAACCAGCACAAATTGCTTTTCAACATTACAGGAAGCTCTCCGATGTAAGTTTGTTTTTTATCCTGTTCAACATCTCTTCTCAAAAGTTTCATTGTCAAAAAAATCGGGCTTGAATAAGTTCTATTTCTCAATCTTGCTTCCATTGGGAAAAATTCGTTTCTAGGAGAGCCGTCAGCTTCCACTATGCGCGGTTTTATAACGGAAATTTTGTCAAATTGAACTTTTACTTCCTCGATTTTCGGAACAACTTCCTTGTTTTCCGCAATTATTTCATCGAGTTTTTTTTCCACAAACTGGTTGAACGAATCTATTTCCATTTGGGCAATGTTTTTGTCCCTAAAATAAGAATCTATTACCGCCCAACCGTCAACCAAATTAAACCACAATCCTAAAGTAAATG
>Ga0209542_10019812_pt1 | contig 10734 bp, 13 predicted proteins | sample RifCSPhighO2_01_FD_184028 | JGI IMG/M metagenome (GOLD analysis project Ga0209542, IMG submission 184028) | Soil microbial communities from Rifle, Colorado - Rifle CSP2_plank highO2_0.1 (SPAdes) (version 2) | ecosystem: Environmental > Terrestrial > Deep subsurface > Rock core/Sediment ...
CAACCGGCAACACCTATGCCCCCGTTGATAGCTATCTTGGGCTATTAGGGCAGTATGGCGGCAGTTTATTTACCGATGACCAGAAAAGTGCTGCCTTACACCTATCAAAGATAATTGACGGTAAAAACCAGACTCCTGGCCTCCAGGCCCTCACTACTTTTAGCTCTTTTGCTCGAGCTGGTGACCCCAACCACTCCTGGAATTCTTCCTTGGGTGATCCGGTTACGGCTTTCGTTAACAATAAACTAGCAATGATGCTGGGCTACTCAACCCTCTCTAAAGATATTAAAAAAGCCAAGAAAGATTTTGAGACGATCAAGATCGCCGCTCTCCCGCAGGTCAACGACCCAGTCTTGACCAACAAACGAGTCGACAGCGCTAATTACTGGACTCATGTTGTTTCTAAGTACTCCAACAAACCCTCAACCGCTTGGACTTATCTGCAAACCGTTGGTAGCAAGGGGTCACAAAAATACGCTCAATTAACTGGCAAGCCTTCGTTTACCCAAAGCCAGGATGCGACCATTAAGCTTGGAACAGGCGATCTGGGCGAAACCGATCTATTTGCTCAACAAGCCACTTTTGCTCCGGCCGTTTTCAAACCCGATTGGCAATCTAGCGACGAGATCATCCAAGATATGTTGAACCAAGCATTGGTTAATGGTCAATCGCTTCAAGCGGCAGTGGATAGTGCCGGGGAACGGCTGAAAGCTTTAATCTCAACTGGAAGTTGAGATTAAAGTAGAATCAAGAATGAAGAATCAAGAATCAAGAAAAGGACAGCCATTCAAACTGATCCAGAATTGCGGAAGTGGATTCTTCCTAATTCTATATTCTTCATTCTTAATTCTGCGAGCACCAGCGACGCTGGCTCAAGGGAAGTTTACGCCGGGTTTGCCGGTTACCCCCGGGCAAAGCAACGTCACCTTTCAAGAATACTTCTCCTCGCTAGTTAATGTCGGTGTGATTGTTGCCATTGCCATTTCGGTCTTGATCACCGTCTACGCTGGTATTCTCTACTCCCAATCCCAAGGCGAAGCCAGCAAGATTGCTTTAGCCAAGGAGCTCGTCGCCGGTTGCCTGACCGGCTTGGCAATTTTATTACTCATCAAGCTAATCCTGCCGACCCTGGGGATAGAAGTCACACCATGAGAAGTAGAATCAAGAATCAGGAATCAAGAATCAGGAAATTGACACACAATAGTTTTCGGTATTTAATAACTCTATTGATAGTTCTTTATTCTTTATTCTTTATTCTACCCATTTCGCATACTCTAGCCGCGACTGATTTTAAGCTAACCCTACCAGATTCAATCACATATAGCGGCGATGCTGATTTTGTGAGGGTTTGGAATAGTGTTTATAACTTAGTGTTTGCTTTTCTTGCGGTAATGGCATTTGTCGGTATTGTTTATTCTGGAATTATGATGATTACTGCTGGCGGTGATTCTACTAAGTTCGCCACCGGTAAAAAGAATTTGATTTGGGCAATAATCGGTATTGTAGTCCTAACGATTTCTTATTTTGTAACAATCTTTGTGTTTAGTTTTATTCAGGGGATTACGAAATAATAATGGATAAACTTCTTGGATTTCCCCTTCTAAATATCCTGATCGCTCCAACCTTACGTCCGGGAGCACCGACATTGAGCTTGCAAGAAATTTTAGTCGGCCGGTCTGATGAAAATATGCTAGGGGTTATACCCCATTACACCACCATTTTAGCCATGTTAGCGGCAATGATATCCACATACTATATCGTCTACGCTGGTTATATAATGTTTACCGCCTTTGGAGATGAAGCCAAATATGCCACCGGCAAAAAAACCCTGTTATCGTCTGTGACTGGTTTTGCTATTTCGATGTTGGCTTACTTTATAATCCGTTTCTTTACCAGTTTACTTGGCTATACAGGGTCATATTGACATCGCTATTGACAGCACTCGCATAAACGAGAAATATGAAGGCATATGGTAGTGTTTCTCGTTAATAATTTAATTCGAATTAAGGAGGAGATGGAATGATTGATAAATTTGCAGGTTTCTTTATTGGTCACGCTCAGGCACAGGTTACGGGTAAAAGTTTTTGGGACTTTTTTAAACCTTTTGGCACTATTAGCAAAGAACCCCTAAATGCGACAGATACTTTCCAGAAAGTAATCACGATCGCAATGACTTGGTTTTTAGCAATCGCTGCGATCATCGCCTTTGTATATTTGGTTTTAAATGGGATTAACTATATTACTGCAGGCGGAGATGCTGAAAAAGCCACTAAAGCAAGAACGGGGATATTAAATGCCATAATTGGTATTGTTGTTGTTAGTTTGGCCTTTATGATTATGCGCTTTGCCTTAGGAGTTGGTAAAGGTGTTAGTGGTAGCACGGGATCATTCTTTGGTCTTTAGCCAGCAACGGTTTTAGTGGCGAAAGGGGTTTTGTCCCATGTTTATTATTTGGATAATGGCTTCCCTTGGGCGAGTATCGCTTATCAGTAGGAATCAGATATAATTCAATGCAGTTAACTTTAGGGGTGTTTGTTCTTCAGTCTCTCAAACAGCCCCTCAAACTCCCTGATACTGGCTTTTTGTTTGATTAGTTCGGTGTATTCGGCGGTTGGTTCAAGGAATTGAGCTTGAACTTTGCGACCCGGTTCGCCCTCTTTGGCGCCATCTCGTTTGACGAGGCGTTGAGAAATTATTAATCGAATTGCGTCCGAGAGTAGATGACCCGGCGCGCCCATCTCGATTAGTCGAGCAAAAGTGGCTGGGGCCGAGTTGGCGTGGCGGGTCGTTAAAACCAGATGTCCCGTTAGCGAAGCGTTGATAGCGATCTCGGCGGTTTCTTGGTCACGAATTTCGCCAACTAAAATAATGTTGGGGTCCTGACGCAAAACTGCCCGCAGGGCTTGGGCGAAATCAAAACCTCGATCGGGCTGAACTTGAATTTGCTCGATGCCGGCAATCTTATATTCAACCGGATCCTCAATGGTAATTATTTTTTTATCGGGAGTATTGAGCGTTTTTAAGATAGCGTAAAGCGTCGTTGTTTTACCAGCCCCAGTTGGGCCGGTGACGATAATCATGCCGGTTTCAAACTGGATCGCTCGCTGAATCGCCGATGCGGTCCCCTCATCGAGACCCAATTGATCGAGCGATAGAAAGCCTTTGCCGGTTAGTAGTCGTAGTTCAATTACCTCGCCGTAAGTGGCGGGCAAAATACTAACCCGAACATCCATCTTTTCGGCCCCGATCTCGATCGAGAAGCGACCGTCTTGAGCACCGGCGTTCTTGTTTAATTTCAAGTTAGAGAGATTCTTCACTCTCGAATTAAGTAAGTGGTACGAGTCCTCGGAGATCTGGGCGACATCTTGTAGGGTGCCGTCCACCCGAAAGCGAACCCGGATAAAGTCGGCCTGCGGCTCAAAATGGATATCTGAAGCGTTAAAGGCGACCGCACCAGACAGGATGGTTTCAAACAGTTTGGTCGTACTAACATTTTGGATCGCTCCGCCAAACTCCTCTAAATTAGCGACCTGTTTCAGAAAGTCGCCAACCGACTCTTTTTCGGCTTGGGCGCGAATTCGCTCGGCCGCCGGCCGGACGAGTTTGGCGTATTGTTTCAAGCCGTAAGCAATCGAGGTTTGAGAGCAGAAGTACGGCTCGAAGTGAACCTTGCTATTCTGTCCGAGCTGGTTCATCGCTTCGTCAAGTTCGGGTTTAAACGGGTAGGGCGTGGCAACCCGAACGATATTGCCCAGTCGCTCAAAAGCGATGACCGAAAATTTGGTGGCAGTGTCTTCGGGGATAAAGCCCAATACATCACCCGTAAATGGGTAATTGACCAAGTTGATATAAGGCAGGTTATTCTCGGTCGCTACCAACCGAGTCTGTTCCTCCTCTTTTTGGCGGGAGTATCCTTTGATAACAGACTGAATGTTTTTCGGCATAAGTCTAGCTTAGCAGAATCAGGAATCGGGAATTAAGAATAGACCCCCCGGCGTTTCGTCTCATATAAAAATATGGGTGTCCGGCCATTTGGCAGGACACCCTCTATTGGATGCAAATAATCTTACGTGAAGAACCGGGAGAGATACTCGTCGAGTTGCATTCGCCATAAGTCGAAGATCTTCGGTTGCACTGGTTCTGGAATGAACAGCTCCCCGCTTGGTTGCTTGTGGTGTGGGTACGGAGCCGGGTCGAAAATGTCTCCGTTCATGCCGAGTTTTGCCACCGCTTCATTGTCGGAGGCATATTCCGTGAAGAGATCGGTAAGGCGCCGAATACCCCCGAGACCAATTTTGGTCCAGGTGACGACAATAGTTCCATCACTGGCTGCCAATCTCTTGGCGATCTCGGGAGCGTCGTCATCGTATTCAACCAACGCCTTGAACATCCGGAAGTTCGGAAGCCTGTCTACGGCTGAGACGGCCGATCCAAGCGCCCGCGGAATGAGTACGATGCCACGTTTTTCGCGGTTGATGCTGAGGTCGACATAAAGCGTTATTCGGAGATCGAATGAACGTTTGTCCCCTTCGAGCAAGGGGAAGTTCCAGTAATTGCTGGGTGACCAGCCGGGAACCTCCACATGTGGATTTCTGTCCACGAGTGTGAAAATCTCGTTCCGGCAGTCGGGACGATCCTCGCGCCTGATGTTGTATTTCTCGAGAGCCGCGAGTATCTCCATGTCGAGGACGTACTCCCTGATTGGCTCTGAAAAGGCCTCCTCTTGCCTTCCCTTGTGGAGCTTCAGTCCCACGTGATCTGCGGCCTTCCGAAAAAGATCGAGTTGCGTCAAGGCATTCTCGCCCACCGTCAATACTATCGATTCTTTCATAGCTACCCCCTGTCTGACTTTGTAGGTACGATTCCTAGTTGGATTCTACCAAGAACAACAGGAAATATCAACCAATCGCCAATAAATAACAGAAACTTAAAAAAGTTTCTGTTTTCAATAAATCTTTTTCTAAATTCTTAATTCTAGATTTTTCATCCCATTTCCGCTCGATCTCGAGCGGAAGCGGAAGGATTCGAACCTTCGATGCCCTTGCGGACATATCACTTTTCGAGAGTGACGCCTTCAGCCACTCGGCCACGCTTCCGTATATTTCTCGGCTTTCGCCTCGGTCAAAAAACTGTGCCTCGTGACTGCCTGGGAAGCTTTTGTTTCCCTTCGGATGCTACGCTTACTCACATCCGACCCACTCGGCCACGCTTCTAAACCTGTTGAATTGTAGCTCATTTTGCTTCCCAATACATTATATTTTTCCTTTCCGACTCCGCACCTTAACTCCCCGTATCACAATATTGTGATATGGGGAGTTAGGGACTAGATATTACAGACAATCTTGGGTCTGATGATACGTTAGCGTTAACAGGTAGATTATGGGTTCTAATCCATAATCTACCCTCTGCCTAGTTGATGAAGTAGATTTTGAGGGTAAAAAAAGGACCCGCTGGCGCCGAAGCGCCAAGCGGGTAATGGAAATCGGGATCGGGGGAGGTCAGCGGCATTTCTGCCGCAGAACCGATCCCATTTCTCGGAGGGCGTTCTCCATCGCCCGGAACTGGCGGTCATCTTCGGATCGGCCGGAGGACGAATAACTAATCGGATTGGAGAAGAATCCCCCCAGCTGGGCACCGACATTGTCGGCGCTGGAGGCGATCCCGAGCGTCTTATAGACGGCTAGGGTCTCGCCGGTGTCGCCATCGGTGATGGTCAGGGTCAGGCCAAAATAGGCCGTTTCCCGTGACATCCGCAACCGGCTCTGGTTCCACCACCGGCCGAGGGCGATCTCTGAATCATGATATTTCTCGAAATCGATGAATTCGAATTCGAGGATTACCGAACGATACTTGATCTTGCCTTTGCCGGGTAGGGTGGTTTGATCTACCTCGTCGTTTTTCCGGTGATGGGCACGAGAGGCCGACTCCTCATCGATCGCCCTATCATCCCAGACGGGACGACAGCCAATCGAAGTTGCGATGCCGTTGATCGAGGACTTGAGCCAGCGTTGGCGACGATCGCCGTAGCTCTGATATTCGTCCGGTGGTCGTACAACCGCTCTCGCCCCAGCCAGCTGGACCGACGGTTGGTCGGCGTTGTACTTTGACGCCGAGCGTGACAGTTTGTCGCGCTCTCCTCGGGCCTGACCGGAGCTGATGAGCGCGCCACCGACCCTCTTAACGAGGTCGTCGATGGACTGGCCGAAGGCCAGTGACGAAGACATGACGAGGAAAATCGCCGCCAAAACGGTCTTCATTTTTTTCTCCCTAATTGTCTGGGTGCCCCTTCGGACCCTAGTGGCACCCGAAAGTTGATGGGAGTACTGTACCATATCTAACCTAGAAAGTCAAGGGGATTGACCCAAAAATCTTCAATCTAAGTTTCTGTCGCCGGCCAGCTCGTAAACATCTTTGCGATGGGCGATGACGAGAATACGGACTTGGTGATTCTTAATTTCGTAAACGACTCTGTAGTCACCCACCCGTAGCTTCCAATATTTCTTGAGTGACCCACGCAGAGGCAGTCCAAAAACTTCTGGTCGGAGTGTTAATTTTGTTTCGATAGCTTGACGGATTTGATTTGAAATTGGTAGACCAAGCCGAGGAATATCTTTCTTTACGACAAGCGGATGGTACAGAATCTCACTGCCAGGCTTGATCATGCGAGATAAACTTACTCTTGTCGGCGGCTCGAGCATCGGCGATTGAAGCTAGGGCAATATCTTCTTCCAGCTCCAATCCAATCATCAGTAATTCAGTTGCCTTGGTGGCAATGGGCATACTATCTCGTTTGGCGGCAGATCGCAGCGCTCGCTCAACATCTGGTTCGGTGGTGATATTTATTCTTGGTTTGGTTGTTGCCATTAGCGATAGTGTATCAAAAGTGTATCACCTATCAATATTAGTCTAGCTATGAAGGAACAATTTCCTGTTTCATGTCGGTAGATTAAATTGTCTTGGTTGAGGGCTAGAATATCAGGTATAATTGCAACAGCTGTCTGCTGAAAGCCGATTGCCGACAGCTAGAGATTGGAGAGGTGCCAGAGTGGCCGAATGGAGCACACTGCTAATGTGTTGAGCCCGTAAGGGCTCCCAGGGTTCGAATCCCTGCCTCTCCGCGATGATCGAGAAAGTTAAGCAAACCCTGCGTGACCGTGCGACAGAGAAGCGGGTAAAGTATCCAGTAAGAAGTTAAATGGTCGATCCAACAATTGCCTCCTACGACTCGGCCGCTCGACATTGGGCAGGTTATTTTCGCGATTTTACCGCTGAAGAAGAGATCTGGTGGCTAATCAACAACATGCATGGCCCGAAAGTAATTGATATTGGCTGCGGGATTGGCAACCATACTCAGTATTTTTTAGACAAACATCTCGATCATGTCGGCATTGATGCATCAGCAGGAATGATTAACGAAGCTAAGAAAAGACATCCCAACACGAACTTTAGCGTTATGGATTTCCGTTATCTTAATTTCCCCGCCCAAAGTTTCGACGGCTTCATCGCCGCCACCTCCTTACTTCACATTCCAAAAGCTCAGTTATCGGCAGCGCTCGTCAATATTCGCCAACTTTTGAGGCCGGGCGGTGTTGGCTTTATCTCGATGAAACCGCTCGGCGATAAAGGAGATGTTGAAGAAGGGATAGTCAAAGAGGAACGCTTCGGCCTGAGACTGAAACGCTATTTTGCCTTTTACACCCAAGAAGAATTTGGTCAGTTCTTGCAACAAGCTGGCTTCACCCTAGTCAAGAGCTATCCGAAAACGGCCGGAGGCAAGACCTGGCTGTGTTTCTTTGTTAGGCAGAAATTGTCCTAGTCCCGCCAAGTTTTAGATAAATCTGCTACGATAGGGAAGTAATGGTTAAAGCTAAAAAAGTTATCAAGCACCAGTCGAAACAGACTCGGCCAAAAAAAGTTGCCGAAAAAGAGTTGCGCATTAGTTTTGAATCCCGGGAGTTTCCTCATCACGCCAAAAATGAACTCTGGTACATTGGTATTGGGCTACTGCTATTGGTTGGTGTTTATGTTTCAATTAGCGCCAAAAATTACTTATTTGCCCTTGTGGTGTTAGCGGCCGGTTTGGCAATATTTCGCTTGACCCATCTAAAGCCGGGGAGTCGAAAAGTGGAAATTACGCCTAGAGGTGTCGGCTGGGGCGAAGGATTTTGGGGCTATCATCAGCTGAAAAACTTCTGGATTGGTGAAGTCAAAGAAGTTGTTACAGTTTATATTGAGCGGCCGAACTCGGCACCAATGATTCATTTTGAAGTGCCGGACAATAAGGTTGAAGAAGTCTTAACACTCTTGGCACTTGAATTACCATTTCATGCCCACAAGGACGAACCGATGCCCGATCGGTTGGCGCGACTGTTGAGAATCTAGGCGGGTTTCCGAATAAGTCTGAAGGCTAAAGTCTTAACTAAGTATTAAGTTACAAGTAGTTGAAACTTGAGAATTGAAAATTGTCTGTCATTGTCCCCTCTCTTTGTACTTGGCTTCGATCTCTGCTTTCTGTGATCGCCACCAACTTCTGTTATCGGTATACCAATCGATCGTTTGCTGGAGCCCAAGCTTAAAATCGGTATATTTTGGATGCCAATTCAGCTCTTGTTTGATACGGGTGGCATCGATGGCGTAACGCCGGTCGTGGCCCGGCCGGTCGGAAACCAATTCGAAGCAATCTTTTGGCTTATCCATTAGCTCCAAAATTGTTTCTAAAACATTGAGATTATTTTTCTCTCCGTCAGCACCAATCAAATAGGTTTCGCCGACCTTGCCCTTCTCAATTATCGCTAAGATGGCGGAGTTATGGTCGTCAACATGAATCCAGTCCCGGACATTTTGGCCACTACCGTAGAGTTTTGGTTTTTGATCGGACAGAATATTGGTAATCTGGCGAGGGATGAATTTCTCGATGTGTTGGTATGGTCCGTAGTTGTTGGAGCAGTTAGAGATAGTGGCTTTGACACCAAACGACCGCACCCAAGAGCGGACTAAATGATCAGAACCGGCTTTGGTGGCCGAATAAGGACTGGAAGGATTGTAAGGCGTTGAGTCGGTGAACTTTGTGGTGTCATCTAAGGCCAAATCGCCAAAAACCTCGTCGGTGGAGATGTGGTGGAGCCGTTTATTGTGCGCTCGGACAGCTTCTAGGATGCGATAGGTGCCAATGAGATTGGTTTCGACAAAAGGCCAAGGATTACGCAAGGAATTGTCATTATGCGACTCAGCGGCAAAATGAACCACTATATCATTCTCAGATACTAGTTGGTTAATCAGTTCTTCATCACCAATATCACCTTTAATAAATTTCAAGCGATCGTCAGGTAAGTTTTCTAGATTATCTCTGTTGCCTGCGTAGGTGAGTTTATCGATAACAGTAACTTTTGATTCGGGTTGTTCATTGAGAAGTAGACGAACAAAATTCGAACCGATGAAACCAGCCCCTCCGGTCACAAGGATTTTCATGTGTCAAGGGCAATTACTAAATAACGTAATAACTGAATTATTGAATTTTGGATGGTTACTATTGATAAAAATATATTTCATTAAATTAGTAATTAAGTAATTTCGTAATTATTTGTAATTCGGCCTATCATCAATAATATTTTGGAGATATTTGCCGTAGCCGCTCTTCAGCAACGGTTCGGCTAAGGCCAGTAATTCACGTTTGGTAATAAATCCCATTGTGTAGGCCACTTCCTCAATACAACCGATTTTTAAGCCCGTTCGCTTTTCCATCGTGGCAACAAACTCGCTCGCTTCAAGGAGAGAATCATGAGTGCCGGTGTCAAACCAGGCAAAACCACGACCGAGCGGTGTCACCCCGAATCGGCCTCTTTTCAAATACTCGTTCATGACACTGGTGATTTCTATCTCACCTCGGGCTGATGGCAAAACTTTCTTGGCAACGGCGCTAGCTTGACCGTCAAACATATATAAACCCAGCGAAGCAAAGTTTGACTTGGGTTGGGCGGGCTTCTCCTCAACTGAAATTACTCGGTGATTTTTATCAAATTCAACGACGCCAAATCGCTCGGGATCATTAACGTAGTAAGCAAAGTTGTGGCCACCGCCGTTACCTTCGACCGACGAACGAGCTTCCTGAAGCATTTGAGTTAAGCCGTGACCAAAGAGGATGTTATCGCCGAGAATCATCGTCACTGGCTCCCCGTTTAAGAATTCTTCACCAACGATAAAAGCATCCGCCAGTCCTTTCGGCTTTTCTTGGATTTTATATTGAATTTTAAGCCCTAATTGACTGCCATCACCAAAGACTTCTTCAAAACGGCCGATATCCTTCGGTGTTGAGATGATCAATATCTCGCGAATCCCCGTCAGCATCAAAATCGACAACGGATAATAGACCATCGGCTTGTCATAAACCGGCAAGAGCTGCTTACTGGTCGGTAAGGTGATCGGATACAGTCTTGTCCCCGACCCACCGGCAAGAATAATGCCTTTCATCGTTTTAAAGGGTATGACTTTTCATAATACCTGTAAAGGTGCTTACACATAACGGTTCCGAGTGTTAAAATTCAGAATGTGATAACACGAATCGCCCAGACTCAATTGCCTAAAGTTTTTATCATCATTCTTAACTGGAAGAACGCTCCGGACACAATCGAGTGCCTAGAAAGCGTTTTTAGGCTTAATAGCGATAGATTTCAGGTGATAGTTTGTGACAATGCCTCGTCTGATAACTCGATTGCAACTATAAGTCAGTGGTTATCT
>Ga0209542_10019813_pt1 | contig 10733 bp, 10 predicted proteins | sample RifCSPhighO2_01_FD_184028 | JGI IMG/M metagenome (GOLD analysis project Ga0209542, IMG submission 184028) | Soil microbial communities from Rifle, Colorado - Rifle CSP2_plank highO2_0.1 (SPAdes) (version 2) | ecosystem: Environmental > Terrestrial > Deep subsurface > Rock core/Sediment ...
GCGGCCGAGGCTCCCGCTGCTGATTCTGCGCCGGCCATCGAGTACCCGCAGGAAGAGATTAATCCCGAAGATATTCCTTTTTAACTGAAACATTATGAACGACTGCTTCTTCAAGAAGAACGGCATCAGCCACATCGACTACAAGGACGTCGAGGTGCTCAAGAAGTTTCTCAACCCGCACGGGCGCATCCTCTCCTCCCGCCGCACCGGTGTCTCCTCCAAGATGCAGCGGCAGCTCGCGGAAGCCGTCAAGCGCGCGCGCTTCATGGCCCTGTTGCCCTACGTGGCACGGTAGAGAGTCAGTTTACGGCTGCACAGTTCGGGGAGGCTCCAATCGGGGCTGCGACGAAGAAAAAACGGCTCGGAGTACATTCGTACACCGTCGCCGTTTTTTCTTCCGTCTCGCCTTCCGCTTGTCGCCTCTGCGGTGACCTACTTTTCCTTCTGTGAAAAGGTTGAAGTAGCGTGAGTCTCAACCCTAATCTCATCAATGAAACCCTTTAAGTGAGGGGCCACTTTATACCCAAACGTTATGCAGACCGAGTAGATTGCGATTATCAAGGTCCACCCGACGACGTGTCTCAAAAATTTCTTCTGCCCCGTCTCTGCATTGAATAAAGAATTAAAAACATTCCACTTTTTTAGTCCGAGTGAGATTGGCCACATTATAGTTAGGCCGATCACAAAGACGAGGGCGTCTGTGTAGAGGTCGCTGATCTTTGTGAGCCAATAGACAACAAGGGCTAGGGTTCCGAGAGCGAGGGCATTTTCAAACCAAATTATCTTGGCCCCGCCATCTTTGGCGGGGAATGCCTCCCACAGCTCCAGCCAGATTAGGATAGTGCATGTGAGGCATACCAGAGAGAGGATTGCCGCAAAGATTCCTGTCTCTAGGTCGGTGGAAAAAAGAGTTAGAGCACTAAAAACCCCGAGCGCGGTTATCAGGTTGCTATTCTGGTCAATGTATTCCCGAAGTCCCGTTTCCTTTTTGGTGGGGGAGTCGGGCATATCGCTTCGATTTTTAGGCCCGCTCGACGTACTCGCCAGTTTCGGTATTCACGCGAATGGTCTCGCCCTGCCCGATGAACATCGGCACCTGAATAGTGGCGCCGGTTTCAACCGTAACCGCTTTCGTGCCGCCGCCGCGGGCGGTGTCGCCCTTTACGGCATCTGCCGCCTCGGTGACCTTGAGGTCCATCTTGATGGGGAGCGAGACGCCGATGACGCGCTCCTCGCCGAAGTAGACGGCCTCCACGGGAGTGTTCTTCTTGAGGAACTTCGCCTGATCGCCAATCACATCGGCTGGAATGGTGAAGCGATTGGCGCGGTCGTCCACGTCGCAGAACCACACCTCGTCCTTGTCCGTCTGGCGGTTGAACTTCTTGTAGAGGAAGGTGACCTTCTTCTTCGAGACGTCGGCCTCGGGGGCGGTGTCGGTCATCCGGAAGACCTCCTGGCGGGTGACGCCGGTGGTGAGGTTGCGCAGCTTCACCTGGTTGGTGGGCTTGCCCTGCTGCTTGCGGGCGATGTGCGAGGAGAGCACCTCGTGCGGCTCGCCGTAGAGGACGATGACCTTGCGCTCGCGGATCTCGTTGTAGTTGAGGGTGTTGGCCATAGAGAAGGAAGAAGGAAGAGGTAATAAGGAAGAAGTTCAGACAGGCTGCGGGATTCTGGCGTAGTAGTACGGGGGAGTCAACCTAGGCTTGACCGCCCCAGCATCGGCTGCTAGTACTGGGGCATGAAGATCATTGTCAGTTGTCAGATGTCATCTTCCGCAACGGAGATGAAGGGTACTCCAGCTATCAACGGCCTACCCGAGTGGAAGCGTGTCCACGACCACCTCGAGCATCCGTACAAGCTCGGGCTCATCGCCTGCGCGATGAGAACGCTTGGCGAGCTCACAACCATGCTCGACAATCGACGGCCGAGTGGAGCACGTCCTTGGGGAAGCCAGATTGTGGCGGCCATCGATTACGCCGAGCACGCCGAGCTGACGCTCTCCATTGGTAACTACAATGGAGCGGGCGACAGCCTCCCCGTGGGCTCGTGGTTCTTCGGAATCTCCTCACCCGCTGAATCAATGCGTCTCCGCGCAAAGGGTGTGGAGTACCGCTACGACGATGAGGACAATGCCGCGTTCCTGCTCGAGGAAATCAAGCGCGCCTGGGCGAAGCCGAAGGCTCGTCGGAGGGCCGCGTAACCCCACCCTAGCCACCCTGATTGGGGTGGCTTTTCCCTTTTAACCCTCATTGTTTGGGCCAAAAAGCGGTGCGCTAGTGTCTATTGACATATTTCTTACAAGGTGCTACAATGTACATACTCCGCTTCCCAGCTTTGACGGTCACCGCGGAGACCTGCCAAAAAATCCGCATCATGCTCAGCCACCACCAATGGCTGGGCATTTTTATTTATTCCTCCGGCGTCCCCTCGTCCGCCTCCGCCGCGGTGGGGGAGAACGATGCCGCGCTCTTGAGCTTCTCCTGAATCTCGCCGAGCAGCTTCTCGCGGATTTTGTCGTTCTCCTTGAGGAACGTGCGCGAGGCATCGTAGCCGCGGCCGAGCTTCTCCTCATTGTAGGAGTACGAGGTGCCCGACTTCTTTACGATTCCGTATTTCTCGCCGAGCGCCAGCAGCTCACCGGTCAGCGAGATGCCCTCGTTGTACATCAAATCGAACTCGGTGATTTTGAACGGCGCCGCCACCTTGTTCTTCACCACCTTCACGCGCGTGCGGCCGCCCATCACCTCGTCGCCTTTTTTAATCTGCGCGATGCGACGAATGTCGAGGCGCACCGAGGTGTAGAACTTCAGCGCCTTGCCGCCCGGGGTGGTCTCGGGGTTGCCGAACATCACGCCGATCTGCATCCGAATCTGGTTGATGAAAATCACCAGCGTCTTCGACTTGGCCACAATCGCCGTGAGCTTGCGCAGCGCCTGGCTCATCAGCCGCGCCTGCTTGCCAACGTGCTGTGCGCCCATATCGCCCTCGATCTCGTCGCGAGGCGTGAGCGCCGCCACGGAGTCAATTACCACCACATCAATTTTTCCAGAGCGCACCAAGCTCTCAACAATTTCGAGCGACTGCTCGCCGTTGTCGGGCTGCGAGACGAGGAGCTCGTCGATCTTCACGCCCAGCCTTCCTGCGTACTGCGGGTCCAGCGCGTGCTCGGCATCCACGAACGCGCAGACGCCGCCCTTCTTCTGCGCCTCGGCAATGACGTGCAGCGCCAGCGTCGTCTTGCCGGAGGACTCCGGCCCGAAGATTTCCACGATTCGGCCGCGGGGGAGCCCGCCGACGCCGAGCGCCGCGTCGAGGCCAATCGAGCCTGTGGGAACAACATCAACATCTACCCGCGGCTTCTCGCCGAGCATCATAATGGCCTCCTCGCCGAACTTGGTGCGAATCTCCGCCAGCGTTGCGGCGATAGACCGGCGCTCCGGGGGAACATCCGCCTTCAGCTCCTTCTTCTCCTTAGTTTTTTTCATAGGTGGCCCATTCTACCTTTTAGTGTCTCTCCGCGCGATAAACCCTTCCTAAAGTCACGATAAAGCCAGGGTTACCCTCCGATAAAGCCAGGGTTACCCTCGCTGCCCTCGCTGATTACACGAGGTTCGGCCTCGTGTACATTCACGAAGCAGACGAGGCCGCGACGGGGGCTTCGCCCGGAGACAGGAGCCAGACGGTGCGGGTAACGCCGGCTTCGCGGCCGAAGCGGTCGGTGGCCACGACCGTGAAGTGGTTCTCGCCGGGCAGGAGCGCGTAGGTCTCGGAAAACCGCCCGTCGGCGTCTACGAACGACCGACCGCCGTTGACCCGGAGCTCGCTGATGCCGCGACGGGCGAAGCCGGTGAGGGTTACGACGGGCTCCGCGGCGCTCACGGTGGCCTGGTCGACTGGAGATTCGACGACGAGCTCGGGGCCCGCCAGGAGCTGCCGGGCGTTCCAGGCGGCGTAGAGAAGGAAAATACCGATAATGGCGAGCCCGATTCGGAGCTCGGCGCGGCGGCTGCGGCTCGACGTCATCGGCGGCGCCTAGCCGAGCATCCCGCCGCGCTCCTCACCCGGCGACTCGCCGCCGGCTCCGGCGTCACTTCCCATATCAGCAGCTCGCACCAGCACATCCCGGGGCTTAGCGCCGTCGCCCGGCCCAATCACGCCGCGCTCCTCGAGAATATCCATAATGCGCGCCGCGCGGGCGTAGCCGACGCGCAGTCGCCGCTGGAGGAAAGAAGTTGAGGCACGGCCCGCCTGCACCACCACCGAGCGTGCTTCCTCGTACATATCGTCGTCTTCATCACCATCGCCACCGAGACCCGCGCCCAGGTTTTCTGCGAATCCGCCACCCTGCTTTGCGTCTAGATCAATAGTCGCCATCTTGCCGTCCGTCCCGTACGTCTCGCGGAGGTAGTCAACCACGGCCTTCACCTCTCTCTCGGTGACGAACGCCGACTGAATGCGCCGCGGCTGCGGCAGATCGCCGGGGAGGTAGAGCATGTCGCCGCGGCCGAGCAGCTTCTCGGCGCCCGGCATATCAATGATGGTGCGCGAGTCAATCTGCGAGGAAACCTGCAGCGCGAGGCGCGTGGGGATGTTGGCCTTGATCAGGCCGGTGATGACGTTCACCGAGGGCCGCTGCGTCGAGAGCAGCAGGTGAATGCCCACGGCGCGGCTCATCTGGGCCAGCCGCACGATGCCCGCCTCGAGCTCTCGGGGGTAGGCCTGCATTATGTCGGCCAGCTCGTCGACGACGATGGCGATGTGGGGCATCGGCGGCGGATCGTCCTCGCGCATCTCCTCGCCGGTCTTGGCCCGCCGCTCGAGCGCCTTGCCGTAGACCTCGCGGCGGTAGGTGGTGATGTCGCGGACGCGGTGGCGCTCCAGGACATCGTAGCGCTCGGCCATCTCCCGGGCCGCCCAGCGCAGGGCCAGTATCGCCTTCTTGGCGTCGGTGATGACGGGGGTGAGCAGGTGGGGGATGCCGTTGTACTGGGTGAGCTCGACGCGCTTCGGGTCAATCATTATGAACTTCAGGTCGTCCGGGCCGTTGCGGTAGAGGAAGCTGGTGATGACCGCGTGGATGGTCACCGACTTGCCCGAGCCGGTGGCGCCGGCCACCAGCATGTGCGGCGCCCGGCCGAGGTCGGCGAAGCAGGCGTTGCCGGTGACGTCCTTGCCGAGGGCAAACAGGAGCGGCTCCTGGCGCTCCTGGAACTCGCTCGCGCGCAGCAGCGAGCCGAGGCCCACCATCGTCTTGGTGGTGTTCGGGATCTCGATGCCGACGAGCGACTTGCCGGGAATCGGCGCCTCGATGCGGATGGGGTGGGCGGCGAGCGCCAGCGAGAGGTCCTTGTGCAGCGCCTCGATCTTCGAGAGCTTCACGCCCTGGGCGGGCTTGAGCGCGTAGCGCGTCACCGACGGGCCCACCGAGACCTCGTCCATCTCCACCTGGATGCCGAAGTCGCCGAGCGTGCGGCGAATGATGTTCGCGTTCGCCTTGATGTCGCCGACGCCAGGTTTTCCAGAATCTGTATCGAGCAGCGAGAGCGGCGGCGGGGTGAAAGCTGCGGCGCTCGCCCTCCTCGCGAAGAAAACCAAGCCGGAGGCTTTGCGGGCGGGCGGGGACTCCTGCTGCTCGTCCTCGGCCCCGACTGTCTGCCGCGCCTCTTCTGCCGCCGGCGAGGCCGCCGCCGTTGGGGTTTCGTTTGCGGCAATCGGCTCGCCCCCCGATGTAATTTTCACCGGCGCATCAATTGCGGGGTCAGCGGGCTTTCGTCGCAGCCAGCCGAAGGAGAGGAGCGAGAGCGGGGCATCGAGGAGCATCGCCACGCCGATTGCGGTGATGACCGCCATGCTGATCACCGTGAAGTAGGTGTCGAAGGCCTTCAGCATCAGGTTCGTCATCGCGCCGCCGATGATGCCGCCCTGGCCGCGCGAGAAAACCTCGACGAGGTTCAGGCCCGCGAGAAAAGAGAGTATCCCGCCGGCCGCCTTCGGCAGGGCGAGGTTCCGGGAGAGGTCGCGGAAGTAGGAAATGCCGAGGACGAGCAGGAGAACGGGCGCCAGGTAGTAGCCGATGCCGAACAGGGTGTCGAGCCCCCGGAAGGTGAGATCGCCCGCCGTCCCGGCGAGGTGGAAGGGGGAGAGTGCGAGGAACACGGCGGCCAGTATGAACAGCAGGGCGAGGATGCCCTCCACCGTTTCCTCCCGGAAGGCGCGGAAAAACCCCCGCTTTTCAGCACCGTCTTTGCCCTCCCGCTCCTCGCGTCGGCTCTTTTTCTCCTCTTTTTTCTCCCGCGCCATTGATGTACGGCGATTCTATCACGGGCATCGCTTTCGGTGCTTATTTTTCAAGCCAAACACAAACACGAGTTGAACTCGCGCGCGAGTTGAACTCACGCGTGAGTTCAACTCGGTTGCGTGGTTTGGAGGGGGGAGTATAGTGGTGCGTGTCTTTTACGACTTTTATGAGATCGTATAGGACGCATACTGTGAACCAGCAGCAGACGATAAGACACGCAGGCATTCAGCAGGTCTCATTGAAAACCCTTGAGAAAGTTAGTTTTTTCAAAAGGACAGAAAATCTTTTCATTTATAAAAAGTCCGAGAGACTAATGGCCGCCGCGTTTGCGGTATCAGACTCGGTAGTGTCCGACACGCTCCGCGAGCAGATTCGAGGCGAGTCCCTTAAGCTCTTCTCCGGAGTCCGAGATGCCGTTGCCGCCCGGGGTGCGATTTCTGTGGCCGACGGCGGGAGGCTGTCGCTCTTCGCGCTTTCCCTGGCCGCGCTCCTCGAGGTTGCCTGCCGTCTGGGCGAGGTTTCCGAGGGTAACTACGGGCTGCTCCGGGGTGAGCTGGCAAAGCTGGCCGAATCTCTGAACCAAGTCCAGGATAGCGGCGAAAATCTGCTAGATCGGCGCATTCTCGAAGACGGACTGGCGGCCGAGAAGCAGAGACCGGCGGCGCGGCTCGCCGCCCTGTCCCGGCGTCGTGCAGCAGATATGAAACTAGGGTTTGAGGTTCCTGTGGCGGCGGGTCAAGCGGCGTCAACGCCGCGGGCGGATTTCCCGACGACGGGTGGCGTGTCCGATGCAGCGCCCGCAGGAGAACCAAACTCTATAAAGGACAGAGAAGAAATTGTCCTTAATATTGTCCGAAAGATTGGAAGAGTGTCCATTAAAGATGTTTTGTCCGAAATGCCGCTTGTCGGAGAGAAAACCTTGCAGAGAACCATTTCCGGCCTTGTTTTAAAAGGTTCTCTCAAAAAGTTTGGGGATAGACGCTGGAGTCGTTACGAGGCTTCCGGACTCGCTGTTTCTGTCCCATAAATTTTGTAAGTAAAATCAGGTAACAAGTTCCATCTCGCGCCATCATTGAGGGATGGGCTGCTACCGAAAGGCCGCGAACTTTGACCGAAAAGCCTTTTTCTGTTAGGCTTTTTCGCTAGGCACCGGCAGGCGCGACTGTCCAAAAGGCCTCCCCCAGCTTTAAATGTCAAGGTTTCCGCGGTTATCCACACGGCTCGTATCGAACCGGCCGCCCGGTTGACGATACAATGGGGGCTACGGCAGACGCGGAAGCTACGGTTGCGCGGCCGATCGTTGAGAACTAAAGAATAGGTTCTCTGTTCCGGTTCCGAGAGGAGCCGCGTTCCCGCGTGCCGGTCGCCGGCACGCTCTTCTCCGACCTCGCGCCACCGAAGACAGCAAACGCGGCGGCACGGGACTACCGACTTTTCAGACACAGCCGAGCAGGGTTCGCCATCCGCGCGAACCAGAAACACGAAAGACGTTTACCAAATCTCCGGGCAAACAGCCTTGGGCGGTCCGCTCGTCTCACCCTCAGGGGTGACCGAGCGGGCGTAAGTCCCAGGTTACGTACCCTGAGAATTACCAGTCCGTCATCAGTCGCGCCGAACTTTTACCGGTAAACCGGCGCGGCTAGATGACATTGCTTATCCAACAGATGAAAAAGGCCTACAGCCTCGTGGCTGTCGTTGGCTTCGCCTTCGCGGTGGCTCTCTCCGCGTCGGTTGCCAGCGCTGCTACGATGTACACCCGCAACCTCACCATCGGTTCTACCGGTGACGATGTTGCCAGCCTTCAGACGACGCTGATTAGCGGGGGACACCTCGTTATGCCGGCGGGCGTCGCGAAGGGTTACTTCGGTTCTCTGACCAAGGCGGCTCTCGCCAAGTGGCAGGCCGCCAACGGCGTCGCGCCGGCGGTCGGCTACTTCGGCCCGATCACCATGGGCAAGTTCAACGCGATGGGCGACTCGAGCTCTGACGACTCCTCCGACGACTCGTCGGACGACCTGCAGGGCGGCGAGGGCGACATCCGCGACTACGACGTCCTGGGCAACCCGGGCAACGAGACCCTCGAGGAGGGCGAGACCGACCAGGTCTTCGGCTTCGAGTTCGAGGCGAAGAACTCCGACCTGCGCGTTGAGCGCCTGGAGGTGCTCGCGTCCTCGACCGCGGCCTCCTCTGGCACGGATCCCTGGGACTACTTCGAGTCTGCCGAGCTCTTCCACGGCACCAGCAAGGTCGCGTCCGTCGACAACCTCGACGACGAGGACGCCTGGGACGAGGAGAGCACGGACGACACTTACTCGTTCCGCTTCGAAGACGTTGATAGCGTCGTCGAGGAGGGCGACCAGGACAAGTTCTACGTCGAGGTGACCGCCCAGGACAACCTGGACTCGGGCGACACCCCGGGCGTCTTCGAGTTCAGCCTCACCGACGACGGCCTCCGGGTCATCGACGCCGAGGGCATCGACATCTACGAAGGCTCCGACGCGGACAGCAACACGCTGACCTTCGACAACGCCGATGCAGGCGATCTCGAGCTCTCGATTGACGAGGACGACAACGAGGACCGCACGGTCTTCGTTGATCAGGACTCCGATACCGACGGTGTCGAGATTCTGCGCTTCACCATCGAGGCGAACGCTTCTGACAACACGATCGACGAGCTCACGGTCTCGCTGGCTACCTCTTCGGGTGACACCGCGGCCTCGGGCACCATCGCGTCGGTCGTGAAGAACGTGACCCTCGAGGTTGACGGCGACGAGGTTGCCTCGGAGTCTCCTACCTCCGGCGTCGGCACCTCGTCTGCGGCCTTCGAGGACCTCGACATCGAGGTTGCGGAGGACGACGAGCTTGAAGTTGTGGCCCTCGCCGACCTTGAGCCGCAGGGCGGCACCGGCGCTGACTTCAACTACAACGAAGGTTACGAGTTCCGCGCGGCCGTGCTCGGCTCCAGCATCGACGCTGAAGACGCCGAGGGCGACAGCGTGACCGTGACCGACAACGTGTACGGCGGCGACATTGAGCTCCGCACGGAGGGCATGCAGATTGACTTCACCTCTTCGAGCGCTACGCGCACGAATGGATCAATCGCCGCCGATGCCGACACGGTAGAGTTCAAGATCAACTTCAAGGTGACGGCCTCGGGTGAGGACGTCTACCTCGACGGCGACACGGTCGCGACCGGCACGCCGACCGCCGATGGCACCGCCACCGGCGACGGCTGGACCGACGGCGTCTCGTACTCGACTACGACCGACTCCAACACGGGCACATCGACCTACACGGCGATCGTGACCGCATCGGACGGCTACAAGTCGAGCGACACGAACGACTCGGGCGACAAGCGGTTCAAGATCTCGGAGGGCAACTCCCGAAACTTCACGTTCACGGTCTCAATTCCGACCGGCATCGACAGCGGTGTCCTCGGAATTCAGCTGAACGGATTCAAGTGGGATACCGCCTCCGCCGAGGATATGGATAACCTGTACACGATCGACATTGAGGACTTCCGCAGTGACGTCGTGACGGGTCTCACAATCCACTAGTAGTCGCAGCGTCTGAATTCCGAAGCTGGGCTTCACCGCCTAGCCCAGGAAAAAAGAAAGCACCCCCGCAAGGGGGTGCTTTCTTGTTGCGAGTCCGGATCGTGCAACCCGGACGCGCATCCCGCACTCGTGGGTGATGCGAGAGTCAGACTCAGGCCTGAGTCTGACTCTCGCACGAGTCCAACTCACCCACGAGTTGAACTCGGGGGTAAGTTCAACTCACGCTCGAGTTCAACTCGGTTTTAGGGTGGCTTTAGGGGGAACTTATGGGGAGAGAGGGGGTGTTTGTGTAGGCTTCTGGCATGAAAAATTTTTGTGCGCGACACAGCTTCGCTGTATCGGTATTTTTTACTACCGCCTCTCTCGTTTTTCCGCTACTCATTACTCCGACGGTTGCGTCGGCTCTGGTTTTTAGTGAGGTGATGTACGACCCAGACGGCACCGATACAGGAAGGGAGTGGGTTGAGGTGTACAACGATGGTGCGGCGAGCGTTGATCTAACGGGCGTGGCGCTCGTGGAAGGCACGACGAGGCATAAAATTTCTGTCTATCTCGGCGGTGCATCAACAATTACATCCGGCGCCTACGCCATCATTGCCGACAAGCCGGAACTGTTCTTAGCGGATTACCCGAGTGTTTCTTTGGTTTTCGATTCAACCTTCTCGCTCTCAAATACGGGAGAAACATTGGTACTCTCTGAATCGGCGGAAAGTGCGGATGCTGACTCTATATCTTGGACCTCGGATGTCGCGGCAACAGGCGGCAAGAGCTGGCAGCGCAGCGGGGAGGCGTGGGTTACCGCCCTTGCGACGCCGGGCACTGAAAATGCAGACGCCGAGGAGGTTGCAACCACAACCACGGGGACTAGTTCCTCGGGT
>Ga0209542_10019814_pt1 | contig 10732 bp, 16 predicted proteins | sample RifCSPhighO2_01_FD_184028 | JGI IMG/M metagenome (GOLD analysis project Ga0209542, IMG submission 184028) | Soil microbial communities from Rifle, Colorado - Rifle CSP2_plank highO2_0.1 (SPAdes) (version 2) | ecosystem: Environmental > Terrestrial > Deep subsurface > Rock core/Sediment ...
TTTTTATTTTTTAAATTCTAAAATCTCTCCGGGCTGACATTCAAGAGCTTTGCAGATCGCTTCCAAGGTGGAAAATCGTATCGCTCGCGCTTTCCCGTTTTTCAAAATAGAAATATTGGCCATCGTGATGCCCACTTTCTCCGTGAGTTCTGTGACGCTCATTTTTCGCTTCGCGAGCATCACGTCTATGTTAACGATAATCGACATGGTGTTTTGAGAGTGTGTTTAAAAATCTTCAGATACGAGGCGCCGAGAAGCGAGAGCCCGAGGCGTACAAGCGTACGGTGAGGGTGCGAGCGACGAAGGCAACGAAGTAGATGAGGTTTTTAGACATACTCTTAGACCGTGAGTTCGTTTTCGGATTGTATATCAATGGCATTCTGCAGGAGCTTCTCTAGGACCGCCGCAAAGACACTGGTGATGAGCGGCGCAAAGATAAAGACCAGTCCGATCATTACGGCACCGGGCGCATCGTCTTTATCGGCAACGTAAATTATGTACGGCATTCCCGCGGCATAGAGTACGCTGATAGTGAATGCGCAATATTTAATATTCTTTATTGCCTTTACCGAGAGCTCCGAAAATGCGGTGCCCTTCTCGATGTATCCAAGGAGCAGCAAGCCCTGATAAAGCCCAATGAAAAACGGTATGGCCGCTATCAGCATAACGAGCAACATGGGAAGATACATTCCCGCATTTCCCGAGATGCTTACCCCTGCGATGATGACGCACAACCCGAGCACTGCGAGCCCCATGAGGTAGATCACCGACTTCAAGAAAAGTGTTGAGCATTGTTTCATTGATTTAATGTTAATCTACATTTATCGTTTGTCAATATATTATTATCGTTACCTGTGGATATCAACGAAACGATGGGTACAGCCAGACCAACAACAAGGCCTGCGCATTCCGCCTTTAAGCTTGGAAAGTGCCTTATCAACCCGGATACTCCTCGTCTGCGCTTTTTTGCCGGACGTAACCCAGCAAATCCATTCGTTGCGTGCGAGCGGCGTAATATCCTCCCATACTGTTCGCGCCGCCGGGGAAGAAGTGATGGCCTTTCGTAAATCCTCCGGCAATTTATGTACGACGCCAGTAGCAGACTCTTTTTTGGTCATACTATCCATTCTATCAAATCCTCAGTTCCCTCGGCCGACCGTCCTACGGGCTAGGCTGAATGTATCCAACCATCGGAGCTCGTAAAGACTTTAGTCCATACAAAATGGATCCTTTATCCTGTTGTCTCAATATAATATCGTGAGATAATCATTGTATGAAAGAACCGTTATTTGTATTGACTTCCTGGGGAGGTGCTCAGTACATTGATTTGTGGCTAATCGTTCACTTACTCGCAGGAATCTCTCTCGGCTATTTCGTACGTAATTTTGGATTTACAATTTTGCAAACTTCTATAATTATCCTTGTAGTTTTCATAGGATGGGAATTATACGAATGGCTTGCAAGAATTCCCGAGCCTTGGACCAACAGTATTTTGGATATGTTTGCAGGTGTTATAGGGATATGGCTATCATATAAAATCTTCTTATTTGAGAGTTTCAGCAAAAATCTTGCACTATCATTACTGCTTTTACTTATTTGGAGCGGATTAGGCCTTTGGGGATGGAGTGCTTGGCGCGCTAGAGAAATTGAGCGATCAAAAAGTGCGCTTGCAACCCAGAACTAGCGAATTATTAATGGTGAGAGATTTTGTTTTTGCTCCTCCAGCATAACCTTTCCGAACATTGTCCCAAGTTCAGGAGCTAAGACGCATTCCCATTAGCACATCCAGTTCAAAATGAGGCGTCTGCCGTGTCTTCGAACCCATTATCCCGCATGCGGTCAACGTCCCTCCGTATAAGACGTTGCTTTCCCACATGCTGCATGCCATGCTGAATGCAACGAAGTTGCAAATAATCTCATTACCTGAATAATAAATCGGCATGCTTTCTGTCTACCTGTATTCGTTCGCAAGCGTTCTTGTTGTAAGTCTTATTTCTTTGGTCGGCATCTTCACACTCTCGCTCAAAGAGCACGTGTTAAAGAGGTATGTCTTCGTGCTTGTAAGCCTTGCCGTCGGGGCACTTTTGGGCGACGCGTTCATTCATCTTATACCGGAGGCATTCGAAAATGCTGACAACATGACGCTTGTTTCCATCGCGATAATCGCCGGCGCCCTCATTTTCTTCGTCCTTGAGAAGATATTGCACTGGCATCATCACGCGCTCGGGGAAGTGGACCACGAAACGGTGCATCTGACCGGAAAGATGATACTTATCTCGGACGGCGCGCACAATTTCATTGACGGCCTTATCATCGGCGTGAGTTATCTGGTGAGCGTGGAAGTGGGCATGGCTACGACACTCGCGATTATTCTCCATGAGATACCGCAAGAGATGGGTGATTTCGGCGTTCTCATACATTCCGGCTACACGACAGCTAAAGCGCTCTGGTTTAACTTTCTATCGGCTCTTCTTGCTGTCGTCGGGACCATCTTTGCACTGGTCGCAGGCGGAGCCAGTGAGGCCATTACAACATGGCTACTGCCGCTGGCGGCCGGCGGATTCATCTACGTCGCCATGAGCGACCTCATACCGGAGATGCACAAGACTAAGGATGTGAGGCATTCCGTTTTTCAGTTCGTTGCCGTACTGGCTGGTATTACCGCGATGCTCTTATTACTCGGCGTAGAATGACATAGGATGGTGTGCCATTGTGCATACTGGTATACGAATATGCTACGATTTTCTATATGAAGTCAGCGTATGCTTTTTTCGGGATACTACTCGTGCTCATCATAATTGGAGCGGCATATTCTTTCAGTCGCAAGACGGGCGCTCCGGACACGTCTGATATAATCAATACAACGGAAAGTATGGCAACAGCACTTTCGATAACAAGCTCTGCTTTTGAGAACGACGGCCGGATTCCGTCCAAGTTCACATGTGATGGCGACAAAAGTCTAAGTCCTCAACTGTCGTTTTCCGGCGTTCCGAGCGGGACAAAATCACTCACGCTCGTCATGGACGATCCGGATGTGCCGAAACAATTGCGCCCGGACGGCGTTTTTGATCACTGGACTCTCTTTAATATCCCACCGGAAACGACGGGTATTCCGGAAGGCATCTCTGCTGGAACATCCGGTGTGAACGGAGCAGGGAAGAATGCCTACACCGGGCCGTGCCCGCCTACGCAATACGAGCCGAGCGAACACCGATATATTTTTGCGCTCTACGCTCTCGACACAATGCTCTCTCTTCCGGAGGGCGTCACGAAGCAGGAAGTTTTGCAGGCAATCGATGGGCACATCCTTGCGGAGGCTAGGCTCATCGGGCGTTACAGCCGCAAGTGATGAGTTTATGAACGACCTTATATTGTACGTGAAAACCGGATGCCCGTATTGCATGAAAGTTCTTTCATTCGCGCGCGACAATGGAATAGAATTCGAACTCCGCAACATAGCGGAGCCGGGAATAGCCGATGAACTGATAGCGCGCGGCGGCAAGAGGCAAGTGCCGTATTTGGTGGACGCAAAGAACTCGACCGAAATGTATGAATCGGATGACATCGTCGAATATCTGAAAAACAGAAAGTAGTCATCAGGCAAGCGCGAATGTGAATAAGCAAGGAAAAACAACCAAACTCGTGCGCGTAAAGGTAACGCCGGGCGCGCGGCGCGAATCGTTCACGGAGCTTCGGCCTGGTGTATTTGAGGCGAGCGTGCGCGAGAAAGCCGAAGGAAACGCCGCAAATACGCGCGTCCGCGCGCTTTTGGCGATACATTTCAAAGTGTCCGCCAAAGCCGTGCGCATTGTTTCCGGACATCGTGCAAAGAGCAAGTTAGTAAGCGTGCCCGTCACACAAAATGGCATGACACCTGTTGCAGGACGGTCAGCGAACGTGCAAAGAACAACGAGTATCGACAATCACAAGCTTAATCGGGCATTGCGTGTGTAAAAAACGATGCCATTTTGTGTGCATGGGCGTGGTACAATAGGATACAAGAAATCGCCATGAACATCCGGGTCAAAACCAGTAATTACAAACTCACGCCTGAGTCAGCCGACTATTTGAACCAGCGATTGAAAGCGCTCGCGAAATTCATAGGAAAAGACGAGGATATCGCGCGGTGCGAAGTGGAGATAGGACGCGCTCAAGGGCATTCGGAGCACGGCAATGTGTGGCGCGCGGAGATAAATCTAATTCATGCGGGTATCACACTGCGCGCCGAAGCCGTGGAAGAAAGCGTAAATGCGGCGATAGATGAAGTTAAAGACGATATAATTCGGCAACTCAAGCGCGAGAGGCGCCTGCACATCCGTCTCGCGCGCAAGGGCGGCGCCTGGCTCAAGCGCACTATGAGGTTTGAGAACGAGAAATAGGTTTTGCACCGGAGCGCAAGAATTCAACATAGTCCATTTCACGTTTGCCCTCGGGTTTGACGCGGTCTATCATCAGTTTCCCGCCTTCGAGATGCGCATCGATTATGTTCACGCGTATTTTTTTGCTTTCTCGCTCAAAGAACGCATATGTGCCGGGCCAGCCTTCATAGGCGCGGATCTTTAGCAAGTTCGCGCGCGCGTCGCCTTCAAGATCGAGCAAGCCCGCTTCTTTATTGAATTTCTCGGTGTATGTCGCGACATCGTGGTTTTGTTCATGCGCGTCTATTTCTCCCGCTGTCCACTGCGGAAGTATCTGTGCGAGCAGTTTCCCGCCTTCTTTCATCAGTATTTCTTCAAGTTCCGCCAGATGCGGCGGCCAGTTCGGGATGGTGATTCGTTTTTGCGCTATGAGCGGCCCGTGGTCCGTTTTTTCATCAACGAGCATTATGGAAACGCCCGTAGTTTTTTCATCATTAAGTATCGCACTCTTAATGGGGGACGGCCCGCGCAGGCGTGGCAGAAGCGACGGGTGCACATTGAGAAAACCGCGTCGCGGTATATCAAGGACCTCTCTTGGTAATATTTTGCCGTAGTCGACGATGATGCAGACATCCCATTTCTCTTTTTTGAATTCCTGTGCCGTATTGTGCGCGAGTAGCACGCCGTGCTCACGCGCCCATTTCGCAGCTTCGACCGGCTCGGGTAAAAGCCCGCGGCCTTGCGGCTTGTCGGGCGGCGTAATTATGAGGCCGGGGATAAATCCCGCGTCCTTCAGGGCATTGAGAACGAAGACGGCAATGTGCGACGTCCCGAAGAATGCGAAATGAACATCATTCTTTTCCATCGGTTTCTTTTTCATCATAAACGGCGGTAGCCTTGTCGGTGTAGAGAATGCCTTCCATATGGTCCATCTCGTGCTGGAAGATGTGCGCGAGAAAACCAGAGGCGCCGCGCGTGAACTGAACGCCGTTCTCGTCATACGCTCGCACCATAGCTTTCTCCGCGCGGGGCACCTCGCCCCATTTGCCCCGTATCGAAAGGCATCCTTCGTGCATCTGCGTCCTGCCACGCGAGAGCTTCAAGAGTTCTGGATTGATGTAGACCTGATCCGGCGGGGGAGGCATCTCTCGTTTTTTGGATGTTGGTGCTGGTTCCCCCACGGGTTCATCTGGAGCGTTGCGGCTGCCGCGCGCGAGTGCCGCGCCGGAAACGATGAAAAGCCGGAGCGATTCTCCGACCTGTGGTGCCGCGAGCGCGACGCCGTATTTTTCTTTGTCGAGCAGTGTCTTCATGCGCGCGACAAGATTGCGGATATGCGCGCTTTTGATTTCCGATTCAGGAATGGGTTTTGCGACTTGCCGTAGAACCGGATTTTCGTTTTCGGGCAAAATTGTCCTCATTACTGAAACTATAGCGTTATTTGGCAATGTAAGAAAGAAAAAAGATCGGGGTCGCGACCAAGACAGACAAGACAGTTGCAAATTAGTCAGTCTGTGTAAGGTCGCGACCCCTCCCGCTCAGATACGCCAGCAATCTGGCGTATATCAGGCACACTGTAGTGCCTGTCTCAAACGGTTATGCCGTCCCTGAGCACTGAGCATTCAGAGAGGCCGCTTGAGTAACGATATATTACTATCAGATTCATCGGTGTACAATACCCGCAATGCAGCACATAAGCACTCACATAAAACGCGCCATGAGCGCGAAGCGGCAGACGGAGCGTGGGGAACTCATGAAATATTTCTGCGAGCGCATCAATTCGGGGCGTTTGCGCGATGGCTTGCCGCCGATAACCATGGGCCGGATGGGGAAAACCCTTGAGCAAATCCCCACGAAGGACCTCTATTATCTGAAAAGCGTGTGCGACAAAGCCGAGAATTTTAGTAAGAAATTTTGGTGGGAAGTAAACCCGAAAAAGCATCAAGACTAAAAAAGAAAAGCCGCCTAGGTTGCACGGCGGCGACTCCCGTCCCGTGCCGTCCTTGGCGGCTAGAATCCATTTCGGGCATTGAGGACCTGTCGTCTGTGCTTGGCGAGCAATCCGTCAATCTCCGGATAGAACTCCACCGGAGTCTCAATGTCCAACTCGCCTGCCTTCCATTTTTCGACTCCGCACCGATTATTGATCGTTCCGGCGCCAATCAAGACGAATCTGTACGAACTTATTCTGCCACTGTCGCAAAACCGGTCGTACAGAATTTGGAAGGACAGGCAGAAGCCAGCGACAATGGTTCCTCTGCTGCCTTCTCTGAGCAACAAGAACTTCCCCCCGCCCTCCTCTTCCTTGGGGGGCCTTACAATTTCAAGCCAGTCTATGACCATCGCAGTCTCCATTTTTTTGTGATGGTATGTCAACGTGCGGGATTTCTGGATTTTCCTGTTATGGCGTACAATGTGTTCCCACATATGGCATTTTCTTTTTCACCCAAACTCGGCATCGACCTCGGAACTACCACTGTCCTCGTATTCGTGCCGGGGAAGGGGATCGTATTGAACGAACCGTCGGTCGTCGCCGTCTCGCAGGGAGACAACAAAATACTTGCGGTGGGGAATGAAGCGAAAGAAATGATAGGCCGAACGCCCGGAGACATCATCGCGTATCGTCCGATGAAAGACGGAGTCATAGCCGACTACCGCGTGACGGAAGCAATGCTCCGTTATTACATCAAGAAATCTCTCGGGCGTTGGAACATATTCCGCCCGGAAGTGATGATATCCGTTCCCGCAGGAGTAACTTCAACCGAGAGGCGCGCGGTGGTGGAAGCGGCGACGAAAGCCGGCGCGCGCGAGGCGTATGTGGTAAAGGAGCCGATACTTGCGGCGATAGGTGCTGGCATTCCGATTTATGAAGCGCGCGGGCACATGGTGGTTGACATCGGCGGGGGAACCACAGACGTGGCAGTTATATCTCTGGGCGGCATCGTTGCATCGACTTCGGTCAAATGCGCAGGCAATGCGATAGACCACGCGATAGCGGATTACATCAAGAAAACAGCGAACCTCGGCATCGGCGACAAAATGGCGGAGGAAGTGAAAATCCAGATCGGTTCGGCAGTGCCAATAGACAGCGAGCTTACTATGCACGTGAAAGGCCGCGACCACTTGACCGGACTTCCGCGCTCGATAGAGATAAGCACAAATGAGATAGTGCGCGCCATCGGGAAAGAACTTCGCACCATGGTGAATGCCATTAAAGATGTTTTGCAGGACACGCCCCCGGAACTCGCGGCAGACATAATTGATAATGGAATAACCATGACCGGCGGCTCGTCGCTTTTGCGCAACCTTCCGGAGCTCGTGTTCCGTCGCACGGGCGTGAAAGCGCGGCTTGCGAAAGACGCGCCATATTGCGTCGCGAAAGGCACCGGCGAAGCGCTGAAGCATTTGGATACGTACAAGAAGGCTATTATTTCTAAGAGGTAGTCGTTCGTTTGGCAGTACTAGCTGAAGCGCTACGCTTTGTTACCCCTCAATCGGTCGACGTCTTCCATGAGCTTGCGCAGGTCTGACTGAATGACCGCGAGTGCGTCTTTCTCCGCTTTCTCTTCGCGTTTTTCGGTCTTCTCGTCCTCGGAAATTTCCTCCACGTCCTCCTGTAGTTCGTCGACGTCCTCCTGGATCTCGCCGATGTCTTCCTGAATTTCTTCGATGTCCTCGCTCACTTCTTCCAAGCTCTCGGTGGTGTAGTTGATGGTCATTTGTATAAAAAGAGAGAGATATATCGCTTCCAAAGATACGATGGTCGTAAGGACGAGGAGCATCCTGTCGAGCGGCATAAATCCCTCGGTCACGGCTAGGAAACTTACCGCGAACAGGAGCGTATGTATCGCTATTGAAATTGGCGAGCCGACCCAGCGTGTGACGGCTAGGGCTGTTTTCTGGATGCGCTGCCTCATGGTGAGATTATATACTAGCGGTTGCTATAATATCAAAATGAAATTGACCGGCGGTGCATATCTCACAACAGTTCAGAGAACAATATTTACGATTTGGAACTGCCAGAAGAATTCGCGACCGTCTGACTAGCAAGTATAGCGAAATTATCCTGCTGTAATCTCCGTGCCATCCTGGAGTACTGCCACACCATTTCTTATGTAAGCAATCGTCGCACCCGGGCCGGCTTCGGCTGGCCATGTGCTCAACCATTTACCCGTTTCGTCCTTGCAGTTCTCTTCGCCAAGTACGCAGACTTCGATTGCTTGCGCGCCTGGATTTCCCCGGAGTGCCACGATGCTGATGTAGGCATTATTATCATGCCAAACGAAGTGATCCCCGCGACTCTTAACAGCTTTGGCATATAGTTCGTCAAGTTCTCCATCTTCCCAAACAGTCACATCCGACCAGTACTCGTCCCCGGTCTTTCCGGGGACACCTTTGAATTCTTCATCCTCTCCTTCGCGAAACTTGTTCCAGTCGAGTTTAAATTGTCTGGGACTTATGCCTTTTTGCAGACAGCCAGTAGTCCACGCGCAGATATCTTTGGCCACTTCGTCCGGAACATGCTCGCCTATGCAAAGTGAGCCGATTACCATCGGTTCTTTGATCCGCTCCAAGTTATCCAAACCGGCCTTGGGTTTTTGCCGCAAACCCAGTGGCTTTAACTTTTCGGCACACATACGGTAAGCATAGCTCCGACAGGCAAACCGTCAAGACGATGATGCGTTATAAGACCATGGTGTATCAAGGCACAGTGGCGTAACTCGGTTACCGTTGAGTTGAAATACCGGGCAGGCATTTCCTGTTGCTATAATATCAAAATGAAATTGACCGGCGGTGCATATCTCATCTCCGGAGGCTCGGATGCTGTTCCGCGGCTGTTCGCGTTTCTTGAAAAAGAGGGAATTAATACGACGGCGAATCCGGATATATATGTGAGGGAGTACTCCCATTTTGGGATTGACGAAGCGCGCGAGCTGCGCGGACGCGCCAGCTCGCGCGCCATCGCGGGAAACCGCCGCATATTTATAGTGGTTTGCCCGGGGCTTAATTCCGAAGCGCAAAACGCTCTTTTGAAGACGTTTGAGGAGCCATCTGCGGACGCGATATTTTTCTTCATCGTGCCGTCGCCGGATATGCTTCTGCCGACACTGCGCTCGCGCACGCAGAGAATCTCGCTTCCTGGCGCAGTTTCCCAGGGGCAAGTCGATGCGGACGAGTTCATTGCCGCGGCTCCCGCCAAACGCATAGAAATGTTAAAGCCGCTTCTCGACCGCGACGAAAATGATGAGCGGGATATTGGAGCCGTAATAGGGTTTCTTGCGTCTCTGGAAAGCGCGGCGGGCGGTAGTCTGCCAAAAGGAGGAGAGGGGCTCAAGGCAATCTATCGGGCCCGCAAATACATAACCGACAAAGGCGCGCTTTTGAAGCCGCTCCTTGAGCAGGTCGCGCTTTTGGTGCCTCGAAGAATTGGGTGATAGAATGTGCGCATGATGAATCCCGTTAGAAATCGCGGACGCGCGTGTATGAAATATTCCATTACATCCAAAGTTATCAGCTCTAACAAAGTAGGGTGCCGACTTTATTAGTCCGCGTCCTATTTCTAACGGGATGAACTACGATTTCACTTCTCTTGATCAGAAACTAGCCGGAGCGCGCGAGTGGCTCGCGCGCGAATACGGAAGTTTGCGCACAGGACGCGCGTCGCCGGCGATACTCGATGGAGTTTCTGTATCCGCGTACGGTTCCATGACGCCATTGAAACAAGTTGCCAATGTCGGAATCGAAGATGCACGCACTCTGCGCGTTACCGCGTGGGACGCGTCCCTTGTGAAAGATATCGAGCGCGCGATTTCGGCCGCGAATTTGGGCGTCGGCACGACTGCCGATTCTTCCGGACTTCGCGTGACATTTCCGGAACTGACATCGGAGCGCCGGGAACAGCTTGTGAAAGTCGCAAAGCACAAATTGGAAGAAGCCCGCACCGCGATACGCGTGGCGCGCGATGAGGCATGGAAAGATATACAAGAGAAAGAACGCGCTGCTGAACTTACAGAAGACGACAAGTTCCAGCTCAAAGAAGAGTTGCAGAAGCGTGTGAACGCGGGGAATACGGAGCTTGAAAAGGCGTTCGGGAAAAAAGAAGCGGAGATGGGGGCATGATAACCGCGCTCCTCGTAGTAGGGATTCTCGTATTGCTCATCGTCGGGCATGAGTTCGGGCATTTCATCGCCGCAAAAATATTCAAGGTCCGCGTCGAAGAGTTCGGCGTCGGGTATCCGCCGCGAGCGTTCCTTTTCGGGAAGATAGGCGAGACGGAATACACGTTCAACTGGCTTCCGTTCGGCGGTTTCGTGCGGCTATTCGGCGATGAAGGTGAAGCAGAACACGGGCCGCACAGCTTTATAGACGCCAAG
>Ga0209542_10019815_pt1 | contig 10732 bp, 11 predicted proteins | sample RifCSPhighO2_01_FD_184028 | JGI IMG/M metagenome (GOLD analysis project Ga0209542, IMG submission 184028) | Soil microbial communities from Rifle, Colorado - Rifle CSP2_plank highO2_0.1 (SPAdes) (version 2) | ecosystem: Environmental > Terrestrial > Deep subsurface > Rock core/Sediment ...
CAAAGAGCTTACCGAATGGCTGGTTGAATACAACTTCCACCGGCCCCACCAGACCCTTCAATACCTGACACCGATTCAATTTACTAACCAATACCTCAAAGTGTTACCGATGTACCCTTCCAGCACAACCCCTTGACAAAATATTTCAAAAGAGTATACTAGAACTAGAACATTAATACTAGCCAAGCAGAAAAGAGGTGACTTGAAGCCAAATTTCGACATTTCTAAATGTCGATATATCGACATTTTGGAGCCAAATCCCCTCTTTTCTGCAGCCCTGCTCCGTCTGGAAGCAGGCGGAGGAGGGATTCGTCAACCACACGTCACAATGCCCATTACGGGCAAAAAGGAGGCCACATGGCCAAGAGAGAGAAGATTCGGAAGATGAAGGAAGACGAGGTTCCGACCTCGCAGCCGCTCTCGGACGTCGAGCAACAGGACCTGGCTGCGGCCAACGCCACCGCCGAGCCCATCACTGGCAAGGACGGCGAGCAATCGTCAAGGCCTCGGCTCACGTTCCCACCGTTCTCGAAGGAACTCTTCGAGATGCTCACCGTGAACGGTCGCGGCGAGACGATCTCGATCTCGCGCGAGGGTCTCAAGGTCCACGCGGCGAAGAAGGGTTCGCCGCTGACACCCGAGGACTTCGCGCAGTGGTTCGGGGTCGACCCGACGGCGCCGACAAGCGCCACCTGCTTCGGGGACGACAAGACGGGAGTCGCTTTCAGATCCGTCGTCATGTACGACGATGGCAACCTGAAGAAGGACCAGCAGTACGTCACCGAGGACAACCCCGAGGGCATCGTCTGGCGCGGCAACTTCCTCTCCGGCCCCGGCGGAGAAGGCAAGCTCGTGCCGGTGTTCGCTTGCGGCGAACACTTCCAGGCCGTGCAGAAGGCGCTCAGCCGGAACGCGTCCGAGAAGTCCGGGCACGACGTGTACATCCCCGGCCAGAGCTACACCCAGTGCGTACTGCGGATCCAGAACATCCGGAACCGCAACCGCAACGGGCGGGAAGCCGCAACGGCCGAGCAGGACCGCCTCGCCGCCAAGCTCGCGAGCTTGAGCGGCGGTGGCAAGTCCCGCAAGCCGCTGGGCAACCTCGGCGACCGCGCCTGGAGTCGCAGTTCGCGTCACCAGGAAGCCGCCGAGTAGCAACCCGGAAGGAGGGGTTGGGAGAGTCCGCTCTCCCTCCCCTCCCCGGGTCTTTTTTTAAGTATTCGCCAATAAACATTTCAAGCTTGTGTTTATCGGCGAGTTCTTACACAACCAGAAGGAGTAGAAAGTGAAGACAACGCAGTTCGGTAATCAGACCGGGATCGGAGCTTCTTTCAGGATCTCCGAAATTTGTGACAAGCTATTCGTTCACGACTGCGGCATCGGATTTGCCCGATCCGGAGAGGTAGATACGACTTACTTGCCCGAAGGCAATTTCCTGCAAGGGCGCCGCATTGACGTCATCATTATCACTCACACCCATTACGACCACATTGGAGCAATCCTCCGGTTGGTACGACATCATCCTGAGGCCTATATTATCATTTCGGACATTGCTTTCAGATTGTTGATCGCCGTAATGCTCGATTCTTTGAAGATCAGCAGAAAAAATGAGGAGTGGGCCAGAGAAGCAGGCCTCCCTTATGAGCCGCTCTTCAACGAGGAAGATCTCGGGAGATTCGTCGAGAGCAATATGCTCTACACCGTCAATATGGCCGACACTCCGTACTGGGTGAGGAATACGCCTTGGACGGGATGGAACATCGGCTTTGATTCAGCGGGACATACGTCCGGAGCAATAATGACTTTCATCGAATCGCCAGGCGATCGTCCGGCACTTTTCACCGGAGACATTTCATCCAGGAGTTCAAGAACCGTAATCGGTCAAATGCTACCGGGTGAGTCATTTCTGGACGGCTTCCTTGAATTGCCCGGGCTGGTGATGGTCACCGAGGCAACAAACGGTGCCCGTCGAGCAACGAGTACGCCGGAACAAGTCGAGGAGGAGATCTACAACTATCTCGTAAAGGAAGTTGTGCCTCGCGACGGCATCGCATTCTTTCCGTCATTCGCCCAGACAAAAGGCGGAGACATTATGAAGATGCTGGTAGAATGGGGCTTCCGTCCGTGGGTTGACGGTCTCATCAGGGACGTGGTGAGAATTGAGGTCCCCGAGACCGAACAGTGGCTCAAGGAGGAGAAGATATTTTTCTTTGACGAGGATGATCGCGAGCATGCCGATTTCCAGCGCCAACAGGTTGCTCGGGGTGAGTTTGGCTTCACGCCGGTCATTGCCTCTTCGGCAACTTTGAATAAAGGCGTTTCGGTCAAGCACGCCGAGATGATCCTGCCGGAGCGCAGAAACGCCATCATCTTCATGGGATACACCTTTGAGGGCTCGGTGGCCAGAGAGATGCTGAATCTTGGCGTCGAACGTGGCCGAACAATAAAACTGAGCCGATACGTCGGTCGCGGAAAGACCGTGCCGGTCTATGTCAACGTCGTGTGCGACGTGAAGCACTTTGACCGTTCATCTCATGATTACCAGGACGGACTCGTCGAAAGAGCTCGGCTGGTAAATCCCTCAACTCTTATCGTCGAGCACTGCGACGATGAAGGTTTCGAGGGATTCAGAACAGCGCTTCAAGCCATTGCTCCTCAAATCCCGGTGATCCGGGGATCACATATGAAAGAGATTGTGGTTTAACTCTCTTTCGGGGCCCCGCCATGGCGGGGCCTTTCGCTTATCCGCGATAAACGAAAAATTGACAGATTATAAACTTTGTGCAATAATACGGAACAGGGAGGATCCTACCGTGAGACGGTACGAAAAACGCGTATCACTTGACCATCGCGACGTTCCAAGATCAGAGACGGTATCTGTCATCTGTCCGATAGAAGATCGCGATCTTTCTCCTCAAGAAATATTAGTTCCTTTTGTTCATAATATCGCGGATAAAGATCAACCTCCGGACGAATCGCAAGAATGGCTTAGCCCCGACAAGCCGAATAAAAAGTACGGGAAATTTGCCGGCGGCGGTTTGCCTACCGGAGGTGTTGAGGGTCAGTATCTTGAGAATCCGGGCGGAGCCGCTATACGCGAAATGAAAGTTGAAACCGGCATTACTCTTGGGAGTGTCAACCATTTGTTCACGGATAACGGCATCATAATTTCTGACAAGCGTACCGGAGCAAAGATAAGAAGGATGCCGTATGAAAGGGGCAAACAGCCGTCACTGCAGATCTTATCTAAAACCCAGAAGACCTTGGACAACCCTATTCACGTTTTCTCGGGGAGAATTACCGATTGGTCAAAACTAAGGCAGTTCCTGCTTGAAGAAAAAGATCGGCTGATCAGGTCCGGTCAAACCTCCGAAGAGGAAATTGCAAGCACAGGGATCTACGTCAAGGGGTTGTTTGAAGAAGAATACGACATACTGGGGATCGAGGAGAAAAACGAAATCGACGGAATTGCCCTTATCTCCGTTAGCGCTCTGATCCATATGTGGAGCTCGCGAGAATATCATTTCGCAAAAGATTTCTTTGTATATCCGAGTCACGTATACAGGACCCTCACCGGATTAGTTCAAATGGGTAAACTAGGAAAGGGCGTTGCCTAGGCAACGCCCCTATTTTTAATAAAAATTTGATGTTAAAATCGGAGAGCAGAACTCAAACTATCATCGTCTTGAGAAGCTCAAAAATGAGATGATTTGTTTGGTGCTACGACGAAGATGTAGTTTTACACTACTTCGAGGAGGAGCAACAAAGAAATCAGCCATTTTTGAGCTTCCCGCAGGGCGGGGCAGGTTTACTTATCTGCTTCGTTGCTCGTAGCTCACGTACGTAAAGTACGCATCACTCCTCGCGCCTAGCATATAAGCAAACCTGCCCCCGCTCAATCGGTGAGAGTTTGAGTTCTGCTCTCCATGCGTCCAAACTATGAAGGTAATTCTAAAATACATACTAATCGTCTTTGTTTCGCTGCTGGTCCTGGCGGCTTTGATATCTTTGTTTGAGTCGCCTGAGAGATCGGCCATTCCCCTTTCAGAACTGGTAAATAAGATAAATCAGGGAGAGGTGGAGAGCGTAACGCTCAAAGAAGACCTGCTTGAGATAAATCTCATCGGCGGCGAATTGCTGGAGACAAAGAAAGAAACGTCTGTCTCCGCTTTTGAAACGCTGACCAACCTTGGCGCCGAGCAAGAAAAGCTGTCGGCAATACGGGTTGAGATCAAAGACGCCAGCGGGTTTGCGGTGGTCCTTAGAACAATACTGCCGATCGTTCTGCCGTTCCTTTTAATACTGTTTATCTTTTGGTTTATGTTTTCGAAGGCCCAGCAGGGTTCAATGCAGGCGTTGTCTTTCGGAAAAACAAAAGCGCGTCTGGCAAACCTGGTCGGCAAAAAGAAAGTTATGTTCAAAGATGTGGCCGGATTGATCGAAGCAAAAGAAGAAATATCTGAGGTAGTTGAGTTCTTAAGAGACCCCCAGAAGTTCCATAAACTCGGCGCAAGAATACCGCGAGGCATTATGCTCATTGGTTCTCCGGGAACGGGCAAGACGCTTCTTGCCAAAGCCGTCGCTAATGAGGCCAATGTCCCCTTTTATTTCGTTTCGGGTTCGGAGTTCGTAGAAATGTTCGTCGGCGTGGGCGCAAACAGAGTAAGAGACACTTTCGAGCTGGCCAAGAAAACGTCGCCTTCGATCATATTCGTAGATGAGATAGACGCCGTAGGCCGCCACAGAGGCGCCGGTCTTGGCGGAGGCCACGACGAAAGAGAACAGACATTGAACCAGATACTGGTTGAGATGGATGGTTTTGACACCAACGACGCCGTGATAGTAATGGCCGCGACAAACAGACCTGACATTCTTGATCCGGCTCTTTTGCGTCCGGGTCGGTTTGACAGAAGAGTGATCTTAGATGAGCCGTCAATGAGCGACAGAGAAGCGATACTGAAAATTCATTCACTTGAAAAACCCCTAGCAAAAGAGGTTAATTTAAAAGTAGTCGCCGAAAGAACACCCGGATTTTCCGGAGCCGATCTGGCGAACCTGGTCAATGAAGCGGCGATACTAGCGGCCAGAAAAAATCAAAAAGAGATCCAACAAATAGACATATTCCAAGCGATTGAAAAAGTCATTCTTGGCCCCGAAAGACGCAGTCATATTTTTTCTAAAAAAGAAAAGGAAATAATCGCATACCACGAGGCCGGACACGCTCTAGTCGCCGTATCGCTTCCCCACTCCGATCCGGTGCACAAGGTCTCTATCGTATCCCGGGGACGAGCGGGCGGATACACTTTGAAGTTGCCAAGCGAGGACAAACACCTAAGGTCTAAAGCAGAATTTGAATCCGAACTGGCCGTGCTTCTTGGCGGCTATGCCGCGGAGAGAACCATATTCAAAGACACGACCACCGGAGCAACCAATGACCTGAAAGTTGCCTCCGACCTCGCCAGGAAAATGGTGACCCAATTCGGTATGTCAGAAAAGTTGGGACCGATAACCTACGGCGAGAAAGACGAGCTGGTGTTTCTCGGCAAAGAGATGGGGCACACTAAAAATTACTCCGAAACAGTCGCTTTTCAGATCGACTCGGAGGTTAAAAAATTGGTCTCAAGGGGCTTGGCAACAGCCAAGAAAGTACTCGCTCAAAAAATAGGCACCCTCCACAAGATCGCCAGGGAGCTTATAACCAAAGAAACTCTTGAGCAGAAGGACTTCTACGCGCTGGTCCGTTGAAATATGTCAACAGATTAAATTGTACCCAGAAGTACAGTATGATATAATCTGTGTATGGCGAGATTTGAAGACAGAAGAAAAGCAGTTGAATTACGTCTAGCGGGTCAAACTTACTCCTCTATTAGGAGCAAGTTGAACGTCAACAAGAGCACCCTGTCAGACTGGCTTAAAAATATCCAATTAAGCAAAGAGCAACTTGAAAAAATTAGTTCTGATACCATAGCCCGACGAGTAGAAACGTACATTAATACTACCCGAATCAGACGACAGAAAATATCTGAGATATTCTACCAAGACCAAAAGAAGAAGTTATTACCGCTCTCCAAAAGAGATTTTATGATGGCCGGTTTATTTCTCTATTTGGGTGAAGGCGCTAAATCAACTCGCTCAAGAATTCAAATAACCAACAGTGATCCAGCAATCATTAAATTTTCAATATTTTGGATGAGTAAGATACTCGGGATAGCAAAAGACAGATTGAAAGTTCAGCTCCATCTTTACAAAGACATGAATATAGAAAATGAGATTAAATTCTGGATTAATGAAACTGGCTTAAAACGAGAGCAGATCATAAAACCTTACATCAAGAAGACGTCTTCTCTCAAAATAAATCACCCGAGCTTTGGGCATGGCACCTGTGCTGTTTACAGTCACGGATCTATAATCAAAGACGAGTTTATGGCCGGAATAAGAGTTATAATGGATTCGGCAATGGGCGTGTAGCTCAGTGGTAGAGCATTTCACTTATAATGAAAAGGTCGGAGGCTCGATCCCTCCCACGCCCACCATGCGCGCTTAGCTCAGTTGGTAGAGCATCCGGCTTACATCCGGAAGGTCGTAGGTTCAAGCCCTACAGCGCGCACCAAAACAATGTCTGAAAAAATCACAAAATTAATACCATCAACAAAAGAAAAACCTAAACCGGAAAAACCGGCTGATGTTGTTGATATTGAGTCGGCCAGAAAGAAAAGACGGTCATGGGAAGCAATAGATACAAGTTCAGTGTTAGCCGACGCTCTTGAGCTTGTACGAGAAGGCCAGCTCTCGGACGCAGGGATAGACGACCTCTCCGTAAGCGACAATGAGAAAACGCTCCTGAAAGTGGCGTCCGGCTTGTTTGAGGGTTTAAGGAACAAAGACAAGAGCATAGAAGAACTTCAAGGACTGATCAGACAACTCAAGCAAAGATTAGGCGAAGAGTCCCGCACATAACAGCCATATGGCAGTATAATATTGCGGGAATTCATTTGATAAATTAACACAGTCATCACTAAGCCCTTCTTAAGTGTCGAGTTAACATACTGCGAGAGGAGCAATTAATGGCTGTTATGTGCGGGATGAATATAAATATTGTTTATGAGGACGGCGATATTTTGGTCTTGAACAAATCCGCCGGTGTCATAACCCACCCGAAGAACATAAGCGACACTCAAGACAGCGTTACTGGTTGGCTGATAGAGAAATTTCCCAAGAGCAAAAACGTCGGCGAACCTTTCGTTGCTTCCGGGAATGAGGTCCCGCGCGCCGGCGTCGTCCATCGCCTGGACAAAGATACTTCGGGATTACTGATAGTTGCCAAGAACGATAAGGCCTTTTTTTATTTGAAAAATCTATTTCAGGATAGAAAGATAAGAAAATATTATCTGGCCCTGGTGAACGGCAGGCCTAAAGAGCCAAAAGGAACTGTTTCGGCTCCGCTGGGCAGAGTGGGCCTCAAAAGGACAGCTCGCATAACCGGCAAAAAGTTAATAGACAAGAAGGAGGCACTGACCGAGTACCGGACATTAAAAGAGTTCAGAGGCCACACTCTCCTGGAAGTGGCTCCGCACACTGGCCGAACCCATCAGATAAGAGTCCATCTCAACTCCATAGGCACGCCGGTTTCCGGAGACAGCATTTACGGATTCAAAAAGGTCAGATCGCCGTCCGGGTTGACAAGGTTGTTCCTCCACGCTTACAAACTGGAATTTACGGCTCCGGACGGGAATCACTTAACCCTTGAGGCAGACTTACCAGAAGACCTTCAGAAAGTTTTAGAGGATTTATCCCGTTAGAAGCCGCGAGGGCCCGCAGCGTGCCTCTGCTTCTAACGGGATTTACAAAAAGTATTAAATGAGTTAGAATAACAGCTGTTATACGAACATATGGACAAGCTTACCTTATTCAACCAGAACAACTCCGGACAAAACCCTTACCCCGAATTGAAGACGGGGTGGACGGTCAAGGTTTACCAAAAGATAAAAGAGGGCGACAAGTCCAGGGTTCAGGCGTTCGAGGGCATCATTATCGCCAGGAAACACGGTAATGAACCCGGGGGAACGATAACCGTAAGAAAGGTCTCGGGCGGCATTGGAGTTGAGAAGACCTTCCCACTTCACCTGCCCACGGTCACGAAGATAGAGGTCGTGAAAAAAGCCGGGACAAGGAAATCAAAACTCTACTACTTGAGAGAGAAGTCCGCCAGAGAAACGAGGAAGAAAATGAAGGCCCAGAAAAATATCTAAGAATTCTCAGTTTAGTTACTGTATTTTATCCACTTTTTATTTTGACTATTTCGGTAGACGCTATATACTTGAGATATGGCTGGGATTAAACCAAAATGTCGAGTTGACACAAGCTGGAGACCAGAACTCGCCTACGCAATAGGGCTTATTACTACTGACGGAAACCTTTCTAAAGATGGTCGGCATATTGAGTTGACGTCAAACGACAAAGATCAGCTCGAAAATTTTCTCAACTGTCTGAAAATAAAAGTAAAGATTGGTTATAAAACTTCTGGATACACTCATAAAAAATGTACGCGTGTTCAGTTTGGAGACATCAATTTTTATCGATTTTTAACATCAATCGGCCTTATGCCAAATAAAACAAAAGTAGTGGGGAAATTGGCTATACCAAATGGATACTTTTTTGATTTTTTAAGAGGCCATTTTGATGGCGACGGAACTTTCTACTCATATTTTGATCCGAGATGGAGATCCAGTTTTATGTTTTATACCGTATTTTTATCTGCCAGTGAAAATCATATTCTGTGGATTAGAGACAAGATGAAATCTCTCGTTGGAATTAATGGACACTTAGATATGGACAAAAAAAATAAAAGAAGAGTTTATCAACTAAAATATGCCAAATCAGAATCACTGGTTATTTTAAGTAAAATGTACTATAATCTCAACGTGATTTGTCTTAAAAGAAAGAGGGTTAAAGTAGAGAAAGCTTTAAAGCAGAATACTCATAACAACGCGCGGGTGCTGGAACTAGAAGACAGGCACGCTTGAGGGGCGTGTGTCCGTAAGGACGTGCAGGTGCAATTCCTGTCCCGCGCACAAGTAGGAGTTTGCGCGCTTAGCTCAGTGGTAGAGCATCGTCTTGACGTGACGAGGGTCGTGGGTTCAATCCCTACAGCGCGCACCAAAAAATGAAGACATCAAAAGAACAACCTAAAAAACGGTCGCCAGTAGAAATAGAGCGAACCAACTTCAGAAAACTTTCGGAACTCTTAAACCTTGTTGACGAAGAAGCAATAGCTCTGGATCGGGCAATGGCTTTAGTTAAAAAGGATGAGCCCGAAGCCGAAGTTGAAATTAAAGAAGGCGACGGGAAACGTGAGATTATAATCAGAAGCAAAAAAGACGGCAGTATCCTTTTTTATAACGATTTCGGTCCGGAAGAGCATGAACAGCAAATAGAGGAAGAAATAAGAAAATTATATAATTAACGGCGAGCAACCTAAAGAATCAAGAAAGCCGGAGTAGCTTAATGGTAAAGCAGGCGCCTGAAGAGCGTCTGAACGCAGTTCGATTCTGCGCTCCGGCACAAGAGTGTTATAATTTTTACGACTGCGGGTATCGTATAACGGTATTACGGCCGGTTGCCAATCGGTCGACAGGGGTTCGACTCCCCTTACCCGCTCCGAGTGTTTATTCTCAACATTTTCTCAAGGATGCACAGGTCGATAAGACACAAGGTTACTACCCAAGAACCTGGCCTTTATGTTTCTCTGATATTCCCCATTGCTGTCGCCTTCTTGCTTACATTTACGGGTGCCCGGGTTATCAGCTACCTTGTCCCATCTTTTGGCGTATTTATAGGCGACTTCAGGATTCATCACTTTACCTGGGGTATTTTTGTTTTAGCCGTTTCCGGCTATCTGGCATTGGTGTTTGATGAGGCCGGGGCTAAATATCTTATCTCGCTCCTTCATGGCTTCGGTTTGGGCCTGGCCTTTGATGAATTTGCTTTTTGGCTTAAACTGACCGACGACGACCCGGCGCGTTGGAGTTACGACGGATTTCTTGTGGTTGCCGGCCTTATTTTTTTGATAATTTCGGCAAAACCAGGGGTAAAAATGCTCAAAAAACTGTGGCCTTTTAGGGGGTTGACTTTTTGACCCCGATCTGCTATACTTATAGCACAACCTTAAGAAGGGTCTAAACACAAAGGAATGGCTTGCTAAGCCGTTTTTTTGTACCTAAATTGGTCCTTTCCAGAGGCAAAAATATGAATACAAAATTAAGGTATACGGCAGCTCTTTTTATCCTAATATCAGTGTTCTCAAGCGGTGTTGACGCCAATGCCGGTTTGTTTGATTGGGTAAACGGTAAAAACATAGAATGGACATTCGGAAATGTGTACGAAAACATTGCCAACCAAACGGACAACTCCAACCCCGCTATTCAGGAAACCGTTGTTCTGGAGTCCAAAAACCCAGTGACACCGGTCAGAACTAAGACCGGCTCCGTGAAGGAATATGTCGTTACCGCAACGGCTTACTCTTCTACGGTTGACCAGACGGACGATACCCCATTCATAACCGCTTCGGGAACGTATGTGAGAGACGGCATCGCTGCGGCAAACTTCTTGCCCTTCGGTACTGTGTTCAAGATCCCCGATCTGTACGGTGACAAAATATTCATCGTTGAGGATAGGATGAACAAAAGATACTGGCACCGGGTAGACATCTGGTTCCCGGAAAGGCAGATGGCCA
>Ga0209542_10019816_pt1 | contig 10732 bp, 9 predicted proteins | sample RifCSPhighO2_01_FD_184028 | JGI IMG/M metagenome (GOLD analysis project Ga0209542, IMG submission 184028) | Soil microbial communities from Rifle, Colorado - Rifle CSP2_plank highO2_0.1 (SPAdes) (version 2) | ecosystem: Environmental > Terrestrial > Deep subsurface > Rock core/Sediment ...
TGCGCACGCTTTATAATCAAAAATGCTTAAGAAAAACTTAACGAAGGAGAGCAATTCCTCCCAGCACTAAACTGCTGGGTATCCTTGCCATAAAAATGAAAATAAGTATCAAAGATTTTCCAGATAATATCTATTTAAGATTAAATAAAAAATTTCAAAATAGATTATTTCAAATTCTAAGAACAAAAACAACTCAAAGGAGTTTGGCCAATAAAATAGGGGTAACAGAGAATACAGTATCAGAATGGAAGATAAATAATAATAGATTTATTCCAATAAAAGCAATTAAAAAAATAAAAATTATATGTAACATAAAATGGAACGAAATAGAAAAAAGTATTATTGAATATAAATCATATAAAGATACTAAACAAATTAAAAATCCAATGTTACCCATAAAAGATTCTCAAGAACTAAGAGAAATAGTAACACATATAATGGCAGATGGATGTGCTGAAGGTTATGGAGCATATTACAATAAAGAGGAAGAAACAAAATATGAATTCATAGACAAATTAAATAAAGTTTTTGGGAATGTTGGGGTAAAATTCCATATAGATCATGTAAACTTTCCTATGGCTATACCATATATATTATCTAATTATTTTAAAATCAGTTTTTTAAGCAAAAGATGCAGAGTGCCTAAAATATTTTTTGACCGCAATAAAAATTATTTAATTGGAGTCTTAAAAGCCATGGTAATAGATGAAGGAACAATAGATGGATCTAACATAAGGTTAGACTCATGTAATAAAAAATTTTTAATAGATATACAAAGAATATGTAGAATTCTAAATATAAATTATGGAAAAATTTGGAAATCAATAGGACCGATTTATAGATTCAACATATTAGCTGAAAGTATAAAATATGTATATGATAAAATAAAACCATTACCAATAAAAAATAAAGAATATTTATTGAATTTTGCATGTAAAAATCAACTAAGAAATTGGAAATATGAATTACCTGGTGAAACGAAAAAGAAAATAATAATAGAACTTTTAAATAATAAAACTTTAACTTCTTTAGATTTATCATTCAAATTAAAAATGCCTAGGAAGATTATAAATAAAAATACTAAAAAATTAGAGAATTTAGGGATAATAGAAAAAGTTGGCAAAAAGGTTTATACCAACATTTATGTTATAAAAAACGAAGAATTGGCCCAAGGTTTCGTTAAAGACCCAAAAAAGTTTTTAGGAGGAGATAAATTAGAGAAATATGGCATAACTCAATTAAAGATTTTAAAGATTTTAAAGAAAAATAAAAATACATATAGTGGGTTATTAAATTTAATAAAAATAAGCAAGGGCGCATTACATAAATGTATAAAAGGGATGCTTAAAAAAGAAATAATAAAAAAACAAAATAAATTATATTATATAACAAGGATTGGAGATAAAATTTTAGAATTACCTGAAGATACAGCAAGATATATTCTATACGCAAATGTAAAGGATTTATCTAAAATTGATTTAAACGGGTTTGGGAAATAATTTTCTCATTTTTATTTAACATTACCACACCATAAACACCATCCGCACCAGGATTTATTCTTAATTCTCCATCTCTATTTTTAATAACAATATTAGCTAATCTCTCATCAACAATTTTCTTTAAATCATCAAAAGAAACATTCAGTAAAATATTAAACTCATTTCCAAATTCTTTTATCAGTTTATTATAAACATCCCAAATCTTTTTCCCATTTAATTGTTTTATATCATAAACAGCTGCAATTACTTCTTGTAATGGAATTATTTCAATAAAATCTTTAGCATTTTCAGGTTTATAACCTTCTTTTTCTTTCGCAAGTTCTTCAATTCTGTATTCAACACCAATAGTTAACTCTTTTCCGCATTTAGGACAGATTTTATTCAACTCCAGACTTCTTTTATAGTCACAAAAAAAATCACACATTCTATGCCCGTCAATATGATATTTTCCATAATTTGGATAAACTTCAATGGTTTTTTTTAAGCCATTTCCAGTTCTAATAGCGTTTATTATATTATCATAACTTAATTCATTTAAATCAAAAATAGTAGCTTCTCTTCCTAACCTATAAGGCCAATAGCTATGGGCGTCGCTGAAACTTACAATATTTACATTTTCTTTTAATCTCCATAACATACCTGGATTTGCACTCATACCACTCTCAATCGCATATATTTTATTTACTTTATCTTTAAAACATTCTTTTAAAGAATCGAAACCGGATTTTGATCCAAAAATCCCAAAAAAGCTGGTCATGCAGTGCGAGGGTATTATCTCAATTTTCTCATCTATTTCTTTCATTAATTCAACAAATTCGGGACAACTAATTCCAAAAATTGGTCTTCCATCATAATCTAGTCTCCCTTTTTTACCTAAAATATCAATTATCTGATCAGCAACATCTCCATCAGGTGCATAAACTAATAAATGAACTGCTCTTCTTCCATTATCACCATACATTAAACTTATTTCAGTTCCCCATATAAAAGGAAATTTGTTTTTACTCCACAAAACTCCGTTTTCATCTTCTTCTAAAGTTTTTTTAATTTCTTTATTCCAGATTGGATGTTGAAAATCCGCTGTGCTTAAAAGATCTAAACCTTTGATACGTGCATATTCTTCTAATTTGTTTAAAGTTATATTTTTACTACAGGCTCTTGAGAATCTGCTATGTAATTGAAGATCAGCTATTATTTCCATTTAAATCAAAATTAAAGAATTAAAAATAATATTTATAGTTATCTATTCTTAACACCTTGATAAATTGTAATCTGCTTGCTTGTAACATCCATGTAGATGTAATCGACATTAATTGTCAGTTTATCCTCTACAGCATCCTCGACTTTCTTGAAACAGCTTATTGTTCCTACATTATTGTTAAGGTTCACAATGCCTTTGTTACTTTCCTCGCCGCTTATGAAAGAGCATTTAACATCAATAGGATTTAAAATTTCAATTTGGACCTTGTTTCTGTTGTTTAACCTGACATTGTCATCTTCTATCTGCTCGCACGAACTGTCAGGACTATAAACCTCTCCTTTTCCCTTGTTTTCAATCTTGATATTGAATCTTACCTGATCACTGCCTCTTGTTTCTTCTGTCAAAGATGTTATCTGTATCGGAGCACTTGAAACACTTCCCTTTGTAATTTTTCCAGCAGTCTTGTCTCCTCCTTCAAGATTACAAACAGTTTCTCCTGTTTCTTTGCTTATCAGAGATTTCAAACAGACATTTATCTGTCCTTTAGTCTCATAAGGATAACAAACTCTTGCCCTTAAATTAAAATCTTCAGAATTGATAACAGGCAGTTTGTACTGTAACTTCCCGAAATCAATCTCTTGTTGTCCTCCAAGATTGCTTTTTTCACTCTTTCCAATTAACACACTTTTAGTTCCGATATAACTGTCTTTCAAGCCAAAATTCTGCAGAGGAATCCCATATAGCTTCGCTTTGGCATTTCCAGCAATTACTTCATACTCACCCTTGTTCTCCAGCAAAACCCTGACATTGACAGCATCATCCTGGTTGAACTGGCTTGGTGGAGCAACTGTAACAAAGCTCACGCTTATTCCATCAGTTCCACCGAAGAAAGTTCCCGTCTTTACTTTTTTCCCAGCGTCATTGCATCCTGCTATCAGAACAAGTCCAAGAATCAAAAACAAAAATAAATATCTTTTTTTCATATTTTCCATTTTAGTACAAAGTTTACTTATTTAAATATTTAACCATTTGAATTATTCCTTTTCTTCAAAATCAAATTTCATTCCTCCAATCCATTTTGCTACAACATTGTGGAAAAATCCAGTAATTAATCCTAAAACAAAACCACTTAGACCATATAAAATCGGGAATATAATAATTCCAAAAAAACCAAATGTGGAACCTGAAAAAATGCTGAATATTGCATAAAAAATGCCAAATAACAAGCCGATAATTCCATAGATAACAACCATCAGTTTTGCAAAAGATAATATATCAATCTTCTTTAATTCAACCATAACCATTTCTAACACCTCTTTTTTTATTTTAGATTTTTAATGATCTTCACTAACTGTCAAATCTCTGTTTTATAGTTATCTGTTTGCTTTCAGTAACCTCATAATCATAAGATAGTCCTATATTTAAAGGATTCTCTATAAGGTCAATCTGTCCTAACTCTAGTTCGCATTGAACAGTCTTTGTAGCATCCTTAGGTTTCCAGTATAAAGTATTTCCGTCTAAACTATTACATTTCATTTCGCCAAAACCTGCATATTCAACACTCATTGACAGAGGGCTTCCTTTGTCAGCATCGAAATTTCCGATATCTGTTTTTAGTTGACCCTTTGACATCTTTGTTAAAGTTATTGTTGCCAATAATCTTATCCCATCCTGTTCTGGAATTATTTCCTTGTCTACTTTAGTGATTGTTATAGGAGCGCTTTTTGCCTTCAAACTCTTTCCAGATATGCTCTCAGTACTCTTGCATAAGTTCTCGTTCTCTCCTATTAAAGGTTTTATGCATAGTTGTGGACCAGAAATAATTTCGCATGAATAAACAGCCTTGGCTATTATCTGTGTATTTAACTCTCTTTTTATATCAGCATAACTGTTTCCTCTGAAGAACAATATTTTGCTGTCTTTTATTATTTGTCCATTTACATTTTCCACTCCTTTAAGATTAATGTCTTGACAATTATCCTGTAATCCTCCAAAAATATCACTAAGGGCATCTCTGACACAAATCTGTCCAGAAGTGCTGCATTGAGCATTATTTACAATCTCCAGAGCAACTGTAAAGTCTTGGCCTTCTCTCAATACATCTGGTGGCTGCAAATTTAAAAATTTGATGCTTATTCCATCGGGATTTCCTCCAAAATAAGAACTGCTCCCTCCTTTACCTCCAGATCCGGGAAAACTCCATCCACCAGAATCATTTCCAGATTCCTGACATCCAGCTATCAAAAACAAACCCATAACAGAAAATAAAACCAAGATTACTTTTTTCATGTTATTTTATCCATATTATTTTTTTCTAAGTGTTACAAATGCCTTTTCACTTGTTTCAAACTGATACTCAACATAAACCACTGGTCCGCTGTATTTCTTCAGTTCAGGACCTTCTAAATTAACAACCTTGATTTCTGTGAATATTGGAGGGAAACCCTGTTCCAGTCTTCTTAAACACTCTTCAACCTGTGCGCTTTTTCCAATGCTTCCAAAGCTTAAGATATCTATAATTCCAAGATCCTCGCACATATTGTTTAATTTATTATCAATATCATCCTGGTTAAGTTGATAAATCTTGTATCTTCCTTCATTTCCAACAACATTAAACTTACTCATGTCTCTTGAAGTATCTGCCTTGTCATTCAGTTCAAAAGTGTCAGCCAGTTTTAGGGTAATACTCTTTATGTTTACAAAATTTCCCTTCCACTGATAGTTCTTGCTCATTGTTATGATTATATTATAATACTGGCTATGCCCAGGTCCTTGGTTTGTAAATGGTTGGGAATCGCTCCCAACAGCTAATTTCATTGGACCATAAGTGTAAATGCTTTTTATCACTCCTTTCTCTTTATTTATTACATTAACATCATTGACATCATTCAAAGGGTTTTTTCTGTAAGACATAAAATAGTTCTCTAATGCATTTCCATCCATTGCCCATACATCCATATATCCCTCTGTTATAAAATCATATTTTGCCCTTAAATTAACTATCTTCGGATCTATATCCCTGTCTGTTGTCAGAGAATTTTCAGGAAAAAAACATTCTACCTTGTCAAAAACAGTCCTGTATTTTTTTAGTGTTATTGTTGCAGGATTTGTAGTGCCATTAACCCCGTTGGCATCGCAACTCAATGTAACAATAGCATCATCCTTAAGGCTGGTTGCTGTGATATCTCCTATCAATGTTATCGGCTGCCCTGATTTATAGCTCTCTCTGAATGCCTTGAAGTTCTCTACTTTAATTCCAAGATCATTGTTAATACTATTCTTGTCAACAGTAGTCTCGAATTCTCCACTGCCATATCCCGAAGATATAAGAGAAAGTCCTCCTGTTTTGACAAACAATGCCAATGGTGCAACACCCTTTGCAACAATGAGATCTCCAATGCCAAAAGGAATCTTGCTAAAAATAACATTGCCATAATCTAAGAAAACACCTGCACTTCCGCCTGTTACAGCAACAACGATGAAGAAAACAAAAAGAAACAACAGATAAAGCCCAATTATAAAGCTGAAAATCACAAGAATTATTTTTAGAAGAAATTTTACAGGAACAAAAGCCTTTGAAATAAATGCGCCAGGTTTGTTATCTATTCCATCCATATAGTTTAATGCCTTTTTAACACGGCCCATCAAGAATATCACCTCTTTTATTAAAAAAAAGCATTTTAAGCTTCAATCCTGATTTCAAGGCTTTCAATCTCAAATTCATTCTCAGGCTTGATCTCGATAAAGTTATTCCCTTTTCTAATGAATTTTGTGACTAGCCTCTCAAATTTCTCATCATCTGTATTAAAGCTGAACTCATTATTATTTATGTTCACAACAGCTCTTTTTTTCTCATCTTGATTAAAGCCGAATTCAATCTTTAATATTGCCTCTCCTTCTAAAATCTTGTCATACTGTCCTTGTGAAACAACAAATTTGATTTTCTCATTCCCACCTTCTCCGCTCTTGACTTCTAAAGTTATATCATTCAAAAGATAATCTCCCTTGTCAATGTCAAACAGAAGTTCATTTTCTCCTTTAACAAGGTCTGTTTTTTTGATCTCTAAATTTTTTCTTTGGGGCACACAAGGTAGTAATTCATTGGATTTCTCTTTTTTGTTTATAAATATCCTTAATCTTGCCCCAGTAATCAGTTTGTTGCAGAAAGTCATGTAATTTAGTTTAGCATCTCCATCCTCTGTGCTGCTCAGGATAACATTTCTGATAGCCTGATTATTTGTAATTTCAAAGCTTTCTCTTAATTTAACATCACTTAACCTGTATCTGTTTTTACCAAAGATGTTCATTCCAGGGCTTGAAACCATGAATCTAAGCTCATTTGCACTCATTATGAGATTCTTCGGCAGTATAATGCTCTGCAATCCATCTGCCTTATTGGAATATATTTCCTGGCCATTCAAAACAATAATTAGGTTGCCTTTGCTTTCCTGCACAAAGAAGAATAAAGTAATATCCCTCAGGTTTATAGTATCATCAACATTGAACACAAGGTTCTGGAAACTTTCGCCAAATGCGCTTTTTTCAATATTCAGAAAGTTTGACAGGTCAATTGTCCTTGGCTCATTCCTGAAGAAAAGGCTTACAGAATCAATATCATGTTTAACAACATCAGTTTCCAGTGGTTTTAACAGTCCTACATTTTCAGAAATCAAGATGTCTGTTTCAGAGCTTTTTATAGTGTCGGAAGTTTCATTGCTATCATTCAGCAATTTCTCTCTATCTTCTTGTGGTATCAACAATACATAAAGTGTAATGAACAGAGCAATCAATAAGACCAATACAGCAATGTTCCCTGCACTTTGTCCTTTTTTCATTATTTATCAGGTTTCAAATATTTTTATTAATATATAAAGTTTTTTATATCTACTTTAAAAATTAGAAATTCTTATATACTTAAAAGTTGCATATTCCATGAATACGGAGGCACTACAATATGACAAAGAATGAAAAAGATGAGTTAATAATTAATTTATTCAGCAATATACAGCAGGCAATCTACACGATTTCTAGGGCTGTGGAACAGACAAGTGAAGGTGAAAAAGGAAAGTATCTAAAAAGACTGAATGAAAAAGATGGACCATTGACAAATATAAACGCTCTTATAGGTATATTAAAAAAACAAAAATAACATTAAAAGTTTTTAAGAGTAGGACATAAACATAAGATTGTTCTTCAAGTGTCAAAACAAATATATTTTTTAAGAAGTATCTTTCTGATTTCATGAATTTGGTTTAGATAGTTATCAAAAAGGTTTATATAAATTCTGAATCTAGATAATCTATGAATAATGAATATTTAAGAAATAAACTGATTGTACTGGTTCTTTCAGTGTTAATACCTTACTCTTTATATGGAGAAGAATTAAAAAAACAAAACAAATCTCCAGAAGGTACAACATCTTTTGTTGATAGTATTGATGTTAAGATCTTTGCTGACAGCATTGATGTTACTCTTGAAGATAAATTAGAAGGCTCAAGAGTAGAAACTGTTTTAGAAGAAGCAAATAAATGGGTTTACCGGAAAAAGCCATTTTATGATCCATCCTATATGGTTATCACTTATCCATCAGGAGATATTCCTGATTCTATTGGAGTATGTACTGATCTTATCATAAGATCATTTAGAGTAATTGGAATTGATTTCCAGAAGGATGTACATGATTATTTAAATTCCAACAACAACAAAAATGATGTAAACATAGATCACAGAAGATGTACAAATCTGATAGAATATCTCGATAACTCTAATCTCTTTTTAAGGTTAGATCCAAAAGAGAGCTATAAGAAAGGAGACTTAATATTCTGGGTTCTAGACAATGGTAAGAATCATGTCGGAATAGTCTCTGATAAGAAAGGGAAGAAAAACAATTTAGTGTTGCATCATCTTTATGAGAATCCCTCAGAAGATGATTCTTTAGATTCCTGGAAAATAATAAGGCATTATCGACTAGCAGAATAAATTTATCTTGTTGCTACATTGTTTTGGTTTTTTATCTGATTTTTTACAAGATCATAAGGACTGTATATTGCCTTGACGTCCATATGGTGGCTTAATCTTCTTGCCTCAACCCATGGTTGGTAATTAATAATCTTAACCTCCTCAATCAATCTTGGAGATGTTATAAGTTTTCCCGGATGTTTTGGATCAGGCACTAATCCATCTAATCCACTTGACATTATAGCAGATTTAATTCTTCCATCAGGATATTTATCAAGGACCACAGCTGAATGGAACCAAGTCTTACGTATATGCGTGTCCTTATCAGTTCCTGTAAAGAATATAATATCTCCTTTTTTTGCCGCTTTTTCTGATTTTGGTGTAGCTCCCTCTGTTTGCATCCATGGACCAACACTACTGCATAATCTCGGATTTACACCTCCCGGTAAAGAGATGCCTGCTCTCCTCATGGCTCTGACAACAACATCAATACAGGTATTTATCCCAACATCAAAATCTACAGGCAATCCCAACTGACCCCATGCTCCTGCAATAACCAAGTCTCTAAATTCATCTTCAGATCTGGCTGTAACTGTCTGTTTGGGTTGTTTTATTACCTTCTTTGTTCTTTTAGCCAAACTATCTGCCTGGTTTATTTCTGCATCAGTAAGGCCCTGTTCTCTGAGCTCTAATCTGGTGCTTTGGCTTATTCCTGTTTCTGCAAATTGGTTTGCCAGGCTTGCTATCCTTGCTTCTTTCAACAAGTTAATTCTTTCACTATTAAATATATACTCCGAGGCTGTTGAAATTTTCGGGTTTTTTACAGTTATTGAATTACCACTAAAAACAATTTTAGAGCCTGCATTTATCTCTTTTGCAATAGCAGCAAATTTGCTGACTTCCGGATCACTTTTTGCTGATGAAATTCGCTTTTTAGTATCTTGGTTTAATTTTATATTTCCAGTATTGATTCCTTTCATTAATTCATCTAAGTAGGATAATTCACTTGTTTTTGTCAAGCCTGATTTATACAATGTATCTGCAATTGCAAGAGTTTGGATATCTTCATCACTGTATTCAATATTTAATCTTTGGCTTTCTGGTTGATAGCTATCTATCAGTTGCATATCATGGCCAACACTGACTTCCAATGCCTTAAGTTCTGGTATTTCAGGCGGCATAAATTTATTGCTTAAGTCTTCTGGAATATCAGGAATAACATAACCTGAAATTTCTTGTTCTTCATCAGGCATATAGTCCGGTACATGAATCGGTAATTTTGCTGTTTCCAAAATTAGTTCCTCAGGAGCTAATTTGGTATCTTCTGGTAAAGGTATTTCTATCTGTGATAAAGCCAAGTTATCCTGTATTTTAGCCAAATCATCTTCTAATTGGCTTTTTTCATTTTCTAATCTTGTTAATTTCTTTTCATCTCTGCTATTTTTTGCTTTTTCTATGTCTCTGTTCAGCTTAACAATCTTTTCGCTGATTTTATATCCTTCCTGCACCTCTTTTAATTGTTTCTTTAGCCTTGTTTGTTCTTCCTTGCTTTCTGCATTTTTAATGTTTGTCCTTAATTCTTGTACATCCTGCTCTTTCTGTGATTTTATCGTTGCTACATTTATCTTATAATTCAAATCTGTAAACTTGTTGTTATAATCATCAGTTAATTTTTCTTTCTTGCTTAGCAGATTCTGCTCTTTTTTTGCATCTCCTGAAGCCCTAGCCTGATCTATCTCACTATTCAATTGTGTTAATTGGTCCTCAATCTTTTGAATGTTTTCCATTCTTTTTGAAAGAGAACTGTCAAATGGATTAAGGTCTTCTATTGTTTTTTCAAGACCTTTTGAGTCATACTGCTTAACTTCATCTTGTACACTATTTAGAACTTCTTCTCTTTGATCTTTTGGTAATTCTGCTATTTGTTGGCTTGGTACTGTTTCTTCTTCTAATAATCGGGGTTGTCCAATCTCTGGAGATGTAATTGCAACTTCTGGAATTGTTTCAGGTCGTCCAATGTCAAGAGATGGAGGTGTTATTGCAACCTTTATTCTGCTTCTCTCTAATTCTTCAT
>Ga0209542_10019817_pt1 | contig 10732 bp, 16 predicted proteins | sample RifCSPhighO2_01_FD_184028 | JGI IMG/M metagenome (GOLD analysis project Ga0209542, IMG submission 184028) | Soil microbial communities from Rifle, Colorado - Rifle CSP2_plank highO2_0.1 (SPAdes) (version 2) | ecosystem: Environmental > Terrestrial > Deep subsurface > Rock core/Sediment ...
AGAATAATTTAATTATTAGCTAAAACTAGCATTTTTTATGAACCAAAATTTCTTTTTCTGTGGTAATAATCTTCCACCACATCTTCAAATTCTTTTTTTGTAAAGGACGGCCATAAAGTTTTTGTAAAATAGAGTTCTGAATACGCGCTCTGCCATGTTAAGAAATTGGAAAGACGCGTCTCTCCTCCAGTTCGAACAACTAAATCCGGATCTGGAGCGCCTCGTGTCCAAAGATGGCGAGAAATTTCATCTTCATCAAGTGCTGCGATGTCAATTTCTTTTCTTGCGACCCTTGCATACATTTCCCGCACTGATTCAATAATCTCCGCCCTTCCTCCGTAAGACAGCGCTATATGCAACACAAGTCGAGTATTACCCTTGGTCTTTTCTTCAACTTCTTCAATGAGTTCTTGAATGTCGCGTGGCAGGCGTTTTCGCTGGCCTATTACTCTAATCTTAATTCCCTGTTTTATATAGTTCTCTATGTCGTCGCGCAAGGCATATCTCACGAGATCCATAAGATACGATTTTTCAACTTGCGGGCGTTTCCAGTTTTCTGTTGAGAACGCGTACACGGTCAAAACTTCAACGCCAATTCCAATACACCACTCTGCGACTTCCTTTACCTTTTGATAGCCTTTTCGATGGCCTTGAAACGTAGGCAAAAACCTTTTTTTCGCCCAGCGCCGATTGCCATCCATAATGAATGCTATATGCTTCAAAACATTGACTTTTCTTCTGGTCTCTCTCATGAGTTGTTGCCTCTTTCTATGTTAAAAAACCTTATGGATTATGCTTCACTATATTGTATTGGTTATTATAACCATCGTCAATTCGCATTGAAAAAAATAGCTTAATAAAGCTAAAAAAATTAAAAACAGCTTTACCCCCTTCCCCTTGCAATATTTTTAAAGATATGATATTATTATCACATAAAGACCGCGCAGGTCTTTTTAAAATGAAAAAATTTTGTAATAATGGAATATATGAATATCGCTCAAAAGCTTATAGAATATCTCAAGCTTTCAAAAATAGAACTCAAAAAAGTCCTCTGGCCGGACAGGAAAACAACCATTGAACATACGGTTATGGTTGTCGGCTTTAGTTTGGGCATGGCAGCGTTTTTAGGCGCGCTTGATTTTTTCTTTACCTACGTATTTAATATATTATTCGCAAATAAATAATATGCCAAAAGCATAAATATATGCCAAAGCAAAATATACTACAAGGAAGGCGCTGGTACGCGATACATACCTACTCGGGGTATGAAGAAAACGTCAAAAGAAATCTTGAACAGAGAATAGAATCCATGGACATGCAGGATAAAATTTTTAACGTCCTTATTCCCACTGAAAAAAAAATTAAGATTAAGAATGGAAAAAGGAAGATAGTGACGGAAAAGATTTTCCCCGGATATGTCTTAGTTGATATGATGGTGGACGATAATTCTTGGTATGTCGTGCGAAACACGCCAAACGTCACCGGCTTTATCGGAACGCGCACAACCCCGACTCCTATTTCCGATGAAGAAATAAAATCACTCCAAAAACGAATGGGCGTTGAAGAACCAACCTATACTATTGACGTAAACACGGGAGATGCGGTAAAAATCAATGACGGGCCGTTTAAGGGCTACGAAGGAAAGGTCTCAAATGTTGACGACTCAAGAGGAAAAGTAAAGGTGCTTGTATCTATGTTTGGACGGGAAACTCCGGTAGAATTGGATTATTTGCAAGTTAAGAAGATCTAATTTTAATTTCTAATTTTTAATTTCGAATGAATTTTGAATATTTAATTTTTAATAATTCAAAATTTAATTAATAAAAATTGATTCAAAATTCAGAATTCGTAATTCACAATTCATATTTTTATGGCTAAAAAGATAAAAACAATTGTAAAGCTTCAGATTCCGGCAGGGGCGGCTAACCCCGCGCCACCAGTGGGTCCAGCCCTTGGACAGCATGGCGTCAATATTGCCGAATTTTGCGCGAAATTTAATGATAAAACCAAAGAAAAAAGAGGAAGTATTATTCCGGTGGAAATTACCATTTTTGAAGACCGATCATATACTTTTATATTGAAAACTCCTCCAGCATCTGATCTTTTGAAAAAAGCCGCAAAAGCGGAAAAGGGCTCGGGCGAACCGAATAAAAAAAAGGTGGGAAAGGTAACACGACAGCAGATTAAAGAAATCGCCGAAATAAAAATGCCCGATCTTACGGCAAAAAATATTGAAGCTGCCATGAGAACCATTGAAGGAACCGCGAGACAGATGGGAATTGAAGTAGTTGAAAAATAATTTAAGATTTCGAATTCTGAATTTTGAATCAATTTTTATTAATTAAATTTTGAATTATTAAAAATTAAATATTTAAAATTCATTCAAAATTCGGTTTTAAAAATTCAAAATTTACTTACTAATTTTGTGGGAGACTTAGCCTTTTTGGCGGTCGCTTACCACGAAAGGAATAATTATGGCAAAAAAAGAAAAGGCTCAAAAGCCTACCGAGATAAAAGGGGTAAAACTTCAAGAAAAAAAATTGGCAGAGACTACCGAAGTAAAAAAAGCGACCGGAAAAAAGAAAGAAAATCAGCCCAAGTCTCGCCTCGATTCGGCGAAGCGGGCTGATCCGCCTTTGGCGGAAAAATCTGAAAAAAAGGCTACAGTAAAAAAAACTATCTCGAAAACAACATCAAGACCAAAAATTATAATTCACTCAAAACGTTACTCTGCGCTTAATCAATTAATTGATAAGAACAAAACATATTCCATTGAAGAGGCTATCGCTCTCGCGAAAAAAACATCCACAACAAAGTTTGAAGGATCTATAGAAGTGCATTTTAGGCTTGGCATAGACATCAAGAAAAGCGACCAGCAGGTTCGCGGAGCCATAGCTCTTCCTCATGGCACAGGAAAGTCCAAAAAAGTGGCCGCGTTCGTAGGCGAAGGAAAGGAAGAAGAGGCAAAAAAAGCAGGCGCCGATATCGCCGGAAGTATAGAGCTCATAAACCAAATCAAGCAAACGGGCAAAATTGACTTTGAAATTGCAATCGCCACTCCGGATATGATGCCTAAGCTCGCGACAATCGCGAGAGTGCTTGGCCCAAAAGGGCTTATGCCATCGCCAAAAAACGAAACTATCACCACCAATCTTAAAAAAACCATTGAGGAGATTAAAAAAGGAAAAATCAATTTTAAAAATGATGATACGGGAAATATTCATGCTACTATAGGCAAATCATCATTTGACAACCAAAAGCTCATAGAAAATTTCCAAAGGCTCCTCGGAGCGATAAAAAGAGCAAAGCCGGCGTCAGCAAAAGGAATTTATATTAAAACAGCCAGCATAAACGCCACCATGGGTCCCGGAATATCGGTAAATATAAGCTAATCTCACTAAAAAACACCCACATAACTCTATTTTGGGTGTTTTTTGTTTGACGCAAATTTTTTTTCTTGCTAACCTTAAAATCAATAGAATTTTGATCTTTACAACAAGGAGTAGCATGCTCAAAAATCTCTTTGGACATGAACTTTGGAAACGTGTATTTTTTCGATCTTTTTTAGTAATCATTACGGTCTCATTCATTTGGCAAGCGACTGGAAAAAATATTCTCCTTACAAATTGTATTCTTCTTCCGTTTATGTTTATGTTTTACTCTCATTGGATAAAGGAATCAAAAAAGGTGCGAACTCACCAGAACGGTTCGCTTGAAAATCAATTCTTTCGGATAGAATCAATACTCTCACACACATCTTTCGTCATACTATGTGCGCTTACATTCTTGATTATCCAAGTGCATTCTGAAAGAAAAATAGATAATTTCGACAGAATAATAGATATTTTTCTTTTAGCGTGGATTGTTTTATCAATTATTGTAATCGATTTTGAAGCTAGGTGGTACTTGCCCAGTGGATGGAAAACCGACACATATAATCTTAAGAATAACATTACCGATAACGATGTGTAAAAAAATATATTTGAAATAAACCAAAAAAGGAGACGCTAAATGATTATTGAATCTCGCAATAAATTACATAATCTTATCGAAAAATTTGTCGTCTATCCCTCTATAGCTGACGATCATACGAAGCTTGATATTACCGGTTTTCCGCATCAAGGAACCGTTGTCACTGAAGTTCCTCTGGATAATGAAGAATGCGCCCTTATGGCGCATCTTTCCAACTCAACAACATTTTCGAGCATACTCCGAAAATTTGCTCAAACAGGATATCTCCTCGGAAGGACACCGCCAAAATAAAACATTAAATAAAAAGCTCTATATAAGTCCCAAAACCTCATTTGGGACTTTTTGATTTCTTAAAAAAAGTCTGTTACAATTATGTAAACCCCCCGTTAGAAATTTGCTGAAATTTCATGATCATTCAATTATACATAAAGATATTGCCATATAATTTGTGATATCATAAGTTTCTAGCGGGGTAAACTCTTAAGAAAAAAATATGGCTCAAAAACGTGAAAATTACCTCTCGTGGGACGAATGTTTTATGCAGATGGCGCACCTCATTGCCGAGCGGTCAAAAGATCCATCAACGCAGGCAGGCGCCGTTATAGTTGATGAAAACTATGTGGTTGTGGGGCTGGGATATAATGGATTCCCCCGTAACTGCGCCGACGACGCGCTCCCGTGGGCGCGCGAAGGCGACTTTCTTGACACAAAATACGCCTATGTCGTGCATGCTGAAGAAAACGCGATTTATAACGCGAACAAAAATACCCATGGATGCAAGCTCTACTGCACGCTTTTTCCATGCAATGAGTGCGCAAAAACCATAATACAGTCTGGAATTTCAGAAATTATTTTCGCAAGCGACAAGTATCATGACAAAGATCCTTTTATCGCGGCGAGAAAACTGCTTGATTTATCAGGAATAAAATATTCTCAATATAATCCTCAATACACTCTTAAGCTCGAAAAAAAATAAAAAACTTTTTTAGTCAATCAAATAAACCAGAAAATAATCTCCTCGTATCCCCTCTCCCTCGGTGGGAGAGGGCAAGGGTGAGGGGGATGGTAATTATTAGATACATTTTTATATGCAAAAAATAATTCTTGGTCTCACTGGAAAAATCGCTTGTGGCAAAGGAACATTCGCCGATTATCTCATTGAAAAATACAAAGCGAAAAAATTCGGCTTCTCCGATCCTCTGAAAGAGACTCTTTCTCTGTATGATATTGAACTGTCAAGAGGAAATCTTCAAAAACTCTCAACTATTTTAAGGCAAAGTTTTTCAGAAGATATCTTGGCAAAAGCGCTCATGAAGCGCGCCCTAACCGCAAAAGAAAATATTGTAATAATAGACGGGGTGCGAAGATTTACGGATATTGAAAATTTTACAAAGCTTGATAATTTTCTACTCGTATATATTGACACAGAAGAAAAAATTCGATATGAGCGTTATATAAAAAGAAAACAAAGCCCGGGAGATGAAAAAATGCTATTGGAAGAATTTCAAAAAAAAGACAACGCCGAATCCGAAAATCAGATAGAAGGTTTAAAAAAATTTACCAAACATATAATCTCCAATAATGGATCGGTTGCAGAGCTTTTACAAAAAACCGATGAAATAATAAAACTCTTGAAACCTGAAACTTAAAACGTGAAACCTAAAATATATATATTAAGTTTCAAGTTTCATGTTTTAAGTTTTAAGAACCTATATGAAAGTAAAAATCAAAAGAATTGACAAGTCACTCCCCTTGCCCGAGTATCACACATCAGGCGCGGTTGCCTTTGACCTTGTGGCGCGTGAGACCGTTATCATTGAACCCAATAGTATTGGGCGCATACCTTGTAATATTATCGTAGAAATACCCAAAGGCTATATGCTTCTCCTTAAAGACCGTTCAAGTACACCAAAAAAGAAGGGGCTTCTCGCGACGGTTGGATTTATTGATCAAGATTTCTGTGGAGATGGCGATGAAATACAAAAACAATTTTATAATTTTCAAAAAGTAGCCGTTACGGTTGAACGTGGCGAGAGACTTGGACAAGCGGCGTTTGTGCGAATTGACCAATGCGAATGGGAAGAAGTTGATGCAATAGACACGAAAACCCGAGGAGGGTTTGGAAGCACGGGGTAGTAAGAAATTTCTAATTTCTAATTTTCAATTTCTAATAAATCTAAAAATATTGCTATAAAGTCAGCCCTCATTGGCATATTTGTTTTCGATTTGATACAATACATTTACTATGAATAAAGATATTTCTAACTCCGAACTTTTGGAATTTATCAAAGAAAATGTTGCCATGAAATCTGAGATGGCAACCAAAGAGGATCTCACAAGTTTGGCAACCAAAGAGGATCTCACAAGTTTGGCAACCAAAGAGGATCTCACAAGTTTGGCAACCAAGGAAGAGCTCAAAAAGTATATAAGCAAGAAAGATCTTGCAGACTCTGAAAATCGAGTTATTGACGTGATCGAGAAGCTATCAACGAGAGTCAAGCGTGTACTTGATGAAGACTACCCTGCGCAAAAAAAGCGAATCTCGCGCGTTGAATTCCGTACAGAGAAACTGCTTGGCAAGAAACTCAAGATAACTGACGCGGACTTCGAGGACAAGTACCGAGGCGAACAGAAGTTCGCCCAAAAAGAAGCAAACAGATAAGTCATACTGTTAATTTTTTATAAAAATACACGCTAATTTTTAAAAAAATTCAAGAAAACCTTATTTTAAGGTTTTTTATTTTTTTGCAAATGTATGAAAAAATGATACTATACTTCTATGAAATACTCACCGGAAGAAATTGAATTGCTTAAGAAATACGTGACGGATCCGGCGTCCGATATTTTTGCCATAAAAAATCTCCCCGGGCTTGTGGGCGCGATTTACGCCAGATATAGCCGCGCTATCGGAGGATTTAAAGACACGCTTCTCAAAGAATTCATTAAAGAAGGCATTATAGACGCAAAACGCGCGCAAGAGCTTATTGAGCGCGTTTTAGTCGCGTATGGCGATGATTCCGTGGGAGAGCTTGAAGGGGCGCATGTTTCGTTTGAAAAAATCTCAATGCTTGCAACAAAGGAAATAGAAGACAGAAGAATTGGCGGCTCCCCCATTGAACAGAGCACCAGATATGTCTTTTATGATCAAAAGGACGATCAAGGAAGATGGCTATACTGTCGCGGAGATGACCTCGTGGGCGCGTCATTTGGAAAAGAATATATAGAAACAATGGATTTTATTTTTGACACATACGCGCGTCTTGTGGAACCGATGAAAGATTATTTTAAAAAATTAAAATTCTTGGAGGACGCCGAGTATGATATTAACGGCGACGGGAAAAAAGAAAAATTCAAAGACCTTACGGAAGAAAAAGAAATAAAGGCGTTTCGAATGACGTATAATTTTGACGTGCGCTCCAAGGCGTGCGACACGCTCCGACACCTCCTCCCGCTCTCAACACTTACTAATGTCGGAATGTTTGGAAATGGGCGTTTTTATCAAGGGCTTATTTCCCACCTCCTTTCAACAGAAATTCCCGAAGCACATACCATTGGCAAAAAAACCAGCGAGGCGCTCACGCAAGTTGTTCCGCAGTATGTAAAGCGCGCGAAAAGAAATGAATACGCGGCATCTCGGCATAAGGAGATGTTCGATCTCGTAAAAAGCATGGATATCCATTCTCCTCAAAAACAAAATTTCACGCAAGACCAAATCACGCTCATTGATCCAGTTGAAGGAAAAACATATTCTGAATCGCATGACATCCAAACTATTGCCGCAATACTGTATCCTTACGCTGACGTTCCTTTTTCTGATTTAGAAAAAATTGTACTTGCGATAGATGGCGCTCAAAGAGAAAAAATAATCTCTGCATATGTTGGCGAGCGGTCCACACGGCGCGAGAGGCCCGGAAGAGCGCTGGAGTTTGGCTATCCATATACGTTTGACCTCGTAACAACGTGGGGCGTATATAAAGATCTTATGCGCCACAGGATGAACACGCAGCAAAGGCAGCTTTTCAGCGCGCGCCTCGGCTTTTATGTTGCGCCCGAGATTATTGAGGCGGGATTTCAAAAAGAAATTGAGGCATGCTCGCAAAAAGCAAATACTCTGTATGAAAATATTGTAAAAATAAATCCAATTCTAGCGCAGTACGCCGTGCTTCATGGACACTATGTCCGCTGGATGCTTGGCATGAACGATCGCGAAGCAATGCATCTCATTGAGCTTCGCTCAACCCCCCAAGGGCACCCAAACTACAGAAAGGTCGCGCAAGAGCTCCATAAGGCGATTGCCGCGCGATATCCATGGCGCGCCAAGATGATGAAATTTGCCGACTATAACGACTACTACTGGTCGCGCGGAGATTCTGAAGCGCGGCAGAGAGTCAAAGAAAAAGAGCTTGATAAAAAATATAATACAAAATAAATCATTACACTATGGAAGAAACTATCCAAGAAATCTTCAAACTCGCCGAAAAAAAGATGCTTGAGCAAGGAGGATATGACCGGCACGCGTTCAAAGAATTTATTGAAGAGACTATTATGTATTTTCGGGAAAAAGGAAAGCTCACCGATGACGACAGCGATGAATTTATCATAAGCCAGCTCATGAGCCTTTGGGATAATAGGGTGGTTGAAAATGATATTGAAAAACATAATATATGAAGAAAAAAGGAAAACTGATTGTCATTGAAGGAACTGATGGGTCGGGTAAAGCAACACAGGCAAAAATTCTAATACAGCGATTAAGGCGCGCTCGAATTCCTTGCGCATTTCTTGATTTTCCTCAATACGGAACACCATCATGCGGCTCGGTAGAAAAATATCTTAATGGTAAATACGGTACTGCCAAAAATGTTGGACCTTTCAAGGCTTCTATTTTTTTTGCAGTAGATAGATATGACGCTTCATTCAAATTAAAAAAATGGCTCAATGAAGGAAAGGTAGTAATATCAAATCGCTACGTGGGATCAAACCTCGCGCATCAAGGAAGCTCTATTTACTCAAGTAGAGAGAGAAAAAAATATTTTCAATGGGTGCAAAACCTTGAATATAATATTTTTAAAATTCCTAAACCCGACCTCAATATAATTCTCTTTGTACCGGCGCGTATATCGCAAAAACTTGTTGATAAAAAAGGCTCTCGCGGCTACCTTGGCAAGAAAAAAAGAGATATGCTTGAATCTGATTTTCAACATCTTTTACGATCTCAAAAAGTTTATAAAGAGCTTACAAACCTTTATCCGAAAAAATATAAACTTATTGATTGTGTAAAAAATAACGCCGTCATGAGCATTCAAGATATTTCTGATTTAATTTTCCGAAATATTAAAAAAAGATTATAAATTTCTATTTTTTTCATACATAACAAGGCCATGTATGTATTCTTTAATCAAAAATGGTATTAAAATAGAATAAGAAGTTAATTTTGGCTCTTTTACCTTAATACAGGAGTGTAAAAATAATGTCTTTGGCGTTACATCTTCATCAACCCCGAGGAGGCTGAATGGAAAGAAGGGTCGTGCTATGGCTGAAAAGAAGGAAAATGAGGGCAATCCAAAGATACCCGTTGATGAAATGCAAAGGAAGATTAGCAAGAAATTTTTGCAAAGGCCGGGGGTTTTGGCTGTAGGAACAGCCCGAGTCGGAGACGAAATGAAGCTTCAGGTTTTTGTTGATAATCCTAATTCTCAAGTAGTGCAAGAAATACAAAAATACGCCCAACCGCATCTGCCCGAGATACTTCCCAGATCAAAAGCTCTCTTTCTCAACAGGTAAAAATTTTTTACTACTCCAAAAATACTACCACAATAGCTCTTTGACATAAAAATATATTCGCGAAAGATTCGCTCAATGATCCAAGATACGTACCAAGCATTAGATCCATTCCACCAGATTCTTAGAAATTAAGGAAGGAGCTCTGCTTGAAACCTGAAAGGCTTGTATTGTGCATAATATCCATCCTTTTTATGGTTATATCGTATTATCTGCTGAATTCGTAAGTTAGAAAAAGTTTTATTGTGAAAGGATATGACATGTCAAAACTCCATAAAATCAGGTTCAATGTGCGACCCACGGGACATCCGATGAAAGAAGAAAATAGGATTCGTGTAATGCTTGAAAAGGCAGGAGAAGAAACTCGACGAGTAATCGGCAACAATCAAACATTCATCATACCAAAAGATGATAAAAAGAAAGAAATACCGGAAATTATCTGCAATGTGCGTTCCACGGGACATCCGCCAGAGGAAGAAGATAAAATTCGCGAAATGTTAGAAAAAGCAGCCGATGAAGCTCGGCGAATGATTGGTTAAACCGAAGAAAGGATATTACAATGAAAGCAGAAAAGGTTGCAAGCAATTCAGAGGTCATGACAAGCCGATTTCCATTTCAAAAGATTCGAAAAAATGGCGCCGTAATAATTCCAAAAGAAATTCTTGAACGAATGAAAATGAAACCGGGAGATAGCTACTGTGTTATCCCGCTCGGAGAGGGCAGTGTGCAGATTCGCACCGTCCACTTGCCAAAAAATTTTTATGAGAATATGCGCAGGCAAAAAAAACAGTCTTTAAGAGATCACAAGGAAGGCAACTTTACCACCTATAGGTTAAATAGAAAAGACGGACATCAAACAAAAAAGATAGATGCGTTCGTAATTCGAGAAAAAATAATTTCTGGAACCGCGACAAAAAAAGAAATCGCGCTTTTCAAAAAACTCGCTCCCAAATCAAGCGTTCTTAAAAAGCGCGATTTCTTT
>Ga0209542_10019820_pt1 | contig 10731 bp, 9 predicted proteins | sample RifCSPhighO2_01_FD_184028 | JGI IMG/M metagenome (GOLD analysis project Ga0209542, IMG submission 184028) | Soil microbial communities from Rifle, Colorado - Rifle CSP2_plank highO2_0.1 (SPAdes) (version 2) | ecosystem: Environmental > Terrestrial > Deep subsurface > Rock core/Sediment ...
AAAGTCTATGCGAACTGCCGTTTATCTTTCCAAATAAATATTCTTCAATAAACACCCCATTATACATAATCCCCAAAACCAAAACCGCGAGTAATGCTTGCTTCCTGTATCTGTTTTCCCTAAAAGCGGAGAAGCCGAATATGGCGCTACAAATCCAAATCAAAGCAATGAAAGCAAAGGAAACATAAAATCCAGTTGGACCAGAGCCGCCAGTAAAAGGAAAAAGGAAATTCCACTTCAGTTCAAGTATGCGATTCATCCATTCCGATTTTGGATGCAAAGGCGGCACAAAGTGGTTGAAGAGTTGTAGAGCAAAGATGGCAACAGAGAGAATTAGGGGGATTAATATGTTTTTTCTGACCCCCCTCTCTTGTTGTAAGAGAGGGGTTGGGGGTGAGTTATAGAAATGCAAATTTTGTGAGAATACAGCACCAGCAATAATACATAAGGGTACCACCAAAAACTGGAAATACCGATCCAAAGCTCCAAGAGAAAAATCAAAAGCGATAATATAGAAAAATAAACCCAAAACCATGAACAGAAAGAGGGGTCTTGATTTTCTAAAAATCTCCCTATCTGTAAATAAAATCGGGACTAGTAAAAGAGGTGAGGTGTAGAGTATGGATTTTATCAGTTGGATAAAAGTTTGAAACCATCCCCTATCTGCCAATTTGAAAAAATGTTTCCAATAAGAGATTGTGAATTCCAGATTAAAGAAAGGGAAAATTAATTTTGCGACAAGAAGCAAAAGCCCAAGCGCCACCGCCCCGGCCAAAACATAAATAGCGTATTTGAATATCTTTTTTTTATCGGCAAAAACGTTTTTTTCAAAAGCAAAATCGAGAGCAAGCGCGCCAATGGCGATTATAAAGCTCGCTTTTACAAAAAATCCTAAAACCACCGACCCGAGCAAGAGAAGGAGCCACCAATAATTTTTGCTTTCGAAGCTAAAATCATTTTCCCTCAACTTGAAGTATCCGATCAAAGCAAGCAGGAAGAAAAACGGCATCACTGCGCCATCGGTGTCGACCATCAGCGAAGCCAGCAGAGAATAAAAAGATGCGACAAATAAACCAACACTCCAGAGAGCCGTTTTGGTATCAAAGACCGTCTTTGATAGGTAGAAAAGCAAAAATAGATTGAGAAATCCAAACACAAACGGCACCAGTCTGAAATTATCATAGCCGACTAAAAAACCTGTTTGTCTGTAAATAAATTCTCCCACCGGCGGATGAGGTATGCCTCCGGGTTCTGTCAAAGCAGGATTCACAATGATCGGCCACTTGTATTCGTCTTGATGGTACGGCTGACTTAGACCAAAAATATGCAGAGCAACAAACACGACCGCCAAAAAAATCAACAAAATAAATTCTTTTCTGTGAAAAATAGTCGGATTCATAGAGCCAATCTATCACAAACTAGAGCCTAAATAAAGGCTAATGACAAAATTGACATTACGGGAATAAGTCCATAGTATGACCCTTGTGAAAAAAAGATACGTCTTGCCAAGAAAGAAAGTTAGTGGGTGGTCAAACACCAATTTTTCGGCTTCATATATTGCCCTGCCAGAGACACCTAAAGATGTAGAGTCTATCGTCAAAGGAGCAAACAAGCGCAAAATGACCATTATCGGACGTGGAGCCGGCCTAAGCTACGGAGACCAATCTCTCAACCACAGCCAGATCGCGGTTGACATGAGCGGGGTGAATAAAATTTTAGATTGGGACAGCAGGAACGGAATTTTACAAGTAGAAGCGGGCGCCACATTCGAGCAAGTGCTTTCCCTCTGTCTAAAAGATAACTGGACCATAGCTGTTATACCCGGCACTCGATATGTCACCATGGGCGGCGCTTTGGCGAACAATGTACACGGCAAAAATTGCTTCAAGAGGGGAAATTTTGGGAGATGGGTGCGACAATTCAAAATAATCCTCGCATCAGGCGATACTCTCACATGCTCTAAAAAAGAAAATCGTGAACTGTTTTTCTCGGTAATAGGGGGTGCGGGTCTTCTCGGCATCGTCACCGAGGTTACTTTGGAGCTTGTTCGTATTCCTTCTCCATATTTATCTGTCAAAAAAAGTACTGCTCCGTCACTCCTAAAACTTATGGATTATCTTGATGAGGCGGCAAATGTAGACGAGCTGGCTATCGCCCAAGTAGATTGTTTCCCCAAATCTGGAGAGATTGGCCGTGGCACAATACATGCCGCAAGTTTTGGCGAGGTTGATATGGATAGTCTACCCAACACAGAGAAGATGCGGGAAATTGCACCAAGAATGTTTGGGGTCATCTCCAAAAAATGGATCCCCGCTATGGGAAAATATTTTTTGAATAACCTAAGTATGAAGCTGGTATCGTGGCTAAAATATCATCTGGACAAAAGGGCGAGCGCGCAGGGCGAGCGCGTTCAAAATATTTTCCAGTTTACGTTTCTTCTTGATAGCGTGCCTGGTTGGCAAAATATGTTTAAGTATGGTTTTTTTGAATATGAACCCTTGATACCTAAAGAAAAAGCCAGGGAGGTCATCCCCCAACTTATTGGCCTGACACACAAATACAAAATGCCGGCCTTTCTTTCGGCAATTAAGATCCATTCGGCGGATGAGTTCCTCCTCTCCTATTCTATGGACGGCTACTCTTTTGCTATGGATATCCCCCGTAAACCAAATCAGGCCGAGAAACAAAAAGGGCTTTTTCTAGAAATGAACAAAATTGTGATAGAAGCAGGGGGCATTGTATATTTGGCCAAGGATGCGCATCTAACACAAAGCGAGTTTCGACAGATGTATAACAAAGCAGACGAGTTTTTGGCCATAAAGAAAAAATATGACCCGAATGAAATTTTTCAATCGGACATGTATCGCAGGATTTTTAAGACAAACGAAGTGGTTAACCAAAAAAATAAAGAAAATAAATTATTGACCCTTGATGAATCTTTGGACCTGGAGCATCCGCAAGCAAACGAGCTGTACAAAAAACACGTCAATGCGGGGCTTCTTGGCATTTACGAAATCTTGGGAGTAAGCGATATGGACTTTGTCTCTGCAGAAGGGATGTACATCAAACTGAAAGATGGCCGAGAAATATTGGACTTCACTTCAAGTTTGGGCATTTTGGGTTTAGGGCACAATCACCCCAGGATTATCGCCGCCGAGAAGCGATGCTTGGACGCAAAAATACTCAACGCGATTAAGCTAGCCCCTCACAAACTCCAGTCGGCCTTGGCGTACAATTTGGCAGAGCTTCTTCCGGACCCGCTTTCTGTATCCTTCTTTACCACTTCAGGCGCGGAAGCGGTAGAAGCTGCCATGAAGCTCTGCGAGCGCGTACAAGGAGAGGGGCGCAAAAAATTTATCACCACAGATAACGCCTACCACGGCAAAACTCATACTGCCCTGTCTTTCACCCGATCCGGTCACATTCGGGATAGTTTTATACAAGGCATTCCGGAAGAAAATATGATTGAAATACCGTATGGAGACATTGATGCTTTAAGACAAATTTTGAAAAAAAATGGGGATGAAGTGATAGCTTTTGTAGTCGAACCAATTCAAGGGCAAGGGTTGGATGTTCCTCCGAAAGGATATCTTTCGGCTGTAATTGATATCTGCCACAAAAATAATGTTCTGGTGATTTTTGATGAGGTAAAAGTTGGTATGTCTCGGACTGGCACATTTTGCGCGTTTCAAAATGAAGACGTTGTGCCAGATGTAGTAACACTTTCAAAATCGCTCGGTGGCGGTACACGAGCCATGGGTGCAATGATAACGAGCGAAAAGCTTTTCAAGAAAGCTTACGGTCAAAGAGAAGCGAGCGGACTACACACCACCACCTTCGGCGGACTTGGAGTTTCTTGCGCCGTAGCAATTGAAGCGTTGAATATGTTGGGTGATCCGGATTTCCAACAAAATGTGAGGGAGAAGGGTGATTATTTGCGACAACAACTGGAAAATTTACAAAGTAAATATCCGGACCAAATTGTCGGTCTGAAGGGTAAAGGGCTCTTGCAAGGTATCCAATTTAATTTCCGAAACATCTTCAAAGACAGCTCTTTTGAAATCCCAAACCTGCCACTTATTGATACATTTGATAAAGTGATGATGGCGAGCCTCATCCGCGCTCTGTATACCAAACATAATATCCTTGCCCATTTTACCGACTCCAACATTGACACTTTGCACGTCATGCCTCCGCTTATTGTAGAAAAAGAACATCTAGATAAATTCATAGAGGCAATTGATCAAATACTGCAGGGAGGTTTCATCTCTCTCGCCACAAATTTTGTAAAAGGTGTTATGAAAGATAAACTATCTTGACCTGGCGTGCATGCGCGCCGAGCCTTGTTTTTTTGTAAAGATTGTGATATGGTCATAGACGGAAAGGACGGTGTTATTTGATAGAGAAATTCTTGGAGTTTTGGGCACCCCTACTTAAGCCAGAACTAGTACTGGCTTTGGGAGTGCTTCTTCTTAGCGGTTTGATGGTCTTCCAGACTTTCTGGTGGATCATCTCTTCTTTCTTCTGGGCAATCGTTATCAAAGAGAGGAAGAGGAACCCCTTCTTGAAGGGGTTTGAGAAGCCCATCCAGCCATTCTCAAAACGGTTTGTCCGCGAGTTAAAGCTGGGCTGGGCAGAGTTCTGGAAGTAGAAGGGAGGATGGATGACTTTAGCAGAGCGTATCGCCCGCCTGTACGCGGGCAAATATTCGACGGCAAGCAAGGAGTTTGCTTTGCCGGAAGAGGTTGATATCGTGATGAAAGCGACTCACGGGGCAACCTGTAACCGACTCGCTCATGGCTCTGAAGCTGTAGCCAAAGAAGTGGGGCGTCTGGCAAAAATTTATCATCCTGCCAGAGTGTTTTTCAGCACTTACTCTGGTAACCCCGTGTCTGCAAATGAGTCGGGGTTAACCCGTAACGAACTACCCGGAGCGGTTGATGTGGGGAGCATCCCCACCACCAGCGCCGAGGCAATAGCCTTAGCGAGATGGTTGGAAGAAAATTGGATCAGCGGACTGAGGGGGATCGTTATCGTAACCGACGAGTTCAAATCACGGCGAACTCGAGACATCTACCAGATGTTCTTCCCTGGGACAGAGATTCACGTGGTAGCACTCCCAATCGCCGTCACTTACGATCCGGAATCCCCAATTCTGAATTTCCGGAGCATGAACCGAGCGATCATCTGGGAGACACTCATCCCCATGGTCCCCTTCTGGATCATGACCCACACTGGGGAACCGGGGAAATTACTCATGGAGTGGCTCTCTGACCGAGTCAGCCAAGCTCCTGCGGCATGATCTTTCGTACCCTTCAGCCCGGCGCGCATACGTGCCGGGCCTTGTTTTTTTGTAAGGATTATGCTATGGTTAAAGTCAGAAGGAGACGTCAGTGCTAACAAAAAAGTTTTGGTTCGGTTCCCTAATTGTGGGGCTCGTTTTTAGTTTAATTTTTGGTCTTCTTGCGATTTCCGCAGGAAAACCCGAAATCCTAGCATACGCAACTTTTATCCTGGAGATAGCTTGCGTCGGCGGAATTGGCATGGCTGGCTGCTCGGGGCCAAGCAACCAAATGCGGGCATTGCGGCTCGTGGGCCCATTCATGTTGGCTCAGACCGGAAGTTCGATGCTCGCGCACCACTTTCTGTTCTAGAGAAGGAGCGGGGCCACATCATGAATGAAATATTGTCTGCCGTTGTAGTAATCGCGGGACTTGGAGCTGGAAACTTCGTTACCGAAGCAATCGGGAAAAAAGATTGGGATAAAGCTCTCGGGAAGAGCTACTATCAAGCGTTTGCGATTACTATATATTTGTTAGCGAACGCTTTATCCCAAAGATTCTGAAGTTCTCTAAGTCCATAGTTCAAAACCGAAAAGGAGGTTTAACCGCAGCTATTACCGTATGATCTTTTGTCTTCCTTCGGCCCGGCGTGTTTGTACGCCGGGCTGTTTTGTATCTATTTTTTGTTTGGTTCCTGTCTCCCCCTTAAAGTAAGGGGGATTAAGGGGGTTATTTCTCCCCCACAAAAAGCATCTGACCGGCAAAGGGTTTTATTGGTGAATGGATGTAAGCGCGGACGATGAAGGGTAAGAGAAAGTTTGGCAAGAGTGATGGGCTGTTTTTTACTTCTTGGGGCAAGAAGCGTGGCATTTTCAAAATTATTTTGAAGCCATTTTCAATAAGAAAACTCTGGAGAGACTCGTCTGTAAAAATTTTCTTATGAGTATGATCATCAAAATACCGCCCAGGCTGAAGGCGAAAATTTGGTCCCATCAAGATAAGTCGGCCTCCTTTTTTCAAAATTCTTTTTACCTCCGACATTGTTTGCGCGAGCTCTTCTTCAGAAAAGTGTTCGAATAGGTTGCTAGAGAGAACTACATCAATGGTTTCGGTAGCAATCGCCGATAGATTAGAAGCTCTGCTATTTATCTTCTCTACATCAGCATGGGCAAATTTAGAAAGGTCGGGAGAATAATCAACCGCGTATTTTTTGGCCGCCCTGACTTGATTTATGAAATCACAATACCCCGCCCCCAAATCTACCACGGTCGAGTCGGTTGGAATGTAAGGCCGTAGGAACCTGATTATTTCCCGCCAAGCAATCTCACGTCGAGGGTCTGGATTATATTGACCCGAAGCATAGTATTTGTCGGTGGCTGTATTATTTGTCATATTTTTTTAAAAAAGTATCTTAAGATCACTGGTATCATTTTTAGACCAAGCTTGGCAGCACGCCAGACAGAGCCAGTATACATGGACTGCCCCACTCTTTCTTTATAGATGATTGGTATTTCCACTACTGTTAATTTGCGCCGTAAAATCCAGATGATGAGTTCCGGACTAAATGTGCCGTCACCCCTAGACAAAAGAAACAGATCTTTGATTTTATTTAATGCTCTTCTACTTATAAGCTTATAGGTACAGCCGACATCTGTTAGGACCGGGCCATTAAATAAGACTTCAACCCACTTTGCCCAGAGCCAATTGCCAAAACGCACAGGGTATGGCATAAAGGCTCCTTCCCACATCATCTCGCGCGAAGTGCGAGTACCCAATACCGCATCAAAATCCCTGCTATATGAAAGCAATTTTTCTACATCGACAGGCCGGAAGGTGGCGTCAGCCTCACACATTACAATTATTTCTCCTTGAGCTTCCTGCATGCCTCGCATCAAAGCATTGCCATATCCTTGTTTCGGTTCATGCACAAGTCTGGCTTTTGTCCTTGCCACCTCTTCCCTTGTATTACCGAGAGCATTGTTGTCCACCACCACCACCTCATCAACAAACCCGGTTTCAAAAAAGCCATCCACCACATCGCGGATGCTCTCTGCTTCGTTGTAGGTCGGTATAACCACGCTGACTTTTTTGTGATGATACATGTTCGTTTGTGATTAATGGATTATATAGGCAAATTCACAAAATTCAACACGATAGAGTCCATCATTAAATTGAGTGTTAAATAGACCAGAAACAACAGCATAAATATGTGATTTTTTTCTTTATATTTTTCCAACGCAAAAGCCCCTATAAAAATAACGAGAGGTGTTGACACAAAAAGAACTCGCTGAGTAATAGCGGGCCAGATGAAAACAGGCAGGAAGGAGATAAATGTAGATGCTAAAAATAGCTTTGTGTCACCGTCGAGGGTGTTCCATTTTCTAGATAACACCGCAACGCCAGCAACAAAAACTACTCCAAGTACGTTTAAAAGTGAGCCGAAAGATTTTATGTATTCGATCGCACGAGATGAATACACATATGTTTCCCCGTTGACCGCAAGCCAATCGAAATAAGTGTAGTCAAAACAAATGAAAATCCAGAGATATACTGTCAATATTGGGGTAATAGCCAAAATCGCAGGCAACCAGCTTTCTTGAATTATTTTCACGAGAGACTTTCTGTTCTTAAATATGATAAAAATAGCAATGGGGATAATCGGCAAAAAAGCGTACTCTTTGAAAAGACCGCCTATGCCAACAAAAAAAGAAGCGAGCAGAAGATGCTTTCTTTCTTCAAATTTTGCGTACTTAAGCAAAAAATAGATTGAGGTGATATAAAAGAACCAACCACCCATATCCATCAAAAAATTGAGTCCGAAAGTCAGGAGGGCGTAGTTTCCAGCAAAAAATAAACTGCCTAAAAGCGCAGTTCTATCACCAAATAAGATACGTAAAGTTTTATAAAAAACAAATACAGACAGCGCATAAAAAACCGCGTTCATGGCAAACCAAGTACCCAAGAGTGATCCTGACAATTTTGACAATATTATGATAAACCAAAGACCGCCAAAAGTTGTAATGACCCTATGAGCCACATTTTCAAAATGACCAATACCTCCTTCCAGAAAATTCACGGCTTCTAAGTAGGAGACGCTGTCTCCCTGCACTTGCGGTTCAAGCAGAAAAAAAGATGCTATAACAAGTGCAAATATAGATACAGACAATATTAAAAAGTTTCTATCGTAAGCCATATTTTATAATTGTCCATATCGCCTGGATACCGTCTTTAAAACCTATTTTTTTACCATCAGCATAAGATCTCCTGGAATAGGAAATTGGCAATTCTATAATCCTTAGTTTTGCTTTGGAAACCGCAGCCGTTATTTCAGGTTCAATATCAAATCTGTTTGCTCCAAGAGTCGGCAATATTTTATTTAAAGCTTCTTTGGTAAAACATTTGTAGCAAGTCTCCATATCTGTAAGCTCAAGCCCGGTAAACAAGTTGGATAAAAAAGTTAGAAATCGATTTGCCAAATAATAAGGCTTGAAAATGAATGGGTGGTCCAAAAATCTCGAACCGTAGACTACTTGCGCTTCGCCGCGGATAAGGGGTGGGAGCAATTTCTGATATTCGGTTGGGCTGTATTCCAAATCCGCATCTTGAATAATTATAAAATCTCCCCGAGCCACAGCAAAGCCCGTTCTTACTGACGCTCCTTTGCCCAAATTCTTGTCGCTTAAAATGATTTTTAAATTTTCGATTTTTAGATTTTCCAATTTATTTCTAGTGCCGTCAGTAGAACAATCATCTACCAAAATTATCTCTTTCTCCAGTCCCAAAGTGTCACTTTTTTTGACTGCGTCAATGACAGAGAGGATTGTATCTCTTTCATTAAATACGGGAATGATAATAGAAGCTGATTTCATTTTATTTGCGCCACCAATTGATCTATCAAAGCCGAAAGGCTGTGATTTAACAACACATATTTTTGAAGCTCTTCAGTTTTTTTGGAATCGATTTTGCTCTCCGTATTTAACCATTGGCTTATTTTATCAGCAATCTGTTCAGGTTGGGTTAGGGTTTTCAGTTCGTCAAAAACCGAGTCCAGAGATTGATTGGCGACAATCGGCAGACAACCGCAGGCCACCGCTTCAAGAATGCTTTTGTCGAAGCTTCCGGTAGGAGTAAGATTCAAAAATAGTTGGTGTTGCCTGTATAAATCTGGAGTTTTGTCGTTCGGCACAGCTGACAGAAATTTTATTGTTTCAGAATCTGCGAGTCGGCCCGCAGCAACTTTAAGCTGTTCGAGATACGAAAAATCTTCTTTATTAACCGGATCACCCACAATATCTAGTTTTACCCTCACCCCTTTCTGCGTTAGGATTTCCACAGCTTTAATCATTCCTTCGATATTTTTTATCGGCGAAATTCTACCAAGAGATAAGATGGAGTTTTTGATTCTTAGATTTGAAATGCCGGGTTTGAATTTTTCGGTATCTATCCCGACCGGCATTATTTCGGCATTTTTAAAGCGGGCGGTGTAAGATTCGGGAGAAGTGTAAAAAATTTTTTCTGAAAGAAAGACTGCTGTTCTGGTCAAAACATTTCCCTTTGGGTGATTTCTCCAGAAATAAATTTTTTTGCCTAGAAATTTCCAAAAAATGCCCCCAAGCAAAACATATTCTTGGTTCATGTGAACAAAAACAGAATCATAATTTAAAGATTGAAAGAGGCAAAGATTGAAAAATTTAACAAGATAAAAAAACCTGCTCTTTTTGTTTTCTTTACCGAGAGAGAACACTTCAACATTTTGGGGCAAGTGATATTTGCCTTTCTCCAAACAAACAACCGAGATTTTTTCAAAATTTGACGCCAGCTTTTGGACCCAATTATGAAAAAAGCCCAGAATAGGGTCGTTTATGTCCATTTTTTGGGTCAAAATTAGTAGTCTCATTTTTTGAATACAAAAAATTTATAGGCGAGAAAATTGAAAACGGCTATCACTCCTCCGGCAATGATTTGCGCAAAAATATACCATATTCCGGCAACGTCTACAAAAATATACATCAAACAGGTATTGGTTACGATCCCAACGACTGCCACCACCACATATTTCATAAACTGATGATGAGCACCGGCCACCTCCCTATCTCCAAATGTCCACAATTTCTGGAGTAAAAAACTGATTATAATGGCGATCAAAAATGAAAATATCGAGGAATAAAGATACCAGATTCCCAAAATATCTGTAAAAATATACAAGGACCCAATTTGGGTACCAGCGCCGGTAAATCCAGATACTAGATAGCGAAATAAAATATTTTTCTTAAAAATATTGCCGGCTTTTTGAAAATGCTCTTGAGATTTAGATAAAGATTCTTTGTATTTAGCTAAATATTCTTCTTTGCCAATTAACGATTTTAGCGCGCTCTCTCTCGCCTTTTGACCAATTTTTACGCGCAACTCAAAATCTTTTACGAGCTTAAGCGTGGCTTTCGCAAAATCG
>Ga0209542_10019821_pt1 | contig 10731 bp, 6 predicted proteins | sample RifCSPhighO2_01_FD_184028 | JGI IMG/M metagenome (GOLD analysis project Ga0209542, IMG submission 184028) | Soil microbial communities from Rifle, Colorado - Rifle CSP2_plank highO2_0.1 (SPAdes) (version 2) | ecosystem: Environmental > Terrestrial > Deep subsurface > Rock core/Sediment ...
ATGCACTTTATTTTTAATCGCATAGTTTTCTGCTGGTAGCCCAAATGCGTCCCAACCCATCGGGTGCAATACGTCGTACCCTTGCATCATTTTCATGCGAGAATATGTATCTGTAGCTATATATCCTTTTGGATGGCCAACATGCAGCCCTTCCCCAGATGGGTACGGGAACATATCTAAAATATATGCCTTTTGCTTTATTGGAATATCAGGAGTCGTAAACGCGCCTTCATCAGACCACCTTTTCTGCCACTTCTTTTCAATTTCTGCGTGATTATATGAAAGCTCTGCCATACACGCAGTATATATGCAGTAAGAGCGTATTGTCATGCTAGATTTGCTTGCCGTACAAAAAATGATACTATCGGAATACGTTCCAATTCTGTTCCTTTTTTAAAGTCACGTAGCACAGAAAGTGAGCTTATGCTTACGCGTGCGCAAGTTACGAACATTACATTTCGTGATACGCTACCTGCAAGGCGACGCCGTAAACCGGAAAGGAGGAAACGGTGCAAACAGCCGCGAACAATCTCAATCAAGCTCAGATACACAGAACTCCCTTCAGGAGATATCATTATTGAAAAAGTAAGAGAAGAAACGCGCCGCAACTAAATACACACCTCGTCTCATTAAGCTCACACGGATGTGAGCTTTTTTCTTTAAAAAAATACCGTAGCAGATGAAGTGTCTGCTACGGTGGAACTGGGTTGGAAAGATCAGCACGATTACGCAATTTTCATACCCCTTCCGTGAGGAAAAATGCCGAATTGACCGATTGAACGCTCAAACTTTCGTTGCTCTCGTTCTTCTTTGTCTGGATCCAAGATGCTTGCACGAGCTCGAGCCTCTTTCTTTTCTCGCAGTTTCTCTGCAATATTAAATGAATCCAACAAAATTTCACCAATAGATCGTGAAACAGTAGTCATCCGAACTTCCTTGAGATTGACACAATGGGACTTGGAAATGAACATTTGTCAGTGAAACCTGACAAAATGAATATAGTCCTATGTTACTAAAAGTCAAGTGCAAATATTTTTTTTGCATTGTCCTCCGTAGACCGTTCTATTTCTTCAAAAGGCACCCCACGAATATCTGCTATTTTCTGAATTACGTATTTCACATATGAGGGTTCATTGCGCTTTCCTCTAAACGGTTCTGGAGTTAAAAATGGACAATCTGTTTCAACAAGCATAGAATTCAGTGGGATACTTTTTGTAATTTCACGAAGATCGCCTGCATTTTTAAATGTAATAACCCCTGAAAACGAAATCATCATGCCAAGTGCAATATATTCCTGCGCTTGTGCCATAGTTCCGCTAAACGTATGAATGACGCCCTTAGGCCTATCAGCGTCCGAAAAATCTTGCAGTACTCGAATAAGCTCTTTATGGGCATCTACACCGTTTCCACTTCGCACATGAAAAATAGTGGGCTTACTAGTTTTTTGAGCGAGCGCAATAAATCGTCGGAGAACTGGTTCTTGATCTAAAATACTCCCAGTACGGTAGGTATCAAACCCAACTTCACCAATTGCACAAACTTTTTTATGCATAGCAAGCTGCTCAAGTGTTACCCAGTCTTCTTCTTGCAGACTTATAATATCATCCGGATGCACACCAACTGATGCAAAAATATTCAGATGCTTTTCTGCTAAAGCAACAGCCTTTTTACTTTCCTCAAGATTTGTCCCCACTTCAATCCAAATAAGACCACTTGCCTGCCCCAAAGAAATCAGCTGATCTCGATCGGAGTCAAACTGTTCAGATGCAATATGCGCATGAGAATCTATCATATTGAAAATAATACGATATACTGCTTGTATATGCTATCGGCCGTTCATACGATTATTAGTCTGCCGTTTGGACTGGCGTTTACAAATATATTTGTTATTTTCATAGGCGCATTTTTGATGCACCTAGTATCCGACATGTTTTTGCATTGGAATATTTACCCCCATCATTATAAAAACTACCCGTTTTTTCGTGTAGGAATTGACGTTGTATCAGGAATTGTCTTCAGTTACTTGTTGCTCAACAATACTCTGTTCACATTACCTATACTGGCTGCAATTGCAGGAGGAAATGCGCCAGATGTTTTGCATGCCTTCTGGAGCTTCATGGGAAAAACAAGACAAAAACGCTCCCCAAGTTTTGTACGGTGGTTGTTTCGATTTCACGAAATAATCCAACACGAAACAGAAAGTCCGCTCATAGGCGGACTCTCACAAGTTATTATTGGAGGAACTGCAATTATTCTTACGCTTTTTTTGAACTAAACTTTTCTTGATATCTTACAACTCCGTCTCGAATAATTTGCTTGGCTTCATCAGCATCCCCCCAACCGTTTATTTCTACTGATTTTTTCTCGAGTTGTTTATACGTCTGGAAAAAATGCGCAATTTCATCTTGCACCGCTTGTGGTATGTCAGATAGCTTGTTTGCACCGCTGTGCCGTACGTCATCTACCGGCACACATAAAATCTTCTCATCGCCCTCTCCGCCATCTATCATACGAAGCACGCCAATAGGACGAACATTCATAAGCGTAAGAGGATACGTAGGAAAGTTAACAAGTACAAGCCCGTCCAGCGGATCGTTATCTTGTCCGAGTGTTTGGGGAATAAATCCATAGTCTCCCGGATAATGAAATGGGGAATACAATACTCGGTCGAGTTTTAATAAGCCAGAGTCTTTATCTATCTCATATTTATTTTGTGATCCTGTTGGGATCTCAACAATTACATTCACTTCTTCGGGCATATTCTCCCCGTAAGAAACGTCGTGCCATACATTCATAGTAAAGTAGTACTAAGGATTAAAAATTACCCTGCAAGTTCATCGTCTCCATTCGCCGTAGAGAAAAAGTCCGCAAGCATAATACTAATAATAGTCGCAACAGGAACAGAAAGGATAACTCCCGAGAGCCCTGCAAGCCTTCCGCCAAGGAGTACGGCAATCAACGTGACAAGCGGATTTAACCCTGTAGCTTTGCGCATAATGTTCGGAATCAGGATATGATTTTCGGTCTGCTGAATAATGACGTAGAGCACAAGAGCAAGTAAACCAAGCGTGAGCGACTGCGAAAGCGCAATTGCCGTACCTAGCACTCCGGCAATCATCGGCCCAATAACAGGAAATACTTCAAGTAGCCCCGCTACAAGCCCCAAGGTAAACGCATACTTGACGCCAATTGCCCAGAGCCCGAAACCAACAGACACTCCAATCACAAGCCCCAAAAACATTTGAGCAAGTACCCACCTACCCAATTTGCGCTGAATACGATCAATCATGAGCTCTACATATGCCATATGCTGACGAGGAACAACAAAGCGAAATAGTTTTTTTAAAGCGTCTTCTTCTATAACTAGGTAAAACGCAATAATAAATACTAATACAAGAGAAAGCACACCAGAGAAGATGGATCTCGTTTGTTCAAACACTGCCGTGCTGACATTTGTAAGATTATCTCCCACCGAACTCAAGCTTTGCTGCAGCTGCGGAACAGCAGATGCTAAATCAACACCAGGAAGACCGCCCATCTTTTCTTCAATTCCATGAATAACTTGGGGTATTTGAGATGATAACTGAACCATCTCCGCTGCAAGTATCGGCAGAATTAATGTTACTGCTGCTGCAATAACACCAACTACAAGCAGGTACACAATAACAACAGATACTCCTCTGGGCACACGATATGTTCGCAGTTTTTGCGCAAGCGGCTCAATAGCACATGCAATAATAACAGCGCTAGTCAACATTAAAAGCACGTCGCGTAGCATAAACAGCGACCAAAACAAGATACCAAACAGAATAACACGAAGAATAGTAGACGAAGAAATGTCAATCAACGTGCCTTTAGCCATATAGCAATACTACCCCTATGCAAGCAGCTTCTCAAATGGCTTCGAAGATTTCTGTGGGCCTAGCAGTGCAACCGATCGCTTTTGTTTCGACAATAGCTCTCGTGCGAGCGTTTGAATATCTTCCGGAGTAACAGCGTCTATATGCTTCATAATTTCACTTGGTGTTAACACTTCATGCTCTGTCAGCTCTTGTACGCTTGCAAACAGCGCAAGCGCGTTTGTTTCTTCTAGATCCAACACACTATTGCCACGTGCCATTTGCTTCACTTTATATAACTCATCTTCAGAAACAAGTTCTTCCATCATGCGGTCGTATTCGCTCAAAATAATAGCAAGTGCATCTAATGCTTTTTCTGTACGCACCCCCGTTTGTGTTACAAAGCTGCCAGTGTCGGTATACGACTCAGACGATGTTCGTATCATATATGCAAGGCCATTACGTTCCCTCACGTTCAAAAATAACCGACTACTCATGCCACCACCCAGAATTGCCGCCATAAGCTCTGCTTGGTATTTCCGCGGGTCACGACTTGCAACCCCGGGTACTCCAACCATCATATGAGTCTGATCAAGGTTTTTTCGATACTCATGCACAAATCGCTGAGCAGGTAGACTCTTAGGAGCATTCTTCGGGATCGTCTCATTACCCACCACGAGTGGTGAAAATAAACTACCAAGCAATTTGTGTGTTTTCTTCACATCCACATTTCCAGCAACAACGACAATTGCATTTCCCGTATGGTAATGAGATTTTACATATGCAAGAAAATCTTTACGTTTCATGGCAGCAACAGTTTCCTTATAGCCATCTACTCTCTTCCCTAGTGGGTGTTCCCCAAACATCACCTTCTGCCAAAGATTATTAATATGCCGCATCGGGTTATCCGTATACATTTTGATTTCTTCCTGAATAACTCCGCGCTCGCGTTCTATTTCTTCAACAGGAAACAGTGGACGAAGTAATATATCAGATACTACATCAGCGCCTCGTTCCAAGTGTTCAGAAGCAACTTTTACATAATACCCGGTGAATTCTTCTGTCGTAAACGCATTAAATTCCCCCCCTACGTTATCGATTGCTTCTGCAATTTCTTTTGTTGTTGGGCGATTTTCTGTTCCCTTAAAAAACATGTGCTCTAAAAAATGCGACAAGCCAGACTGCCTGGGAGTTTCATACCGAGACCCTACCCCAATTAATACTAAAATAGTTGCTGACGCCATTTCGGCGCGCGGCATAATGATTGTTCGAAGCCCAGAAGGCAACGTTTTTTGGATTAATGGAAATTGTGACATGTAAATACAGTACGTTGTTTGTTCGGACTGAGTCAAATAGAAACGCACAGTTCCCCTCTCCCGTTTTGGGAGAGGGTTAGGGTGAGGGGCGTTTGTTGCAAGTAATTTCCCCTCATCCCAATCTCGCACAAAGGCGAGATTGACCTTCTCCCAGAACAGGAGAAGGGAGCGCTATGTTATTCGTTTCCAATAATTGTTGACCTGTCTCCCTCAGCGCTCACCCCGACCTGATCGCGAAGTGATACAAACTCCTTTTTAATCCAGCCTTCTTGTCCGTTTGGAAGAAGAAGTGAAATCCAATCTCCGGCTTCCTTCAGAGCACGGTATGTTTCTTTTGGATTAACGCTGCCTATCTCTTTGGCATTTGGTTGAGGCTCGTCTAATACAGCAACTGGAGTATCAGATATTATAGTCGCTTCTTGAGGAATAAATATTTCTTGAGGCTGTGGGGCCTGCCCCGAAGCTTGCCCCGTGGCTGCATCAGCATCTTTACGGGGTGGGGTTGTTACTGCATAGTACGCATCAAATACGTATTCTCCATTTTGACTCATAACCTCAAAATAGTATGTTGTCTCTGGAGACAAGTCTGTTATTTCAATTCTATGATGATCTGCATATTCTAGAGACGTTTTTGCCTCTTTATCATAGGTTGTGGAAGTACCGTAATTCACTTTGCTAAACCGGGCGAGATGATTAGTGTCCCATTCAATAACTGCGGAAGTTGGTTGTAATGATGATATCTTTACGTTTGATATTTGCGTTGGCTCGTTTGCAAAAAACAATTCATATCCATGTCTCGTAAATGCGACGAGTTTTCTGCCATTTTTTGCAACCGGATCAATTACCCTTCTTAAGAAAGTATCCACACTCTGCCTGTTCGCGAGTCCTTGTCGGATACGAGTATCGCGGCCTTGCTCGAACATGCGTGCAATATAATTGGTTGATGCTCGTATTGCAGGCATTGGGTTCAAAGTTCCAATTGCATGCAACGTACTTTCAGTGATAGTTGCTGTTCCGATAATAATGTTCGTAACACCCTTGTTGTAGGTTGTAATTCCAACATTCAGCAATGCGATATTGCTTTGGTGTTGGATAGCTACTTTGCTTGAGAGTATTTGCATTGGGGCAGCAAAATCAATACTTGCGAGGAACATACGAGTAATGTGGTATTGGTCTCCCACATACGCAACCGTACTTCTTACTATGTTCATTGCGATGCGTACGATTCGTTCAAACCAACTTGCAATATGTGTTGTTGTGGTATCTATGATTGTTCCCATATAGTGAAGAACGGCGACGAGCGTTCTTTCAAGTACTCCTGTACCGTTAAACAACCATGCGAGTATTGGGTCAAGGAATCTCTGGAAGTTAATTGCTTGTAATTGCCTGCGGACAACTGCTTGTTCTTGGAAAGCTCCAAGATTAATCGGATTTTCAGGAAGCAGGTCTCTAAGAGTTTCGATGATAGTGTCCGTGCTATCTGTTTCTGGGTTGAGCTGCGCTACTGCCTCTTGAGCTGCTTCTTGGTCTGACAGGACGGTGAGGGTTTTTGTTTCTTGCGTGGTGTTTCCTGCGGAGTCTGTAACGACTACGGTGTATCTGTAAGACTCTCCCTTATCCAGTTGTCTCCTCGGGGTGAACGAGAGAGCATATGTTTTTCCTAGGAGAGTATATGTTCTCGTTTCGAGTGCGGTGTAAGATGTGATAGCTCCAAGGAGTGTGTTTGCTTTTGCGAGGGTGACAGTTGCCTCTTGTAATGCTCTGTTGTCTTTGAGTGTTGCAGTAAGAGTGGGGTTTGTGGCTCGAAGGTTACTGATAGTAGGGTTGGTTGCATCAATAATAACTGTTCTTTCATTTGAACGTGTAGACTCTCCGGCATTGTCTATTGCTGTAACGTACCAGGTATATGTTCCGTCATTGAGCGGAACATCCGCTGTTCCGTAGTCCTTGAGGGTTACTGCGATGGTTTGACTTGTGGTACTCGTGCTTCCTTCGTTAAAGTACTGTGCGGAGTATTTGTCTGTGCTATGTGTTTTAGATGCAGGGTTAGATGCGCTATTTCCGTTTGCAGGTATTCCGGTGAAGGTGAGCGTTCCTACTGTTAAGGTGTAGGAAGAGATGGTAGCGTTGTCGACAGTGCTTTTCTTGAAGGTGAAGGTAGGAAGATTGTCGTTTGTAAGGGATTCATTTGCTGGGGATACAAGGCTTGGGGCTGTTGGAGTAGTGCTTGTAGATGGGGTGGGTGTAGGAGTTGGAGTTGGGGTTGCTGCAGCATCCGTAGTAACAGTTGCGCTGCTACTGTAACTAGAGTTACCTGCACCGTTGTATGCGGCTATCTTTCTGGTGTAACTGGTGCTGGCAGTAAGTCCTGTTTCTGTATAGCTTGTTGTATTTGCAGTAGAGATAGTTGCAATTAATGTGTTACTACTGTCATAGAGTTTAAAGCCTGTTTCGTCGCTTGCGTTGTCTGTCCATGTCCAGGTGATGCTCGTGGTAGACGCCGCAGATCCCGCAAAGCTGCTTGGGGCTGTTGGGATAGTGTCGCCTGTTGATGTTGCGGTGTCTGTTCTAGTATCTCCACTGTCTTGTGGGTCGGTGTATGTTGCGGTGATAGTGACAGAATCTGCACAGGTTAATGTTCCATTATTGTTAGTTGCAGATCCGGTATAAAGAGCAGTGGTAAGACCCGCATTTCTAAACACTTCTGTAGCTGCTCCTGTTTCTGTAAGTGTGATAGCCTCAGAGTCTGTGGCGCAACTGACGACAAGTCCCGTAAGAGAATCAGCGCTTCCTCCATTTAAGTTACCGTCTTGGTCAGTTATGGATATGTAGATACTTTCGGATCCGAGGGATATGATGTCATCTATGTCGAAGTTGCTGTCTGCAATATACAAACTACTGGATGTTCCTGCGATGTACCCTGTTCCTTCGGTGATAGTACCGAGGTTAGTTAAGAGATTACTGCCGAGGGTAATAATATAGCTTACGAGAGAGAGGGTTCTGCCTGCGGCTATTGTTAAGATGTTACTGATAGTGAAGTTGCTTCCGACTGTCGTTGTTCCGCTACTACCGGTGAGTGCGGTTGTTGCATTTACTGTCATGTTACTTGGGTTCAATGTTTGTGTGGTGCCGTTTAATGTGATGGTGCTTGCGGATGTTTGAGTGAGTGTTCCGCTGTTTACGAGATTTCCGGTAACGGTAAGGTTAAGTGCATTCAGAACAAGAGTTGCACCACTGCTGATAGTAAGGTTGTTGTTTGCAGTAAGGCTGCTTGCAAGCGTTACGGTTCCAGTGCCTGCAAACGTGATGTTGTAGTAGGTGTCATCAAGGTTTGCAGGGAAGTCAGTAAGAGCGCTTGAGTTGTCGTAACTGGTTGTTCCGGAATTTGTATCATTTGTTAATGACAGTGTTTCTGTTCCGAGAAGCCTGAGTGTTCCGAGGTTGCTGTACGTTCCTGTTACGGTGAGGTTTTGTCCGTCGATATCGAACGTACCAGACGTAATGGTGAGGTTACGGTTTACGGTAACAGCGCTACTTGGTTCCCATACGCCGCTCCCAGCAAATTCCAAATCATAGTAGGTATTTCCGTATCCAAGCGCAGTTGTGTAGCTCCCGCTGCCGTCATACTTTATGGCTCCAGAATCCGTATCTTTTGTCGTAATAGTCATCGTCTCACTTCCATCTGCTTGAAGTGTTCCGTTATTCACCAAAGTTCCCACTGTTATATCTAGCGCATTTATGTCTACTGTTGTAGACGAAGAAATAGTCAGTGTTCCATCGATATCTATAGCATTAGTAGCAAGCTGAAGCGTCCCGCCACCAGATTTTGTAAGATTTTGAAAATCATTACCTGTGCCGGTGCCACCAGAAGTGAGAGTTTGGGTACCGGATGATATATCAAACGTTACCGTCCCACTATTATCAGTAAATGTTCCGGAATTAGCCCAATCTCCACTTACGGTGATAGTTGCACTAGAGTCAGGAACAAGTATCCCATTGGTCGTAACAGTTACATTAGTAAAATCACTACCTGTGGTTGGGGAGAACTGTCCGTCACTTACGGTAAGCGTATTAGTTACAGTTACAGCTGCACTACTATCTACATCTACCGTGTCAGATGGGCTTGCAGCAGAGTTGTTAATCGTTAAGTTGTAGAATGTTTCTCCGGTGAGAGCTTGGGCTACACTTCCATCAAATGTCACGGTTCCGGAGTTGTTGGTATACGTCCCCGTATTGTTCCAATCTCCAGAAACAGTAATAGCAGCACTAGAATCAGGCTTCAAGATTCCGTTCGTTGAGATGGTTACGTCTTTGAAGTCTGATGCAGTGGTTGGGCTAAATTGTCCGTCAGTAACCGTGAGTGTGTTGGTGACAGTAACAGCTGCAGAGCTGTCTACATCCACCGTGTCAGATGGAGTTACGGCAGAGTTGTTAATCGTAAGGTTGTAGAATGTTTCTCCAGTGAGAGCTTGCGCAACACTTCCGTCAAAGGTGACGGTGTTGGTGTTTTCGGTATACGTCCCCGAGTTAGACCAATCACCTGCAAGCGTGATGCTTGCGCTCGAGATAAGGGTTCCGTTGGTGATGGTAAGGTTGCTGTTAATGTCCAACGTAGAAGTGTGGGTAAAGCTACCTGCAACTCCATCAAAGGTAAGAGCGTAGTAGGAGTTTCCTGCAGCAAGAGTGGCATAGGTTCCTGTTCCTACGTACGTTGTTGTTCCGGAGTCGGTATCATTCGTAAAGCCGGTGAGTGTTTCTCCTCCTTGAAGTTTAAACGTGCCTTCATTTGAGTATGTTCCGGTAAGGGTGAGGTTGTTACCGTTTAAGCTGAGTAACCCTCCGGTGTTGATGGTGAGGTTGTTTACGGTGCGAGCGGTATCCAGTATTGGGTCATTGGTGACATCTGCGATGACAACATTGTCGGTTGAGTTAGGGACGTACCCGACATCCCAGTTACTCGCTGTTCCCCAGCTCGTACTGGTTGTTCCTGTCCAGGTTACGGTTGTTGCAGTAAAGGTGACGTTGGTATTGTTTCCAGAGTTCTGAGAGTTGGAGATTGCACGACTGGTTGCGTTGGTGTTGTTTAAGTCTTTTACATTTAAATAGCTTAAGGTGAACGTGCTTGGAATGTTGATATCAAACTGAGTAGCTGCAATAGAGGAGATGACGGAGAGGAGGTTGTTGAGGGCTCCTTGGAGAACAAGAGCATTAGAGACGACGAAGCTCTTTGCGGCTTCGAATGTAAGTGTGGCAGCACTGCTCACTGTTTTTGTGAGATTGTAGAATGTTGCGGATCCGAGGACGCTTTGGTTGGTTCCATCTAATGTGACGGTATTTCCGTTTGCGGTAAATGTTCCTCCGTTGTTGTCTATGGTTCCTGCAACATTGAGAGCAAGGGCGTTTGCATCAAATATTCCACCAGAGTTGGTGAAGTTGTTGGTTACCGTGAGTGCGTTGGTGACAAGTTGGAGGGTTCCCGCTCCGCTGTGCGTGACATTGTAAAAGGAACTGCTTCCGGCGTTGAGGGTTTGGGTTCCTGAGGATTTGTCGAACGTGACGGTGCCGCTTTGAGAGGT
>Ga0209542_10019823_pt1 | contig 10730 bp, 10 predicted proteins | sample RifCSPhighO2_01_FD_184028 | JGI IMG/M metagenome (GOLD analysis project Ga0209542, IMG submission 184028) | Soil microbial communities from Rifle, Colorado - Rifle CSP2_plank highO2_0.1 (SPAdes) (version 2) | ecosystem: Environmental > Terrestrial > Deep subsurface > Rock core/Sediment ...
AGCTCCTACAGGGGTTATGTGTATACCCGTAGGAGCTGCCGCAGGCTGCGATCTTTTGATTTTAATCTCGAGCCAGCGCCAACAGTTTCTCCCGCCATGCAGCCTTGGCCGGCAGTGCGAGGAAAAATTCGTTCAGCAGCGATTCCCGCGCCGGATAGCAGAACGGTGCGCCATTGAGATCCAGCACCTCGCCACCCGCCCCTTCCAGCACGCCTTGCGCCGCCGCCGTGTCCCACTGCGAAGTCGGCGCCAGCCGCGGATAACAATCCGCCGCCCCCTCGGCCAACAGGCAGAATTTCAGGGAGCTGCCGATACTGGCCAGTTCCAGTTCACCCAGGCTGGCGCTCAATCCGGCCAGCAAGCGTTCCTGCTGTGGACTGGAATGGCGACGGCTGGCCACCACGGTGAACGATTGGCCGGGGCCCGGTACATCACGCACCGAAATCGCCACGGGCGTACCCCCCTGATCGCAACGCCACGCGCCGAAACCGGCACCACCGACATAGACACGCCCGTTAGTCGGCATCGACACCACGCCGAATACCACCCGCCCCTGCTCGATCAACGCGATGTTGACGGTGAACTCTTCGCTGCCGCTGATGAATTCCTTGGTCCCGTCCAACGGATCGACCAACCACCAGCGCTGCCAACTGGCGCGAACACTCTGCGGGATGTTGGCGTCTTCTTCGGACAACACCGGAATACTCGGATCAAGCGCCGTCAGCCCGGCCAGAATCAGATGATGAGCAGCCATGTCTGCGGCAGTCACGGGTGAATCGTCAGTCTTGGCAGTCACGGCCGTGCCGACGCGCCAGAACGGCAAGATCGCCTCGCCGGCCTTCAATGCCAGCTCGACCACCGGCGCCATCAACGGATGGGGAAAATTCATGGCTGGAACACCCCGCGCTGGGTCAGCAGGTCACGGGCCAGGTACAACGCCGCCAAGGCACGGCCTTCGGTGAACTTCGGGTTCTGCGCCAGGGCCGACAATTCGCGCAGGTTGATCTTGTCCACGCCCATCGGCTCCGGCTCGTCACCTTCCAGGCGCTCTTCGTACAGGTCAGTGGCCAACACCACCTGGATTTTCTGGCTCATGTAACCAGGTGACAACGACAGTTCGGTCAGATGTTCCAACTGTCGCGCCCCATAACCTGCCTCTTCCTTGAGCTCGCGCTCGGCTGCCGCCAAAACGTCCTCGCCTGGCTCGATCAAGCCTTTAGGCAGGGATAATTCGTATGCATCGGTACCGCCGCAGTACTCTTCGACCAATACGGCATGGTCGGCATCGAGCATCGCCACGATCATCACGGCACCATAGCCTGCGCCCTTGCCGACCAATCGCTCATAGGTGCGCTCCACGCCATTGGAAAAACGCAGCTTCAGCTCCTCGACGCAGAACAAACGGCTGGTGGCGACAATCTCGCGGGCGAGGATGGTGGGTTTCTGGCGCATGAGCGGCTCCTGGGCGATAGCGGGTTACTATACCCGGCCTATCCTGATTGTTGTCCCCGGATACCTTTTTTTACCGTTGGAGAAGTTTTTATGTCCCTGCTGCCCTGGCACGACATCGATACCGTTCTGCTGGACATGGACGGCACGCTGCTGGACCTGCACTTCGACAACCATTTCTGGCTGGAGCACTTGCCCCAGCGTTATGCCGAACTGCACGGGGTGAGCCGGGCAATGGCCGAACTGGAACTGCAGCCGTTATTTGAACGCAATGCCGGTCAGCTGCAGTGGTACTGCCTGGATTTCTGGAGTACCGAACTGAAACTACCCGTGCGCGAGCTGAAACTGGAAACGGCTCATCTGATCGCCTTGCGCCCGGATGCGGACATCTTCCTGGCGGCGATCAAGCGTGCAGGCAAGCGTGTGGTGCTGATCACCAATGCGCATCGCGATTCGCTGTCATTGAAGCTGGAAAGAATCGAGCTGGCGCCGTATTTCGAGCGTTTGATCAGCTCCCACGATTACGGTTTCCCCAAGGAAAACCCGCAATTCTGGGATGCCTTGCAGGCCGACATCGACTTCGACCCGGCGCGCAGCCTGTTTATCGACGACACACTGCCGATCCTGCGCAGTGCCCGGGAGTTCGGCGTGGCGCATTTGTTGGCGGTGAAAGAGCCGGATAGCCGCAAAGGGCCCAAGGACACGGCGGAGTTTGCGGCGGTCGAGGACTATCGGGATTTGATAACCGGCCTTTGATTTCCTGTAGGAGCTGCCGCAGGCTGCGATCTTTTGATCTTGTTTTTAAAGATCAAAGTCAAAAGATCGCAGCCTTCGGCAGCTCCTACAGGGCCTCACATTATTCGGGAATCCGCAGCGATTGCCCCGGATAGATCTTGTTCACATCCTTGAGCATCGGTTTGTTGGCCTCGAAGATTTTGTTGTACAGGTTGGCATTGCCGTACACGCGCAGGGAAATGGCGCTCAAGGTGTCGCCCTTCTCGACCACGACAAACTTCGCGGCCACAACCACTGGACCGGTCACGGTGATCTGGTCTTCAACACCGCTGACACCCGCCACGTTGCCCAGCGTCAGGAGAATTTTTTCCTTCTCTTCCTGCGTCTTCGCTTCGCCGCTGGCGATGACCTTATCGCCCTCGACCTTCACCTGAATCTTGGAAGTATCGATCCCCGTCAACGCACTCTGCACATGCTTGGTCAATGCCTCGCTATTGGCTTCAGCCTTGTCCGGCGTCAACGCGTCGAGGATTTTTTCACCGGCTTCTTTGAGAAAACTGAACAGGCTCATCGTTTCGCTCTCCTTGGGTTTCGGGTTCCAGACGTAAAAGCCTAGACCACGGCAGCCGTTTGCCAATCCAAACCGACCAATGACGCCGCTTGCGCTAGAATCGACCCCTTCCCGCACCCTGGAGCGAAGATGGACATCAAGCAGCTGAAATTCCTCATCGCTCTGGATGAAACCCGCCATTTCGGCCAGGCCGCCGCACGCTGCCATATTACCCAGCCGACCCTGTCCATGCGTCTGCGCAGCCTCGAGGAGGAACTCGATCTGCCGCTGGTCAATCGCGGCCAGCGCTTTGAAGGCTTTACTGCACCTGGCGAGAGGGTGCTGGCTTGGGCGCGCACCGTCTTGGCCGCCTATGACGGCTTGTACGCCGAGGCGGCGGCCTGTCGCGGCAATCTGGTCGGCACCTTGCGCCTGGGCGTGGTGCCGCTGTCGAGCTTCGATCCGTTGCCGCTGCTGCAGCGCCTGCACGCAGAACACCCGAACCTGCGCTTTGAACTCTCGGCACTGAGCTCCGAACAGATCCTCGAACAACTGGCGAACAATCGCCTGGACCTCGGCGTGTCCTACCTCGAACGCCTGGATGCCGAGCGCTTTGACTCCTTCGCCTTCAGTGAAACCCGCATGGGCCTGCTCTACGATCAGCGCTTCTTTACCTTTGGCGAAGCACCGCTGAGCTGGGAATCGTTGATCGAGTTGCCGCTGGGCATGCTCACCAGCGGCATGCACTTTCGCCAATCCATCGACCACAACTTCCACAGCCGCGGCCTCAACCCACAGCCTTTGTTGCAAACCGATGCCGTGCATCAACTGTTACAAGCTGTGCATGGCGGCTTGTGCTGCGCGGTGATGCCGTTGGACGGTGGACTGGAAGGGCTGACCGAGCATTTGCGCCTGCAACCGATCGAAAACGCCCAAACCCTCGGCCGGCTGGGCCTGATCATGCGCCGCAGCGCGCCACGTTCGGCCTTGGCTGAAGCGTGTTTCGCGGTTTATCAACAATCATTGATCGGCGCTTGATCGACGACATCTATCGGCAGATCAGTAATAGCGATTAGACGTGGCAAGTTGCCGCGCCTAGTCTTAAAGCTGATCAATCCCTCGGTGATGCCATGAACGCCAAGCGCCCAGCCTGCGCGGCGCCTGCCCTTGAAACGCCTGCGCCCGCCGCCAGCCACACCTACAGCTACAGCAACCTTGAGCACACGGAGTCAGCCAGCACCGCGCTGGCCGAGGAAGTCGCGCTGGCGATTGCCTTTAACGGCATCAGCCAGGCGGTGATGCTGGTGACGCCCACCGACCTTGAAGATTTCATCGTCGGCTTCAGCCTGGGCAGCGGCATTATCCAGGACGCCTCGGATATCTATGACCTGCAACTCAGCGGCTCGGGCTCAGCGCAGTACGCGCAGGTGACCATCGCCAATCGCGCGTTCTGGAACCTCAAGCAACAGCGTCGGCAGCTGGCCGGTACCAGCGGTTGCGGCCTTTGCGGTGTTGAAGCGGTGGAGCAGGCATTGCCCGAGCTCGAAGTATTGCCCGGCGCGCCCCTGCCACCGGCTGAATGGCTGGAGGGCCTGCGCCAGCGCATCGGCGCGTTCCAGCCGCTTGGCCAACACTGCGGGGCGGTGCACGCGGCCGTGTTCATGAACGACCAAGGCCAACTGTTGCTGGGTCGCGAAGATATCGGCCGGCACAACGCGCTGGATAAATTGATCGGCGGCTTGGTCCGCCAAAACATTTCGACGGCTGGCGGACTGGCGATTGTCACCAGTCGATGCAGCCTCGAATTGATCCAGAAAGTCTTGCGCGCCGGCATCCAGACGCTGGTCAGCCTATCGTCGCCCACCGGGCTCGCCGTGCAATGGGCCCGTCGCCACAACCTCAATCTCATTCATCTGCCACAAAAGAATGCGCCGCGGGTCTACAGCCCAGCGTTGGAGAACCAAGCGTGAGTCAACACCGTCAAGCCGACCAGACACCCGTTCCTCGATACAAGCCATACAAAGGCGCCGCCGGAGGCTGGGGCGCACTGATCAGTGTCGCCCAGGCCTGGTTGACCAGCGACAACGCGCTGAAAAACCTGCGCATGATGCTCAAGACCAACAAGAACGGCGGCTTCGACTGCCCCGGTTGCGCCTGGGGCGATTCCAATGAAGGCGGCATGGTGATGTTCTGCGAGAACGGCGCCAAGGCGGTGAACTGGGAAGCGACCAAGCGCCGCGTCGATGCCAAGTTTTTCGCCAGGCACAGCGTCACGTCGTTGCTCGAACAAAGCGACTACTGGCTTGAGTATCAGGGTCGGCTGACCGAGCCGATGAGCTATGACGCAGAGACCGACCGCTACAAGCCGATCAGTTGGGACGCCGCCTTTGCGCTGATCGCCAAACATCTGAACGGCTTGTCGAGCCCGAATCAGGCCGAGTTCTACACCTCGGGCCGGGCCAGTAACGAAGCAGCCTTTTTGTACCAGCTGTTCGTGCGCGCCTACGGCACCAACAACTTCCCTGACTGTTCGAACATGTGCCACGAGGCTAGCGGCGTGGCATTGGCGCAAAGTGTCGGCGTCGGCAAAGGCACCGTCACCTTCGACGATTTCGAACACGCCGATGCCATTTTCGTCTGGGGCCAGAACCCCGGCACCAACCATCCACGGATGCTCGAACCGTTGCGAGAGGCAGTGAAACGCGGCGCCCAGGTGGTGTGCATCAACCCGCTTAAAGAGCGCGGCCTGGAACGCTTCCAGCACCCGCAACACGCGATTGAAATGCTTACCAACGGCGACAAACCGACCAATACCGCGTTCTTCCGACCGGCATTGGGCGGCGACATGGCGATCATGCGTGGCATGGCCAAATTCCTGCTGCAATGGGAGCGCGACGCACAGAAAGCGGGCGAGCCTGCGGTGTTCGATCACGCCTTCCTTAATGAACACAGTGTCAATGTCCTGGACTACCTGGCCACCATCGACGACACCCCATGGCAACAGATCGTCGAGCAATCCGGCCTGCCTCTGGTGGAAATCGAGCAAGCGGCGCGCATGTACGCCAAGGGCAAGAACGTCATCATGTGCTGGGCCATGGGGATCACCCAGCATCGCCATTCGGTAGCGACCATCCAGGAAATCGCCAACCTGATGTTGCTGCGCGGCAACATCGGTCGGCCGGGCGCCGGCCTGTGCCCGGTGCGTGGCCACAGCAACGTGCAGGGCGACCGGACCATGGGCATCAACGAACGGCCACCCACGGCGTTCCTCGATGCCCTTGAACGACGCTTCCAGTTCAAGGTGCCGCGCGAAAACGGCCACAACGTGGTCGAGGCGATTCATGCCATGGCCGAAGGTCGGGCCAAGGTTTTCATCGGCCTGGGCGGCAACTTCGCCCAAGCCACTCCGGACAGCTCGCGCACCTTCCAGGCCCTGCGTAACTGCGACCTGACCGTGCAGATCAGCACCAAGCTCAACCGCAGCCACCTGACTCACGGTAAAGACGCCCTGATCCTGCCGTGCCTGGGCCGGACCGATATCGACCGGCAAACCCAAGGTCCTCAAGCGGTGACCGTCGAAGACTCGTTCAGCATGGTCCACGCCTCCAATGGCCAGCTGGAGCCGCTCTCGCAGCAGATGCGTTCGGAGCCAGCGATCCTGGCAGGCATCGCGGCAGCCACGCTGGGCAACCAGCCAGTGGACTGGAACTGGCTGGTGGCAGACTACAGCCGCATCCGCGACTTGATTGCCGATACCATTCCCGGCTTCAAGGACTTCAACGAGAGAGTCAAGAACCCGGGCGGGTTCTACCTGGGCAACAGCGCCGGTGCGCGCAAGTGGAACACTGCATCAGGCCGGGCCAATTTCCGCCCAAATGCGTTGCCCAAGGACCTGGTGCATGAGCGCACCCGTGCTACCGGTGTGTTGCCGGACCTGATCATGCAATCGATGCGCTCCCACGATCAGTACAACACCACGATCTATGGCCTCAATGACCGTTATCGCGGAGTGAAGGGGCAGCGTGACGTGCTGTTTGTCAACGAAGCCGACATCATTCGCCTGGGCTTCAAGCCGGGGCAGAAGGCCGATATCGTTTCAATCTGGGATGACGGACTTGAGCGCCGGGTGAAAGGCTTCACGCTGCTGTCATTTGATATTCCAGCGGGGCAAGCGGCGGCGTACTATCCGGAAGTGAACCCGCTGGTGCCGTTGGAAAGCACCGGGGATGGCAGCCATACACCGACATCCAAGTTCGTGGCGATCCGGCTGGAAGCGGCGAGTGAGACCGGATTGATCATGGCAAAGTCTGCTTAAAGCAAAATCAAAAGATCGCCGGCAAAACAATTTCCAAACGCCCACAAAAAAGGCCGTTTTCTCATGAAAACGGCCTATCCGAAGTAATAAAAGACCGGCGAAAAACCATTAAGTTCCGCCCAAAAAACAGTAACTTATAGAAATGTGCTGAAGTCGTGTTACTCGTCGGATTTCGATTGTCACACTCCTTACACGGCCTCAGGATCGCGTCGTCATCCCCTTGAGGTTCCTCCATGAAGTTCTCCTCGATTCTCTTGTTGTCCCTTGGCCTGGTCAGTGGCATGGCCTCCGCTGGCGGCACCACCGAAGCAGGTGTGGGCGGCGCATTGGGCGGGGTTTTGGGCTCAGTCGTCGGCCAATCGCTTGGCGGCAGTACAGGTTCCACTATCGGCGCGGCCCTGGGTGGCGCGGGTGGTAGCGCAGTTGGCGCAGACAAACGCAGCCGTGGCGAAGCGGCCATTGGCGGTGCGTTGGGCGCAGCAGGCGGTAACGTGGTCGGTCGCAGCATGGGCGGCACCACGGGCAGCCTGATCGGCTCCGCAGCAGGCGGCGGCGCCGGTGGCGCGCTGGGCAACTACATGGGCAACAAGGCCGATGATGACGACGATGATGATCGTCGCTACCGTGGTCATGATGATCGTCGTTACTACCGTGACGGCCACCCAGGTCGCGGTCATGCCTATGGCCATCGCAAGCATCACAAGTACTACCGCCATCGTCACTGATCCCGAAAGGGTTCACTGACAGATAAAAATCGCAGCCCGAGGGCTGCGATTTTTTTTGCCTGGTTTAAACCACCAGACACTCCAATGCGTTACGCAACCCGGCCGGAATCGCCACCGGCTGATTCGATGCCCGGTCGACAAACACATGCACGAAGCGTCCGGCTGCGCAGGCCTCGTCTTCCCCTTGCTTGAACACTGCCAACTCGTACTGCACCGAGCTGTTGCCCAACTTGCCGACCCGCAAGCCGACCTCGATCCGGTCCGGGAAGGCGATGGAAGCAAAGTAGTCGCAGGCTGAACTCACCACGAAACCCACTACCTCGCCATCGTGTATATCCAGGCCACCGACTTCGATCAGGTAGGTGTTCACCGCCGTGTCGAAAAAACTGTAGTAGGTGACATTGTTGACGTGACCGTAGGCATCGTTGTCGTGCCAGCGTGTGGTGATGGGTTGGAAGTGCGGATAGTCGCAGCGTTGGGGCATCGGTGTGGATTCCTGAGTGTGTTCGCCAGTCTAAGGTGAAACCGCGTTATCGTTCTTCGCGAGCAGGCTCGCTCCCACAGGGATCTTAGTCGTACATAAAATTTGGGTTCACTGAAGATCAACTGTGGGAGCGAGCCTGCTCGCGATGGCGCCCTCGCAGGCACCACATCAATCACTTGTCCGCAAACCCTCTACCTGCCGCCGCCAACTCACCAATCAACCGCGCCGGGCGCCAGTGATCACCCTGGCGGGTCTCAAGCGCCAGCAGGCGTTGATGAATGTCCGCCAACCCTTGCTGATCCGCCCAGGCCATTGGACCACCCTTGTCCGCCGGGAATCCGTATCCATTGAGGTACACCAGATCAATGTCGTGAGCCGATCCGGCGATGCCCTCCTGAAGGATCTTCGCACCCTCGTTGACCAATGCCAGCAAGCAGCGTTCCAGAATTTCCTCCGGGCTGATTTCACGGCGATGGAAACCCAGCCCTTCGCTGACTTCCAACACCAATGCATCGACTAGCGGGTCGTGCTCAGCCTGGCGACTGCCCGGCTCGTAGTGGTAGTAGCCGTCGCCGCTCTTCTGACCGAAACGGCCCTGCTCGCACAGACGGTTATCCACCTGTACCTCTGGTGCATCCTGCCCCACACCGGACAGTTGCCGAGCGCGCCATTGCAGGTCGACGCCAACCACATCGAACATACGGAATGGTCCCATGGCGAAGCCAAAGCCTTGCAGCGCCGCATCGACCTGATAGGGATAAGCGCCCTCAAGCAGCATTTTGCGGGCTTCCAGCACGTAGGTGTTTAGCATGCGATTGCCAATAAAGCCGTCGCAATTGCCCGACACCACGCTGACCTTGCCCATGCGCTTGCCCAGCGCCAGCGCGGCATCGATGACCGCCGGTGCAGTCTGGGCACCACGGACGATTTCCAGCAGCTTCATGATGTGCGCCGGGCTGAAGAAGTGCAGGCCCAGGACCTGCTGTGGTCGGCCAGTCACCGCGGCAATGGCGTCGATGTCCAGAGCAGAGGTGTTGCTCGCCAGAATGGCTTGAGGTTTTAGCAGGCCGTCCAGTTCGCGGAAGATTGACTGCTTGAGCTCGAGGTTTTCGTAGACGGCTTCGATGACCAAGTCGACGTCACGGATAGCCGCATAATCAGCGGCCGCCGTGACCCGAGCGATGCGGGCATCGGCCTCGACCTGGTCGATGCGTTCCTGTCGAACACTATGGGCATAGGTGTCCGACACAGTGACCAGTGCCTGTTCAAGCATCTGCGGATTGTTATCGACCCATTGTACCGCTACCCCGGCGTTGGCCAGGCACATGACAATGCCGCGGCCCATGGTGCCCGCGCCGATGACGGCTGCGCGCTGAATATTGAACGGTGTCTGGCTCATGATTATTCTCTTGTTGGCGATCCGAAGACAGCCCTCACCATAGTCAGCCGCCGCGCCTTTTTGAAATTTATTCCTGTGATGAGCGACATTCAGCGGATGGATGCCGCTCCGCCAGACACCGATTTAGAGGTGTGCCTGCGCCCACTCACGAACCTCGGCATACGGATAATCCTCCAACGCCGCACATCCCGAAATCGTCCGCACCTTGAGCTTGGTAAACAGCGGCACGCTGATCCCGCACAAGAACCGTGTCACGCGCTCAGCCGACGGCGCCTTCCCTGTGTGTTGTTCATGCCTGTGGATAAAATCAGCACACAGTGCCTCGAAGTTTTTATCCACAAGCGCCGGTAACGCCGGCGGTGCAGGCAGCCGCGCCACCTGCCCGTGGCAAACCGAACAGTGCCCGCACTGGCGGGGCACATTTTCGTCGCCGAAATACTCGGCCAGGCGATAGCCCAGACAGCGATCGGTAGCGAACAGGTCCAGCATGGCGTGAATCCGCGCAATCTCGGTCTGTTCATGCCGTCTGAAACCGGCGTGCAGCTCTTCACTCAACACGGCACTGTCGAAATCGGTTTGCAACAGGCTGTAGACCTCGGTCATCTGCTTGCTTTCAAGCTCGACCCAGCCCTTTTCCTGGAAATAATCCAGGGCCTTCACCACCCGACTGCGCTCGGCCCGGTGCTGTTCATACAACGCATCGAAATTTACCGTAGCCCAGGTACGTGCACGGGTGGACGTCTGGATGATCGCCGCGACGAAATCCCTGCGCTCGCCCTCGAAGCGAGCCAGCAATGCCTCAGGCTCCTGCAGATATTTGAAGCGGTATTCGGCGTAGTAGGCATAACGCGGGGCGATCAAGCCACGAAGCTCCAGTTGAACCAGCAAGGTCTTGAGCGGTAGCTGGCGAATGTTGCTTTGGTCCCCCAGAGGCCCCAGGAGAAACTCCCACTGCCCCTCGGGCGCGGCGACCTGCATCTCGTCGAGCACGTAGCGGATACCGTCCTGTTCAGGCGTGTCGCCATAGACGAAGTTTTCCAGCACGTTGAGGCTGTCGCGATTGGCCAGCACCA
>Ga0209542_10019824_pt1 | contig 10730 bp, 6 predicted proteins | sample RifCSPhighO2_01_FD_184028 | JGI IMG/M metagenome (GOLD analysis project Ga0209542, IMG submission 184028) | Soil microbial communities from Rifle, Colorado - Rifle CSP2_plank highO2_0.1 (SPAdes) (version 2) | ecosystem: Environmental > Terrestrial > Deep subsurface > Rock core/Sediment ...
CATCAGTTTGATTTATGAGCCGGTCCAGATTAGAGATATCATTTTCTATTAAATGAGTGGCTTTTATCTTCAATAAAATAGCTGCAGCAAGGACGATCTTTCCTGGAATAGTCAGGTCATGTTCTTGCGCCTTTTTGATTATCTGAATAAACTTTTGAGTTAATAATGAGATGTTGATGTCCCAAGGGTCCATCTGTTCGCTTTCTACCAATTCATAGATGATATTCTTCCAGCCAAGTTCATCGTGGTTCAGGAGCAGATCCACTATTTTCTGTTGCATGGGCTTAGGAGTTTTTACTGCTTTAAAAATGTTTATTCTTGTTTTATGATCTGCGATACTACTTTTAGTTAATAATAATCTTTAAAAAGAGAATATTTCGCCGTTTGCATGGTGAGAAAAAATGAGTAGGTCTTTGGTTATTTTGTTGTTTACGATTATGCTTTCGCTGGCTTCTTTTGCAGTTGCGGAAGAAACTCTATCCCTGAATGCGGTCCCTTCTTCCGGCAAAGCTCCGTTAGAAGTATCTTTTGATCTAGTCTCTTCGGAAGAAATTATGTCTGTCTCCTGGGACTTTGATAGTGATGGACAGGAAGATAGTACTGAACTCTCACCGAAATTTACTTATGCAGCAGGAAAGTACACCACTACTGCCAATGTTACGACCGCAACCGGAAGTACAGTTGTTTCTACGACAGTAAATGTGGATGATCCTTTCAGTGTTTCCGTCATCGCTGCGCCTTCATCAGGAATTGCGCCATTGAATGTTAAGTTTACGGCCAGTGTTTCTGAATTTCCGGATAAAAATACTCCTTTCATGTATTCATGGGATTTTAATAACGACGGAGTTGTCGATAGTGTTGAACAGAATCCAATCTACACTTTTGAGAATATAGGGGCCGTGACTGTAACCTTAGTAGTTAGCGATCCAACTTCCTCTTTTGATGGATATAAAGTCATCAAAAACATTCCAATCAGCGTAAGTTCATACGATTCTAAGATAAATATTGCTTCTTATTTTCCAACTTCCCTGCAATTGAAAGAAAACCAAGTCACTTTTTTAGTGACTAATGAAGGAGCCGAGACTATTAAAGATATTTCTGCTAAATTGATTGGGGAAGGAATTCAGCATCTCAGTTCTACTACTATTTCTAGACTTAAGCCTGGCGAACAGGATTCGCTTACGGTCAAATTAAATGTGTTGAAAGAAGGCCAGGTTACTGCTTCGGTTAAGATCGATGAAAAAATATTTCCGCTCACTTTTGCAGTTGCTGAACAAGTGAAAGTGAATAAAGAAGAGTTAGAATTGAAACTTGCAGAGTTAAAAAAGAAATTACAGGAGCAGGAAGATCTGTACTATGAAAAGAAGGCCGAGAATTATTTAGTTGCGGAAGTATTTGAAAACATCAAGGCTACTAAAAAACAGCTTCAGGATGCACAGCAGCAGCTTTTGACTAACAATCTCTTAGAAGCCAAAGTGAATGTAGATTTGGCCGGTCCTACAATTGAGGATATAACATACCGCTTAGAAGATGCTAAACAGCCCAAGCAGACTCCTTTATTGTGGCTGAAAGAGAATGCGGTCGCTATCACGGCGATCATCGCTGCTGTCGGTACCTTAAGTGGCTTGGCAGTCAAAGTTACGAAAGGAGCACAGAAACTGGGTGGAGATGTCAAGGAGAAGTTTACTGCTAAAGTAAAAAAAGAATCGGTCAAGGATGAGATGGTTGAGAAAAAATCTGCTGAAGCAGAGGATAGCAAAGAAGGAAATTTTGAAGAAGAGAAAGAAACCTCCTGAGAAGTCTTAGAAAAAAGTGGGCCCGGCCGGACTTTCATAGCTGCAAACACTTTAAGCTGCTCGTGGGATTGAAAATCCCACTTGACAACGTTCGCCTAGTGTAACAGGCAATTCGAACCGGCGACATCCGCCTTGTAAGGGCAGCATCATAGCCGCTAGACCACGAGCCCAACTAAGAGTCTGGGCATGGTGTTTATTTATTAACTTTTTGGAAATAGGCCGGTCTTTTGTTTTCAACAGGAATGTTTTATATAGAAATCACTTAAAATCCTAAGGTATGAAACAGCTGCGGGCCTATGATGAATCTCGGATAACCTTAACTGTTGATGATCTCTCGAGATTGGAAAAAAACAGACCTGCGAACGTAAAAATTCTCTTTGATACCCTAATGGACAAAGAAAAGCTTACTTATTATTCTGAATACGAGTATGAACTGTGGAAACCGCCAAAAATCAGATTGGATTGGATCCATGAACATGTTAGTGGCCGGACCTTGGAGATAGGCTGCGGAGCAGATCCCTTAATTACTGCTTCCAATGCAGAATACAAAATGGGGATGGATATATCGCTGAAAGCAGCACGAGAAGCATCCCAAAAGTTGGATGAAGTGTGGGTTCTTGATATAGACAATACGAAAGAGGCAGATCTTGAACAATTAGCGGGTCAATTTAATACCGTCGTACAATCTGAAACGCTGGAACATTTTGCTTTCCCCCAGCGAGGGTTGAGTTTGTCACATTATTTGTTAAAAAAGGACGGGAAATTAGTGGTCACGTATCCCAACAAAATGAGTGTCGCTATGGCGGTTGATTTTGCTGTCCATGGCGGAAAGTTTGGACATTTTGAACCATTTCATCGCGGCCATATTTCTATCGTAAGAAAACCAGTGTTAGAAAAATGGTTTGCAGAAACCGGATTTAGTATCGCGGAGCAGGATTTCAGAGAGTCTGGGCTCATTGCGTATGGGAACACCGGATGGCCTCGAGGAGAACAATGGAAGAGAATTTGCTCCTTAGCACCTTCGGTAATGGGGCATCAGTTCTTTTATGTGCTGGAAAAGAAATGACCCTAACATTTATGTATCATATTCTTTTTTCATACAAATATGAATGATATGGACATCTACCAACCGGCGGAAGATTCGTACCTGTTGCAGAAGTTTGTCAGACGTTTTGCTACTGGCAGAGTTATAGACATGGGCACCGGCTCAGGTATCCAGGCTTTGACTGCGATAGAAGTTCCTAGTGTCCGCGAGGTAGTGGCAGTAGATATCAATCCAAAAGCGGTTGAATACGTACAGAAGGAAATTGAGAAAAAGAAACTGCGCAAAATTAAAGCTGTGAAAGGCGATCTTTTTGAAAATCTGGATGGTTATTTTAATACAGTCATCTTTAACCCCCCTTACTTGCCCCAAGATAAAGGTGTTAAAGACAGCGCCCTATACGGCGGCAAGAACGGCTGGGAGATTTCGGAACGCTTTTTCAAAGAGGCTTCCAGTCATCTGTTTCCTGAGGGAATAGTTTTGTTTTTATTTTCTTCTTTAACTAACAAACAAAAGATCGAGGAGATTTTGGAGCATAACTTATTGCAGTGGGAAGAGTTAGGTGAAGAAAAGATTTCTTTTGAAACGTTGTATGTGTACAAAATCATAAAGACTCAGCTGCTACGTCAACTTGAAGGAAAGCTATTACGAAATGTCCATTATTTTGCGGAAGGGAAGCGGGGAATAGTGTATACTGCCCAGTTCGATAAGAGTTTAGTGATCAAAAAACAGATTCCGGTCAAGAAACGCACTATAACTGTAGCGGTCAAAGTGAAGAAAAAAGAAAGTAAGGCGGCTGACGCTATTACTAGCGAGATTTTCTGGTTGAAAGTGTTGAATGAACGCGCTATCGGTCCGCGGATGCTGTTTTCAGGAGAAGATTACGTTGCGTATGAGTTTGCGGGAGGAGAGTATATTGAAGAGTGGCTGCCTAATGCCTCTAAGGAAGAGATACAGGCAGTCTTGAAATCTGTATTCCAGCAATGTTATGTGATGGATAAATTGAAGATCAATAAAGAAGAGATGCATCATCCGCTGAAACATATTATTGTTGACAAAGATTACAATGCCACTTTGATTGATTTTGAGCGCAGTTATGAAACGGAGAAGCCGCATAATGTGACCCAGTTCGCTGATTTTGTGGGCAAGTTTCGGCCGATGTTGGTGAAGAAAGGATTTGATTTTGATCTGAAAGAGTTGCGAGAAGCGGCGGCGGAGTATAAGGAAAGTTATAATGCTAAAGAGTTTGAGAAGATTTTGAAGTTGGTGAAGTGAAATGGGAATTTTTAAGTGGTTAGCTAATCAAATAAACTCAGAAAAATCTGAAGAAAAGAAATTATTAATTGATTTACGAGAAGGAATAAGATGGTTAGGAAAAGCCTATCTACTTATTGCTTTTCACTTGGGAACAGCACGTTCCATACAAATTAACTTAAAGAGCTATCTTGATAATTCTACGCGTTGGCTTCAAGAAGCGAAAAATAGAACTACTTTGTTGATAATGATATTAGAAAAAAGAAACGCCCCTACTTATAGGAAAAAATCTAGCTTACAACTGAAAGATGAAAATTTATTGGCACTTTTATTGAAGGCAGAAAAGCGACTGATAAAGAATATATCTTTTCTACAACATGCAAAAGAGAATATACTCGTAAGCCCCTTAGAAATACCTCCTCCAGACAATCTGACTAATGATTATCCAGAGCCAATCCAATTAAAAGATTTAATGGATTACTACAAATTTCTTTACAAGGAAATTAAAAAATATAAGGATTAGATCTCCTAATAATACTCAACTTTTCCTTCGGCATAAATTCCTTTCTTCAACTCCACCGGCCGCCAGTCGTCTATAACTAAAGTCGCTTCCAGCCATTCGGCTAATTCTTTTGGATTACCAATGGTAGCAGAAAGTCCAATGATCTGCGGTTTGATCAAATTCTTGAGAAGCGTTAATATTATTTCAAGTGTCGGTCCGCGAGAAGCATCGTTCAATAAATGAATCTCGTCGACAATGACTACTTTAACTTCTGCAAGCCAACTTACTTTATGTCTAAGAAGCGAATCTAGTTTCTCAGTGGTCAGTATCAATACATCGTATTTTGCCAAATAGTCGGCTTCGGAATCAACATCTCCAGTAGATAATCCTACTTTATACGGCGAATCTTTGAAGACAGTAAGATATTCCTTATATTTCTCCGTCCCTAAAGCCTTAAGCGGCACTAAATAGATGGCCTTGCCCTTACCGAGTATATTATATATGGCCATGGTAGCTACTAAAGTCTTGCCTGAAGCGGTGGGGGCACATGCAAGTAATGATTTTCCTTCCAGCAATCCTGCTTTTACTGATTTTTCCTGGATAGGGGTAAGGGTAGGAAATTTGCTGTATTGTTTTTTGAAATGTTCAGGCAATGGTAAGCTGTTTATTTCCATCTCTATTCTCGGGAAGATGAATGTTTATAATTCTTTAGGCCCGAGATAGGGAATCTTGTCAAGCAAAACGACCCATTTACCCGAACTAAGTTCCAGAACTATGTTTTATCATTTGCAAATGATGAACGTCCAAAAGTCAAAAATTTCTGATTCTAAGGGGCTATTGAGAAATAACTAATTTTTCACTCCCTTATTTTTACGAAAGACTTATAAACATTTTTTTGGTATTGAAGGTACAATAAGTAACTACCTCGAGCGCTCTATCTCACAAATAGAGCGGCGCTTTGGTCCATTGTAGGATCGAAACAAGCGAACCTTCTGGTTTGCTGTTCGGAATTCGCTATGATGGGAACAGATTGTAATAAGGTAGCAAAGAGTTGGAAAACAAACATATTCAAAACACGGAGGTGTGTTTTAAAATGAAGGTAAAAAAAATAGCAAAACGTATCCTTGCTGTTGGAGCAGGCGCAACTATGCTTGGAGCAACAGTAATGGGTGCAATGGCCGCAGATCTGAACGAGTATCCTAGTATGTTCGTATCTGACGGTGTATTTAACGGTTTATTGGTCGTAGGAGAAAATGCTGCGTCCGTAGACAACTTGGCAATGACAGATATTGCTGCAAGCATGAAATATGCTGGCGGCGCTGCAACATCAAGCGTTTCTGTTTCAGGAGATGCTTGGCTGGCTAAGAGCGGAACTGACGAATTGGAATTTGGTGAAACTATCGGTCCAGCAACCGGCGGAGTAGTCGATTTCCTTGACGATGACGACTTGACTGCATTGGCTGACGGTGAGTTTACCAGTTCAAAGGGGACGTTCAAATATGAACAGTTCTTGCATTTGGATAGGGCAACCATCAACACTTCTTACGAAGAAGACGATGATGACGTTACTGCCGATTTCGTAAAAATCGCAGACAACGTGCAGTTCGCTCGATATGAGATGAACTTTCTTTCTGCAGCAAAATCAGATATTGATGCTTCTGAAAGCTTCAAGTTGGATGACTTTGAAGACAAGACTATGACCTTTATGGGCAGGACATATAATATTGTTAAAGCAAGAAGCGTGCAAAACGGCCCTGGTAAAGTTACCTTGACCTTTATGTCAGGTTCTGAAAAAGATACCTTGCTTGAAGGGGAAAGCAAATCCTATACTGTTAAGGGTAAGGAATATGACGTGAACTTGCTTTTTACCAGTAGTGCCAATAAAGCTAAGTTTACCGTGAACGGAGAAACTACTCCTTTGATGGACGAAGGAGACACAGAAACTCTTTCCGACGGAACTGTCTTAGGTTTGAGTGAAGTCTTGTACCAGGATTACGCTGGGGGAGTACACCAGGCTGAATTCTTTCTTGGCGCAGACAAGCTTGAATTGGAAGATGACGACATCACCAAGACCGGTTCAAGCGATGATCTGAAGGTAAACGATGAAACCATCGATGGTGCGCAAGTGCATATTAGGGGAGCTGTCAACGACAACTCAACCTCAGCAACTGATGACGGTGAATTGGAGATAGACACTATCTTTGTCAACATGACTTCGCAGGATGATTACTTCATTGGAGCAGGTGAGACTTTGCTTGGACAAGCAGAGTTGACTGAGAAAGATTTAGTATTCTCACAGAACTGGGATGTTCGCTACGAAGGATTAGATCCTTCTGTCGAAACAGATGAAATATCCTTAAAGGATAAATCAGGAGAACGAGAGTATTGGTTAACTTTCACCAACGTGCAAGGCCAGAAAATAGAGTTTCCTCTGGCATACGTCACCGGTGCAAGCACGGCGCGTCTAGGAGCTAAATCTGATCCGCTATACCTGAACAAGTCATCTATACAGGACGAAGGTTACTTCATTCTGAACGATGTTACCACTAAGGATTCAGTGACTCACGTGGTTCAGTATAAAGGAGCAGATGACATAACTAAATCTGATCCTAAGATGAGATTTAAAGTACTGGCAACCGGAGAAACTGTTGAAAGGCCTATTACTTTTGGGGCTGGAGCCAGCGGTGCAACTGCTACCTTGAAGTTAGGAGGTAAAACCTACACCATAGTGAACGCATCTAACGCTACTGGTGCCGCAAGTTTTAGCAATGTTGGTTCTAACGACTGGAACATTAGTGTTTCAGCTGGTTATGCAGCAACCTATGCAAGACCGGAAACAACAGCTGCTAACGCAAGCTCGGACTACCTAGTTACGCGCGGAGGAGCAAAGATTGCCTTTTTGGATCTTAACGAAACTACCGAGAACGATAGGATCAGCTTTAACGTGAGTTTGATTGATCCAGACAGGATAGACGACTTGCCTCCAACGGTCGCGCTGACAACTCCGTACCACGTCATAGGTTTTGACCTATCTGTAGCAAGCACCAAGTTTGACTTAGGCAACAGAACTGGTCTGACCCTTACATCGCCTGACGACGACGATGATAACTCCTATGCTTATTCACAAAATGGAGCATGGGTGCAGGTGAATAGTCCAACCGGTGGAACGTCTGCTGACAACTTGATCATCCAGTGGCCTCAATCTTTGAGAAGCCCATTGGTATACTTCACTTCAGGTGCAGTTTCCTCTAGTAGTGCGGCTGGCGGAGAGATGAAGGCAGTAACCTTTGTCGATGCTACCAAGCTTGACAGCGAAGTTGCTGACGTCAAAGCTCAGAACTTAGTTGTGGTAGGTGGACCTTGCGTCAATACTGCTGCAGCTGAATTGCTTGGAAACCCATCCGATTGTACGGAAGGATTCACTCCGGGCAAGGCACGCGTGAAGCTGTTCGAGCATGCTAACGGAAACGTAGCTATGCTGGTAGCAGGTTACAGCGGAGCTGACACCAGACTGGCTGGAAAAGTCATCGCTAACAGAGCGAGCGAACTTTCCGGTAAGGAATTGGTTGTTGAAGGTACGACTTACGCAGATGCTAAGTTGAGCAAGCCTGCAGCTAGTGAATAAGCCTGAATAAGGCTTTATTTTTTTTCTTTTACTTTTTCTTGTTTTTAACTAAAAAACAGAGTTCTTATAAGCTTAGAAGTTTTCCTCAGGGTAAAGAGATGAAGAAAGCTTACACTAGGTATATTCCAATTGTTTTATTCATCATAGTATTTCTATTATCCTTCTTTATTGTCGGGCTGCTTTTACTGACCGGTACAATGATGCTTGGAGCGACGGTAAGCTCAATAGCTGCAGATTTGAGCGACTATCCAAATATGTTCTTATCCGACGGTGTATTTGATGGGTTGATGGTAATAGGGGAAAATGCTGCAGCCGGGGACAATTTGGCGATGACTGATATTGCAACAAGCATGAAGTATGTTGGCAATGATAGTAAAACAGCAATTGTTGCCGTTTCCGGAGACGCTTGGCTGGTTAAGAGCGGAACTGATGAATTAGAATTTGGCGAAACTGTCGGTCCGGCAAGCGGCGGAGTAGTCGACTTTATTGATGGCGATGATCTTAGCGCCTTGGCAGATGGCGAACTGACTAGCTCAAAAGGAACGTTTCGGTATGAGCAATTCCTTCATTTTGATAGAGCAACCATCAACACTTCTTACGAAGAAGATGATGATGGTGTCACTACAGATTTCATGAAAATCGCCGATGGTACGCAGTTTTCCCGATATGAGATGAACTTTCTTTCTGCAGCAAAATCGGACATTGATGCGTCTGAAAGCTTCAAGTTAGATGACTTCGAGGACAAGACTTTGATCTTCATGGGCAAAACGTATAATATTGTCAAAGCAAGAAGTGCACAAAACGGCCCTGGCAAAGTTACCTTGACCTTTATGTCCGGCTCTGAAAAAGATACCTTGCTAGAGGGGGAAAATAAGTCTTACCTGGTTAAAGGCAAGGAATATGCCGTGAACTTGCTTTTCACTGACAGCAATGATAGAGCCAAGTTTATAATTAATGGTGAAACCACTCCTTTGATGGAAGAAGGGGACACGGAAACTCTTTCCGACGGAACTGTTCTTGGTTTAAGCGAAGTCTTGTACCAAGATTACGCTGGGGGAGTACACCAAGCTGAATTCTTCCTTGGCGCAGACAAGCTTGAATTGGAAGATGACGATATCACCAAGACCGGTTCAAGCGATGAGCTGAAGGTAAACGATGAAACTATCGATGGAGCAGAAGTGCACATCCGAGGAGCGGTCAACGATAACTCAACCTCAGCAACTGATGACGGTGAATTGGAGATAGACACTATCTTCGTCAACATGACAGCACAGGATGATTACTTTATCAGCGCAGGCAAAACCTTGTTGGGACAGGCAGAGTTAACCGAGAAAGATTTAGTGTTCACTCAGAACTGGGATTTACAGTATGAAGGGTTGGATCCTTCTGTCGAAACAGATGAAATATCCTTAAAGGATAAATCAGGAGAACGAGAGTATTGGTTAACTTTCACCAACGTGCAAGACCAAAAGATTGAGTTTCCTTTAGCTTATGTTACTGATGCGACCAGTATGCGTTTAGGAGCGAAGGACGACAAGTTGTTCATGAACAAGTCGTACATCCAAGATGAAGGTTACTTTATCCTGAACGATGCTGCTTCTAAGAATGCAATAAGTCATGTTGTTCAATACAAGGGTGCAGACAATATCGCAGTTTCTGACCCTAAAATGAAGTTTAAAATCTTGGCAACTGGAGAAACGGTTGAAAGGTCTATCACTTTCGGCGTTGGCGAACAGGGCGCAACTGCCAGCTTGGACTTGGGCGGCAAGTCTTATACCATCTCTAACGCCAGTGCCGGCTTGGGAGGTAACGTAGCTAACGATGATTGGAACATCTCGGTCACTGCTGGAGCGGCAGCAACAGCTGCAGTAACGTCTAACGCCACTGCTGATATCTTATGGGCAGATTATGTCGTCACCCAAGGAGGTGGCCAGATTTCCTTTACGGATACTGCCGCTAGTGATGAAGTGGATCAGATTCTCGTAAACATCAGTTTGATTGATCCTGACCGGGTTGATGATATACCAAATACTGTTGCATTAGGAACTCCGTATTTGGTTATCGGCGGTAATCTTACTGCAGCAAGCACCAAGTTTGATATCGGTTCGCGGGTAGGAATAACCCTAACCTCGCCCGATGACGATGGCGACAACTCATACGCCTACTCCACCAATGGAGCATGGGTACAATTGCATAGCCCAAGCGGTGGTTCAAGTGCTGACAGTATCATTGTCCAGTGGCCTCATGAATTGAGAAGCCCATTGGCGTATGTGACTTCAGGTGCTGTTTCTTCTAGCAGTACAGCTGGCGGAGAGATGAAGGCAGTTACTTTTGTCGATGCTACCAAGCTTGACAGCGAAGTTGCTGACGTAAAAGCTCAGAACTTAGTTGTGGTAGGCGGACCTTGTGTCAACACTGCTGCAGCTGAATTGCTTGGAAATCCATCCGATTGTACGGAAGGATTCACCCCAGGCAAGGCACGTGTGAAGCTGTTCGAGCATGCTAACGGAA
>Ga0209542_10019825_pt1 | contig 10730 bp, 13 predicted proteins | sample RifCSPhighO2_01_FD_184028 | JGI IMG/M metagenome (GOLD analysis project Ga0209542, IMG submission 184028) | Soil microbial communities from Rifle, Colorado - Rifle CSP2_plank highO2_0.1 (SPAdes) (version 2) | ecosystem: Environmental > Terrestrial > Deep subsurface > Rock core/Sediment ...
ATAGTAATTTAGAAGAAAGTTTAGGAAATACAGATATTTTAAGCATAAATTATGAGAAATTTAGTTGTAAAAGTTCTGAGAAATATATTAATTCTGTTTTAGACATGACTAAATATTTGGATCTTATAATTTTAGATGAAGGGCAAAATGCTGGTGGGGAAATAAGAGAAAAAAATATAGAAAGACTTGTGCAGAACACACTGAATAAAAGGTTTATATATTTAAGCGCTACACCTGGACAGAATGGATTAGAAGATTTAGGTATAGCCCTCCATATAGTTGATCCTAAAAACTATCCTCTTGAAGAATATGATTATGAATCTAATCCTAGTGCTATCAGAGATATGATTGCGACTGGAAGATGGTTTAACTCTGACAGAGAGACTGTTAAAGAATTATTTGGTTTGTCTACCTTGAAGATTCATTCTCCTGTTTATTGTGATCTTGGCAGTTATTATGCAAAACGTTATTTGAAGGTTTGGGAAAATGGTGATTTGGGTGTCATGCATAAAATTGCTAGAATGAGAAAGTATCTTCTTCTTGGAAAATTAAGAAGCAGAGAAGGAAAAGCTGATTTGGAAGCATTATTAGAAAGTTTTCCTAGAGATGATTCTATAATCGCCTATACTCATTTTAAAACAGGCATCAGCGAAGAATTATTAGAGTTTTTAGAAAGTTTTTATGGAAAAGGTAAAGTAGCTATGATCAATGGAGATGTTAAAGATGTTGATGAACGTATTGAAATTTCTAGGAGATTTAGAGATGGAAAAATTAAAGTATTGGCAAATAGCCTTCGTACTATGGGTGAAGGAGTTCCTTGTACCGCTGGAGAAAAGAATGTTAGATTATTATTTTTAGAAGAGCCTTATAATCATGGACAATTAAACCAATGTATTGGGCGCCCTTATAGGCCAGGACAAAAAGGAAAAGTTGATGTTCATTTTGTTTTAGGAAAAAATGAATGGCTTCGAGAAAAAATGAATGAAATTAAAGAAAGCTGTAAGCTAGAAAGAAAATATAGTGTTATATTCCATAAAGATTGGAGAGACACTCTTATTGATTTTGATATTTATGAGATTATGCAAGAGAAAGACAAAATTGATAAAGAGAAAATTAGAAATGCTCTTCCATTAGATGAGGCTGAAAGAATGATTATGTCTTATAATGAAAATAATCCTCAAAGTGTTAAATCAGCTCAAAAAGGAGGAGTTTTCAGAAGTCTTCCTATAAAGATTAAAAAAAGTTTTACGGGAAATAAGATGAAGGAATTTACATTTAAATGCCATAAACTATATGGCGCAGGACAAAGAGAGCTATATAAATCCAGCCTTGGAAAAGGTAATTTAAACGAAGAATCAAAAATCATGTTAGAAGCTCATGCTGATGAAAGAATTTTAGATACTGCGGCTGGAGATACTGCAAGGTTAATAAAGATAGTTATTGAAGGAATCGAAAAAAAAGAAGAGCGTAAATTTGAAAAGTTACTTGATGTTGGTTGCGGCACTGGAGTTGTTTCTCGAATTTTAGGAAGAGAAATGATGAATGTTGATCTTGATAAAAGAATGCTGAATGTTTGCAGACAATATGGATTGGGGCCTTGCAAACATGGGTTTATGACTAATCTTCCGTTTGGAAATAAGAAATTTGATTTAGTAACTGCTTCGTATAGTTTATTTTATCTAAATCAGAAAAATGGAGAAAGAGAAATGGAAGAAGCATTTCTTGAAATTAATCGAGTCTTAAAAGAGGATGGTTATTTTATCGCATCTCTAAATAGAAAAACTACTGCAAGAGATTTTAAGACTATCTCTATGATGGCCCATTATTGTGAATTTAAGTCTGTCTTGAATGGCTTCTTTAAAGGATATATGTCTGATGGAAGAAAAAGTAAATTTAGAGGGGCTTACATTATTGCAGGAAGAAAAGATTCGGATTGCGAAGTGTGGTCTGAAGTAGAGGGTGGTTTTAATGTTTATGATTGGAGATATGGTTTATCTGGAAGAGCTGGAGGAGAAAACATTACTGACCCTTTAATTGAAGGAGTAAAAACATGCAAATTCCACAGAGTTCATTCTGATGAATTTAAAAATGAAAGAGGCACTTCATTAAGTGATATTTTACAAAAATTGAAGTGTTGATTGAGAAAAAAATGACCTATAAAGAAAGAAGATCAAATGGATTTTTAAGTGAAATGGATGATGAAGAAGTTTTAAGATATACTTATAAGTTACATGGGAAAAATATTACAAAAGTAGAATTAAAAGAAATTGACAGCTCTCTATTAAATGAAATATTCAAGAGAAGATTAAGATTAGAAAACCAATTAGCCAGGCGATTTTTGACAGATGAAGAAGTAATAAGGTATTATACTTTACGTTATAAAGGATTAACTAGAGGAGATTTATGTAAAGAAGATCCATCTTTTTGGGCAATAATGAAAAATAGATGCCTTATAGAAATTGTACCTCTAAATTCTAGAGTAAAACCTAAGAGATACTTTAGTAATATGAAAGATAAAGAAATTATTAAGTATTATAAAAATAATTTTTCAAATTTATCTAGAACAGAACTTCAAAGAAAAAATGGAGGTTTTTATCATAATATCCTTAAAAGGGGTTTGATTGATATTGTTCCTTTAGCCAATGGATATAGGGGCGATAGTTTTTTCTTTAACAAATCCGATAAAGAATTAATAATTTTCTATAAAAATAATTATAATGGGAAGTATAGGTCTCAAGTAGAAAAATTGGATGGCAGTTTTATACATGTTATGAGGGATAGAGGATTAATTAGCTATATACCATTAAATCCAAAAAGGCGAAATATAAATTTCAGCAAAATGAGTGATAAAGAACTTATAGATTTTTATCACGATAATTATAAGGGATTGTTTATCGGGCAAGTGCAAAAAAAAGACGCCTCTTTTTATAATTTATTGAGAGAAAGAGGATTAGTAAATCATATTCCCAGAAAATTAAAAAATAATTTTAGCAAAATGAGCGATAGACAAATTTTATCTTATTATAAGAGCCATTATCCTGGGATCACTAGAGGTAAATTGGCTGAAAATAATAGATATTTATATAATAATTTAACTAAAAGAGGATTAATTAAAGAAATAAAAACACAAAGGGCAAATAGAAGGCCAATTGGATATTTAATGAAATGGGCTAATTATAAAAAAGAATTAGAAAAAATTATTGAAGAAAACAATGGTAATTTTCCAACTACTCGTCAATTCTCAAAAATGAATGAATCAAGCCTATATGCGGCCTCCAAATATCATGGCGGTAAATACGCTGTCATGGAAAAGATAGGTTATAATCAGAAAAAGGAAGAAGAATTGGCTGGAGAGCTTGAAGAAATTTTAAAAGAAATATGATAGCCAATTTTCACTATTTAATATAAATAAAAATATAGAAGTGGATTTAAATACCCCTATTTTGTAAGGAATTAATATGACAAATAAGGAAAAACTGGCAAATTTGAAGCCGGCGATTAAAGATATTATGAAGAGTTTTTGGCAAATATGGCAATTGAAATGAACGGATCTAGATACGAAGGATTTTTTGAATATTTAAAATCAGAAAGACCTGAATTTTATAGTAAACTTATGAGGTATTATTCTGAAAAAATAGGAGTTATTCCTGAAATGACTAAAAGACAATATTTACTGTTGATAGCTAAAAATATGGGAAAAAGAGGAGAAACAAAGCTAGAGTCTTTAGATAGTAATCTGATTGATGAAGATGATGTAAAGAATTTAGAAAAAATGATTAAAAAATCTTCTAGACTTAAAGAAGTATTACAAGAATATTCTGATGTTCAAAGGGTAGCGACTTATGTGAGTAAAAAAGATAAGGAAAAATTAGAAGGGGAGATTGTAGATAAACTTCATAATAATATGGATAAAAAGCAAAAGAGACAATATAATAAGAAACATATAAGTCATATTTTACCTAAACTAAATCTAGGGCCTTGGAGACGTAGAGGAAGAAGTTATAAAGATATTCAAAACATGGAAGAAATTATTGCAAAAAGAAAGGATTTATTTGAAAAGTATGAGGATATTGCTATAAGAATTCTTGAGGCTGTACATGGACAAGAAATACAATCGGAGAAGACTTTTGAGGATGCAAGAAGAAAGTTGAGAGAATGAATAGATTTTTGTATTATATTCTAGAGAATAAGGGAGTTTGAAGATGATGAAAAGAAGGTCATTTGGATATTTAGCGGTCTGGGAAAATTTTGAAAAAAAATGTTGGAAACAATTAAAGAAAATAATGAAGAATTTCCTACACAAATTTTCGTCTAAATGAAGTAGTCAATCAAATTTATATAGATGGCTGGAGGGGTATTGTTGTGGTTGGAAATAATCTAAGTGGAAAAGAAAAAAGCATTGATATAACTCTGGGGGTTTCAGATATTGGTTATAATATCTTGAGCGTTCCTAGATATTATAGAGAGTTTTTCCCAGGTTACAAGATCCCTTTTGTTTTTAATACTAATGTAGGCTCATTAGAAGTAAAGGTAACTTCTGCTCCGAAAGATACTAAAATAGGAGATCCTAGAGCAGGTAATTATATTGTTGGGGGTTTAAGCCAGTGGTATTATCATAATAAAACGGATGAAGGCGATAAGATAAGAATAACCCAGATAAAAAAACATAAGAAATATGAATTAAAAAAATTAAAAAAATAATTTGTTATTTTATTTCTGAAACAGCTTTAGACTTTTCTCAATTTATTCAGTGTGAAAGGCTTGAATATCTCCTTTCTTTTTAAGTCAAATGAATCGCAGAAACTTAAAGGCAAGAAAAGTATTGGCTGCTTTAAAGAAATATGGCTGCATTGAAAAAAGAAATACTTCTCATGGAGTTATTATTGAAAATCCACAAAATAAACAATCTATTAATATTCCAATGCATAGAGAAGAATTAGCTGTTTGGATCTATAATAACATCCTAAGAAGGCTAAATATCGATAAGGAAAAATTTGAAAGAGATTTCTTTTAAAGAGCTATTCTAGAAACAAGCAGGGGTTTTTGCTTATCTGTTAATAAATCTCTTTTCTCAGGATAGGCATCCAAATACATTTTCATAGATATTCTGAAATTCTCTACAGCCTCGTCTAGACTATCTCCAAAATCCGCTATTCCCAATTCTTCATTATTCATAATGAAAACTTTTTTATCTTCCATATTCTCTTCCCGTACAACTATATTGACATTAAGTTCGTCCCCACTATCATATATCTTACTTGGCTTTTCCATGTTTACTGTAATGAGAAATAGTTTAAATATCTATCGAATAGTTAAATTTTTTCTATTTTTTCCTCAATTTTATTAAGTCTTGAAATAAAATTATCAAGCTTAAATTCTATATCATCAAGCTTGATTTTGAGAGATTGAATATCTAATGAAGATTCTTTTCCTGGGTTTAAAGAATGCGTGGATATTGCGGATTTTAGAAAGGCGGAAGGGATTGATGTTTCTGACTGAGAGTTTGATGATGCTAAATTTGATAAAAAATCCCCTAGGTTAGGCATTTCTTGTGATGGAGAAGGCTGTATTGTTGGAATAGATATTTCTGATTTTTTTATTGTTAAATCTATTATATCTTCAGATGCAGATAAATTTTTTGAATTATCTTTAGCTATTTTTTGGGATCTTTGAAGAGTGCCTTTTTTTTGTAATTGTGTAAGATCTATTAATTCTGGACCTCTCTTTTTGAATATGGGCATATTATAATTAGGAGGGGTTTTTATTTAAAACTAAGCCTATTATTTATATAACTTAATAGTAATGACAGGAGGAAGGTTTATATATAGTGGTTTGATCTAATTTTAATGGCAGAAGACAAATATTCTGGAGAAGTTTATTTTATTGTACCAAGAGATAGTTTGGAATATTCTATCTCTGATTGGATATTTGGAAAAGAATTAGTAGAAATCCATTCTTTAAAAAGAATTGACCAAGTTTATTTAAAGAAAGGGGAAAGTTACAGGGTTCTGGAAAGTTTGTGTGATAAAAAAGTGATTTCTTTGGAAAGAGTTGATGATAGTGCTGAATTATTTGAAGAGATAACTAGAAACTATGGCGAGCCCCAATTCAAAAGGGTGGTTTATGCAAGCAATACTGATGATGTAGATAGTTTAAAAAATATAGATCAAGAATTAGTTGATTGGGGATTTTTCACTCAGTTTAGGATTCTTCATTCTTCCTAGAAATTTTAGCCGAATAATGTTTCCTGCCTTTTTTTATTAATTCTGCGATATCTTTAGTTATGTAACTTCCAGCAGGACGACTAGGAGTGTTTGATAGAGTGATCATATGACCAGTTCCTGCATAAAATATCTTTGAACTTGGATTTGAACTGAGATATATCAAATTATGCTGCTTTAAAATTTCTCTTTGCTGTTTGGTTAGTTTTCCATTCCATTGATTAAATGCATTTTTTATTTGCTCTTTTTCTTCTTGGGAAATAGAGTAATCTTCTTCTTGTGTTTCTCTTTCTTGTTGATTATAAGCTGGATCTAAAACTTTAAGAAAAGCTGCTGCAATTCTTGATTTTTCGGAATCTTCTGATTCGGCCATTTCTTTAAGAGGAGGCTCATATTCACTTCTTATCATATTTACTAAATCTTTACCTGTTTCCCCTTGATTCAATAAATCCAATTCTCTTTTAAAGCGCCCCAAACTTATTGCACCTGACTGCTCGAAATATAATTCTGGATCAGTCATCATAAAATTTTCATCTTCTGTTCTGCCACTTTTTGCATTATAAACTGACATTTCTATGCTTTTTTCTAAATGGCTTTCTTTTTCTCTAGTTGCAGCTGCAATAAGAAGCCCTAATGCGAGGAATATGACTGATAAACTAATGCTCAATTTGAAATCTGCCGATTCATATACAGAAAATCCAGTAATTGTCTGGAATGAATTTAAAAAAATAATAAAACCTAGAATTATATAGAAGATGCCGATTGCGTGCAAGATTCTCTTTTTTATCATCTTTTATTTCTTTTCTTGTTTCCTATAGACTGCTAATAAAATACCCGTAAAAACAAACCATGCCCCTATGATAAATCCTTTGTCTAGACTTACATTTTCGTAAATAGCGAAACCAGTTAGGCCTTGAAATGTGTTGAAAACTATTGTTGTACCTACTAAAAGAAAAAATACGCCAAATAATTTGAATATCTTTCCCATTTCATTATTAAAGTATGGATATTAATAAACTTGTCGTTATTACCTTTATATATTCTATATTGAACATAGTTTGTAGTGTGATAATTATTATAAATCCTGCTTATATTAATTGCATTATGGAAGGAAAAAAAGGAAGAATTCTATTTGTTGAAAATCCTTCCCAATATGAAAAAAAGGACCAAAATAATGAAACGGAAAGGGGAAGGGAATTTAGAAGATATTTTGGGGGGAGAAATTATGAAGTAGATTTTATTAGAGGACTTAATGAATTTGCCGTTCAAGGCAAGATAGAAGAAAAAAGCTATAGGGCTATGGTAACTCATCTTTTTGCAATGAATATGGAAGAAGGAAGAGAATATAGTTTTTCTTTTTTAAGAATAAATGGTTTAAAAAGACTTCATGAAAAAAAACATAATAGTGATTTGAAAGTAATTGTTTACACAGGAGCGAATATTGAAGGGATAAATGGTTTTTCTCAAGATAAAATACTTGGAATTATAGGGAAAAGTAATGACTTTAGGAAAGATTTTAGTTTGATTGAAGATCTTTTAAAGAAGGTATAAAATTATTCTTGTACGAATAAATATTCTCCGTCTATTTCAGCAGTAATACTGGAGCGTATACTTTCTCTTTTTTTATAAAGGGGAGAGGTATAAAGACTATTCGTGACATGACCTAATTCTCGACCTACATCTGCATTATCTTTATCAGTTGAGTATGCTTCGATTACATAATTAAATTCTCTATTCTTGGCAGCATTACATTCCGCTATTTTGACATCTTTAGTTTTAGGATCAGATGAATTATATGTAATGTCTACTCTTGCTTTTTGTAATGCTTCGCCTAAGGGAGAACTTCTTTGATATTTTTGAAATAAGGGCGCTTCGCCTTGCGATAAATATAACTCCAGTGAATGAGGAATTTGAGAAAGCTCTCTTTCTACTTCTTCTTTTGGAGCATTACAGTCAAAGAAAGCATAAGCTTTTCCTACTGGGACAAGTTCTCCATCAATTGAACGAACAAGAATTCCTTCTCTATTTGTGAATTGGCCTGCTGGTTCATCTTTTTTGTATTTTCCAAATTGTGTCATGTTATTCATAGGTGTAAGGGGTATTTAAATGTTTGTATTTGTTACTACTATATAATAACTTTTATATCTTCTAGAGTAATCTTATACTATAAGTTAATAAAGTAAAGATTGATACTTATCTATACGATGATATAGTAAAGTTTATAAATAGAGGGTATATGTATATTTATGGATATTGAAAACGAGTTATATAAACAAAATCCTCAATGGGAAGGCAAGGCTTGGGAGAAAGGCGTAGAAAGAGAAGTCTATTTAGAAAAAGTATTTAACAATCTTAAGAGTAAAGAAATTATATTTTTAATAGGCCTTAGAAGAATAGGAAAAACCACCATATTAAAACAAACGATAAGCAAGCTGATAGATAAAAAGATAAAACCCTCAGAGATATTTTTTTTAAGCCTAGATTCATTCAATCTTTTGGAATATTCTATACACCAGTTAGTAGAAGAATATCGAAAGATACAAAAGAAATCAGCTTCTGATTTCTTTTATTTGTTTTTAGATGAGGTGACCTCACGAGAAAACTTTGAGCAAGAATTAAAAAGTCTATATGATAATGATAATATCAAAATTATCTGCTCTTCTTCTATTGCTACTTTGATGAGAGATAAGAGGGCTTATCTTACTGGAAGAACAAAAACAATAGAAGTAATGCCTCTAACATTTCAGGAATTCTTACAATTTAAAGAGGCAAAAATAAGCAAAGCAGACAAGGCAAAGTTAGAAAGCTATTTTATAGATTATTTGAAAATTGGAGGCATCCCACATTATGTTTTAACAGAAGATAGGTCTTATTTAAATGAGCTTATTGAAAGTATTATATATAAAGATATAATTGCATACCATAAAATATCTAGTGAAAGGGCAGTAAAAGAATTATTTATATTGTTATGCAAAAGAGTCGGAAAGCCGACAAGTTATAACAAACTTGCAAAAATTTTGAAGATTTCAGTAGATAGTGTAAAAAGATATATTGGCTATTTTGAGAAAGCATATTTATTTTATATAGTTGATAGATATTCAAAATCTCCTAACGAAAAAGTAACTTCTCCTAAAAAGATATATGCAGGCGATGTGGGAATAAAAAACCTCATAACAGAATTTAAAGATTTAGGCGCCAGTTATGAAAATCTTGTTTTCTTAAAGATAAAAGAGCAAAATCCAGATTACTATCTAGAAAACTCTATAGAGATAGATTTTATAACAAAAGACTCAATTATAGAAGCAAAATATAATCAAGACCTAAATGAAAAACAGTCCAAGGTTTTTAATTCCTTAAAATCAGAGAATAAGATTATTGCAAAAGGGTACGAATTTTTCTTAAGTTGAGCTTGATTTTTACGTTGGCTTAATAAAATTAGAAAGTTTTCTTTTCTTTTGTCTTTATCGGATATTGTCATATTGTTCTTTGTCGAGGAGAGTATTTAAATCTTTTTACTGTAGTAACTGATTGGGGGTAACAAAGCGAAAGATTTAAATAGGCTATTTATCCATAATAGTTCATAGAAGCGGCCTCAGTTCAACCGAAAAAACTAAGACATTTAAACCAAAAACAAAAATGACAACTTTAATAAAAAGAAAACATTATGCGAAGAGAGAAACGAATAGTTCAGACAGTATCGACTCTTTATACGATAATGCTAGAATAGGAGCAAGAATTGCTTATACTGCTCTTCCAGCAGCTGCTTATACTGCTAGTTCAGGAAAGCTGGATGAGGTAGAAGGATTAAACTGGTTTGCTAAAATTCTTGCTAAAATTTTCTATAACGGAGATATACAAAGATTAAATGAATTAAATGATCATGCGGCTAAAGCTTCTGGAGTGGGGGCTGGATTGGCAGTAGGATATGTTATTGATAAAGTTACTGAAAAAATGCTTCCAAAAAATAGAAGAATAAGGCAAATTTTACAGCCTGCAGCTTATTTCAGTACAGCTAACCTTGCAAATTTGGCTGTACATGGCGCAGATTCATTAGAGTCTCTAGTTTCAGATACATTAGTAAGAACAGGAGATGTTATCCATAACATTGCCAGCACAGGAAACGTTTCTGATGGAGAGTATTTTGTAAATACTGGAATTGCTAGTTTAATTGGACTAGCTGCTGTAAAAGGCGTAAATAATCTATTAGTTAGATCTGGAATAGCTAATGGAGCTTATAATTTTGGAAAAGAAATTGTAAAGGGTATGATAATCTCTCCTTTAAAACTTGCTTATAATTTAACATTAGGAGATGCTAATGAGAAATATGAATCTAGAAGGATAAAAAATAGTTTAAAAAGAAAGACTAAAGGAAGATATTCTAACGAAGTTAATGAAATTGATCAAATAGATTATTAGGCTTAGACTAAAACCTTAAATAAACTAAATCCTTAAAGAATTGATAAAAGAGAGATAAAATGGCAGTAGATATACATAATTTGATAGCAGCTA
>Ga0209542_10019827_pt1 | contig 10730 bp, 10 predicted proteins | sample RifCSPhighO2_01_FD_184028 | JGI IMG/M metagenome (GOLD analysis project Ga0209542, IMG submission 184028) | Soil microbial communities from Rifle, Colorado - Rifle CSP2_plank highO2_0.1 (SPAdes) (version 2) | ecosystem: Environmental > Terrestrial > Deep subsurface > Rock core/Sediment ...
CGGATTGCCTTCCGAAACTGAGGAGAGGACGAAGCAATCCGCCCGGCGATACCATGCGTAAACTTCTGCATGCGGTATCCCGCCGAGGAAGTTCACGCGCTCCGCAACGCCAAGTGCGGCTGCCTGCTCTTTCAGAACCCCGAGCAGCGGTCCCTCACCCGCAATGATGAGTTTCGCGCTCCCCTTCGTTCGATCCACGAACGCGTGAAATGCCTCGAGGAGATCGTTGAAACCCTTCTCGGCGCGCAACGACCCAACGGCAAGGACCGTGAACTCCGGCTCTTTGCGCCGCTCCGGCATGTGCGCCGATACCTCGACGCCGTTGTGGAGGACGCGCATCTTCCTCGCGTGGAGCAATTGATATTTGAGTAGGCTCTTCTGCACGCCGCTTGAAACCGCGATGATGCCATTTGTCCGCAGATTTAAGATGAGGTCGAGGAATTTGTAACGCAGGGGTTTTCTTTCGGCCATTCCCGGCTCGCTGATGATGATGCGTACGCGGGGCATGAAGCATGCCGCGACGCGCGCGATGATAGAGGCGTGCTCGAGGGTCGCGAATATGTGCGTAATACCCTGATCTCCCACCGAAGAGATGAGCCGTACGTACGCTCCGAGATCGAGAAGGCCGTGGCCGGAAAGATTAAAAAGAATCGTCTTTTTCTTTCCTTCCTTTTTCGCCATTTCCGCCTCTTCGATCACATGCTTGATGGCGTGCGCCGACTCGGGAGCCGGGATGATCCCCTCACACTGGGCAAAAAGTTGTGCGGCCTCAAACACTTCGATCTGTCCGTATGCCACCGCTTCGATAAGCTTTTTGTGATACAAAAAACTCACTAAGGGTGAATCGCCGTGATACCGTAGTCCGCCGGCATGGATCGGCGACGGCACGAAATCCTTGCCCACCGTGTACATTTTAAGCATCGGCGTCATACCGGCAGTATCACCCGAGTCATAACGATATTCTCCTTTTGTAAGCGATGGACATGCGTTAGGCTCTACTGCCACCACACGCAGGTTTGGTTTCTTACCGGAAAGTTTATCCGCAAGAAATGCAAAACTAATGCCCGCCAGGTTGCTTCCCCCGCCGCAGCAACCCACCACGACATCTGGATACACGCCCTCCTTCTCCATCTGCCGCTTTGCTTCCTGACCGATAATCGTCTGGTGCAAAAGCACATGATTGAGAACGCTCCCAAGCGAGTAGTGCGCCCCCTCGGTCGTTGCCGCAACCTCAATTGCCTCGGATATTGCCATCCCCAGGCTCCCGGTCGTTATTGGATCTTTGGCAAGAAAAGCTTGTCCCGATTGCGTTTTTTTCGACGGACTCGCCAGCACCTCGGCGCCGTAAAGATGCATAACGGTTTTCCGGTACGGCTTTTGCTCGTAGGAACTTCGGACCATAAAGACTTCGCATTGAAGGTCAAAAAGTTTGCACGCCAGTGCCAACGCCGATCCCCACTGACCGGCGCCAGTTTCGGTCGTGAGCATCTTTACCCCCTCCTTCTTGTTATAGAAGGCCTGAGCTAAAGCGGTATTGAGTTTGTGACTCCCGACCGGCGACACCCCCTCATACTTAAAATAAATGTGCGCTGGCGTACCCAACGATTGCTCCAGCCTTTCGGCTCGCAATAACGGCGTCGGCCGATACATGGCATAAAGTTTCTGCACCTCATCAGGAATCGGCACGAACTCATCGAGCGTCACCTCCTGCTTAATAAGCTCCATAGGAAACAAACGCGCTAAAGCCTCCGGACCAATCGGCATTTTTGTCTTCGGATCCAACGGTGGTTCCGGTAATTCGCCTAAATATTTGTTTAAGTAAAATAATAAATTAAGATATTTCATAATGTTTTCCTTTCTAAAAATTTATATATATTCTATTGTCAGCTTCACCAGCGTCGTAAACTTTCTACAAGCATTGGTTTCATCGTTGGACGGTCGTGTATCAAGTGTCGTGTCGTTTTCGATGGAAATAAATCGTTCGATTTCACTGTTTCCACGACATATTTTTTAATTAATTTCATTAATATATCCTTTCGTCGCATATACACCCGAACGCGTGCATCCTGATATCGAACGTACGCAACAGGAACACATTTAGCACCCAGAACTTTTAGTGCTTGAACCCTATGGTGTCCATCCAAAATAATATTCGTCGCCTGATCGACAATCACGGGTCTTCGCACCACACCCTCTTTTCGTAAGGCTTTCCGCACCTCTTTCAATCGCGCAAGATGAACCCGCTCATGTTGAATAAGCTTCTGTATATCGACAAGTACAACGTTTTGTTTCATAAAGCAGGCCCGCTCCGATTTGAACGGAGAATTGGAATTCTGGAGATTCCTGTGATACCGTTTCACTACGGACCTATCAAAAAAAACCCTTGCAGATCCACGAAAAATTCATGAATCTACAAGGGCCTACAAAAAGGCGGTACCACCTTGTGTTATCGCTTACAAATCCTCCTCCGCTCACGTTCGCCTCGTGGTTTACATCCACGCAGTCGAATGTTCGCTTCGGACGGATTGATGGGTAGTAAACTCACAAATAAGAATTTGCTCGTCAACTTCCCATCAAAAATCCCGCCAACGGCGGGAGATGTAAGAAATATCTTGACATGCTCCGCTATACGCGACACATGGTGCTTTATTTTTACAGGTAAGCTTCTGGATAAGACATTCCTTTGGGGATAGCCTTATCAGCTCGGTCAAGTCCCAATCAACTTGCCTATACGCTTTTATTCAATTGTGACAAATAGTATAGCATACATTGACAAATGTCAACAGCTCTTGTTATAATTTTGTTATAACTATGAAACAAAAAATTAGACCCATCGGAAACTCTGCAGCCGTCATTTTACCTAAATCATTGCTAGAAGAGGGAGACGTCCGCATCGGCACATCGGTAAATATCACCTATCAAAAAGACATGGGAGGTTACTTTATCGAGATTCCGAAGAAAAAAACCCAGCAGCCGACAGGCAAATTGTCCCAAGAGTTCCAGGGCTGGCTCAACTCGTTTATTAAAGAAGACGCCGCACTGCTGGATGAATTATCCGGCCGTTAATCCATGACGAGATTTGTAGACATTGTTGAGGTGTATACACTTCACGAAGCTATCCTCAAGCAATCCAAAGGAAAGGGTGGCGTGAGAGATTTTTCCCTCCTCCATTCTGCAGTCGAACGTCCAAAAGCAACGTTTGGAGGGAAGAGCCTCTACCCGACCCTATTTACGAAAGCTGCTGCCCTTCTCCAATCACTTTGCCTTAATCACGCGTTTACGGATGGCAATAAACGATCCGCATGGGGTGCTACCAAACGATTCTTATGGCTTAATGAATATCATCTCCAAGCAACACCGGATGAGGGTGCAGATTTTATGGTTCACGTAGACAATGACAAGCCTGGACTTCCCCAAATCGCCTCCTGGCTCAAAGCGCACTCAAAGAAACGATAACTTCTATGCTTCACACATTTATACGAATTATTTTTCTTCTCTGCCACATGTTTGTCCAACTTTGGTGGATGATAACCAGCCGAGGGAGAAATATCGGAAGTTTCATGCAAACCTGGACACACGTTCGCTCTATTCCTATCGTCATATTTGAATTTATGGGATTTGTCCAAATCATATTTCTTCCCATCCTTGCGTTCTCCATAACTACCAAATCCATACCTATACTGCAGATCACAGGACTTATCATATCTCTTAACGGACTCTTTCTTGCTTCGTGGGCAAAATACGTCATGGGGAAAAGCTGGGGAAGGCCCGCCCAGCACGACAAACAAACACAATCCAAACTCATCACGACCGGGCCCTTCACATTTTCCAGGAATCCTATCTATGTAGGATTATTTCTGCTCTTTACTGGTCAGCAAATTGCACTCGCAAGCTACGGCATCTTTGTTGCTATTGCATTTGCGTATACTATTTATCAGGCTGTACAAACCGAAGAACGACTCCTCGAACGTCATTTTGGTGCACCGTATACGGAGTACAAAAAGCGGGTTCCTCGATTTCTCTGATACAATATGGATATGAACATTGGGAAACTTTCATATTATTCTCGAAAAGTTCACCGATGGAGCTTGTGGTTTGTCGTCATTTTGGGTCTTATCCAAATGGTCACAGGACTTACGATGAAATATCCTCAAGTCTTCCCCTTCTTTGATCAAGGTAGTGTGCGGCTTCTTCACTTTCAAACCGCCGGATACTTTACTTTCGCTTTCGGGGTCCAGATGATTACCGGCATCATCATGTACATCACCCCATGGTTACTCAAAAAAATGAATCCTCCCCCACCCCTAAAACTATCAAATTAATTTTCTATCCGAAATATTTCTTTTTGAGATACGGAGACAACAAGCGCTTAATCTCTTCACGTTGTTCTTTTGTTAAAAATTTGCATCCTTGAAAACGCTTGAGGCACTCAAGACTTCCGCACGTACAGTCAAAGGCACCGATACGGTAATCGTCTTCCGAGGTTCCGTAATGATAGGTGACCAAACTTCCTCTGGGAATTTCTGTGAGTGCCTTAAGCTCCATTGTTTTCCAGTCAATATAAGCGTTTGGTTGGCAACTATGCCAAATATCATTAGGAGGAAGGATAAAAGTATGCTCGTCTACCTGAATCCGTCCTGAATTTTCTTTGTTCGTTTGCTTGTTTCCTAAACGTACGACTACTTCGTTTGCATGATACTTTTTCGTAGCGTGTAATATGTTCATGAAACGATGTTATCACAAAAATGGAGCGCCTTTGCGCTCCATTTAGTTTTTGTTGCGGGGCCGGGAATCGCACCCGGCCTAGGAGATTATGCTTCCTGTAATCTCCAATTCCTTGGAGTGTCGGACTATATCATTCCCGATTGAATCGGGATTCGGCGTATAGTCTCTACGGATTTCCGCCGGTTGGCGGATCTTTCCTCGGTGTTATCCACTCATATGGTTGGGATTTCTCCGATACAGCCGAATTCTCATTCGATAGTTACCTATCGAAGGGCCCATTCTCACGAGCCTCCTGTGCAACTTTACACTACCCCGCGGCTTTGGTAAGCAAGAAATAAAGTATATCAAATTTTTCTTCACTTACCAAACCTTCACCCTCACCAGTCTCTTCCCCCTCGGTCGTCACCATAACTATCGCGTCCTCCTCGATGTCCGCCACCGCGGCCTCCGCGATCGTCACGTCGTCCACCGCCATATCCACCTCTTCCACCGCCGCCACCATATCCTCCTCCACCTCCTCGATATCCTCCCCCTCCACCGCCACCGCCTCTGTATCCACCGCCACCGCCTCCACCACGATTCTCGCGGGGCGCGAGTGGTTTGGCTTCGTTGACGACGATCGTTCGACCGTCTAGCGGCTTCCCATTCAGTTCTTGGATAGCTTTTTGCGCTTCTTCATCACTTCCCATTTCCACAAATCCAAATCCTCGGGATTTGCCGGTAAATTTATCGGTGATGATTTGCGCAGATGCCACCGTGCCAACCTGGGAAAATAAGTTTCGGAGGGAATCTTCTGTCGTGTCCCAACTGAGTCCCCCAACAAATAATTTAGCTGCCATTGTTCCTTCTCACCTCCCCTAAATGTACCCTATCTATCACGTACCTATTCGTGCCTATCGGGGAACAGAATACCGACAGAAAGGTTGTATGGCTCCATTGTACACTATTTGACCAATCCGCTACCACTACCGTACACTAGAAAAAGCAATCCATGACACGAAATACCGGTAAGCATAAAACTCCGCAGTCTCTACAGCTTTTTCTCCTAATTTTGGGCGTCAATATCCTCGTGTTGGATGCGGTCGTACTCGTTCGTTTTTTCGATCACCGATCAGTCCTTGGTGAAACTACGAGTGACACGTGCCCGTCCTCGTGTATCGCACGCATAAACCAAATCGCAGGAAAAAATACGACATCTGTCAAAGAATATTATGTCCCTTTAGGATCCGGTACCAATGCGACCGACGAATGGGCTGACGTCTCGGGAGCAAGTGCATATGTAGATACCGCTGCCTATGGCAAAATGAAAAAAGTGACGTTTGAAGCAACCATCTCACAACCGGTGAGCAGCCAAAAAGTATGGGTTCGGTTGTATAACAGTACCGACAAACATCCGGTATGGTATTCCGAAGTATCAACAGATAATGCAGGCCCCATCCTTCTCATCTCGCCCGCAATTACGCTTGATAGCGGCAATAAGCTCTATCAAGTGCAGATGAAAACACAGCTTCGGGGACTTACCTCCCTCACCCAATCCCGCATCCACATCACGACGTACTGACACTACGCATGACAATCTGATAAAATATGGAAACGAAGGCCAGCGTAGCTCAGTGGTAGAGCAGTGTCTTCATAAGGCATTTGTCGCAGGTTCGATCCCTGCCGCTGGCACAGAAAAAATAAGAATTTTCCAGTGTAAACACTAGAAAAAGAGTTTCCACCACTTCTTCCAATTGGGCAAATTGTTATTCATTTGCCCATCCTGAGTCTTATCGAAGGACCTCTCACCCACAGCATCCGGCAGTATCACGATCGTCTCACCCTCTTTGACCATCCCCAGCTTATCTCGGGCTATACGTTCCACATACGACTCAGATTGCATATCCTGGAGCGTATGTTCAAGGGCTTCGTTCTCTTCCCGAAGTTTGGCAAGCTCGTGCTTTCGAGCCTCAAGTACATCCCTTCTTTGCCATAGGTCTATAATCGTACGGCCGGCGGAGAGTATTATGCCGAGGCTAACGAATGCCAGGATGCCTCTTGTTATTTGACGACGTTCTACTATCATAGGACTTGTGTTTTGAACGTATATATGATATTATAGGCTTCAATCATACAGGCTCCATACTTGACCTCAATTCCCCTGCTGTAATTGAACCAAGATATGCTGACCTGGACGCAATCATGGTACTAGATCTAAAAAATGCCCATAAACAATTTGTGGAATACTTGACGTCACGCAGGCGCGCTCACGCTACTATCGTAGCATACAGCAAGGATATTGAGCAGCTCATAAGTTTCCTCTCTAACGCCGGGAAAAAGGATATATCAGCAGTGAAACGAGAAGAGCTCGAAGCATTCTTAAAGAAGCTTACTGCCGATAGTTACACCCCCAAATCCATCTCACGGAAAATCAATTCCATGAAGACGTTTTATCGCTTCCTCAAATCAACGGGCGGCGTGAGTGTTGACCCGGCTGCAGAGATCGAACACCCCAAGTATGAAGTCAAACCCCCGCGAATTCTTTCTAAACTCGAGTATCGAGCGCTCCGGGATGCATGCAGGGGAGATGTCCGTACATACGCAATCGTTGAGCTTTTCCTCCAAACCGGACTTCGGATTGGAGAGCTTGCCAACTTGGTCCTTGATGACATCAAGGACTCCGAGCTGCATATCGCCGCACAAGAAGGCCACGATGAGCGCACTGTTCCCCTCAACCGAGCAGGTAAAGAAGCGCTCGAAGCATACATAAAAGCCCGAAATTCCGACGCAAAGTCCAAGGCGCTGTTTGTCACCAAAACGGGACGCGCCCTGCTTATACGTAATATCAGAACGGCGATCGATCGATACTTTAAAGTCGCCGGCATCGAGGATGCCAAAGTCAACGACCTTCGTCACACGTTTATCGCCCACCATCTCATGGCCGGTACCGCTCTCACGACGATAAGTAAACTCGTTGGCCACAAACGCCTCTCCACAACCGAAAAATACCTCGAGTTTATTTCAAATAAGCAGACCGAACACGTCAAACTTGAAGAGCTATAAAGGAAGCTTGCTCCGTCGCCTCACTCTCCGCTACAATTACTCCATGGACAAAAATTTTGATCCGAAGACGGTTGAACAGAACATCTACCGGATGTGGGAATCCGGAGGATATTTCACACCCAAAATAGACAAAAAGAAAAAGCCTTTTTCGATTTTACTTCCATTGCCTAACGCCAATGACCCCATGCACATGGGGCACGCCATGTTCACGGTGCAGGACATCATGATCCGCTACCACCGGATGAAAGGTGACCCGACACTCTGGCTCCCCGGCGGCGACCATGCAGGGATAGAAACGCAGTATGTGTTTGAAAAACGACTGGCAAAAGAAGGCAAAAGCCGCTTTCAGTTTGACCGCGAGACCCTCTATCGCATGATTTCGGATTTCGTGGAAAACAACAAAAACATAAACAAGGACCAGATGAAACGTTTGGGGTTTTCGATGGACTGGACGAGGTACAAGTATTCCCTAGATCCGGAGATTGTTGCCATCGTACTCGAGACCTTCCGTAAACTTCACGACGACGGTCTTGTGTACCGAGACACGAGACTCGTCAATTACTGTACAAAGGATGGTACCGGTTTCTCCGATCTTGAGGTTCTGTATGTGGAACGCACCGATCCGCTGCTTTATATGAAGTATGGTCCGTTTACGATCGCGACCGTCCGGCCGGAAACAAAATTCCGCGATACCGCGCTTGCCGTCAATCCCAAAGATAAGCGGTACAAAGACGTGATCGGACAAACTTTTGAGATCATGGGGTTACTGGGGCCTATAACGATGACCGTGATTCCCGATCCGGACGTGGATCCGACATTCGGCACCGGCATTATGAAAGTCACACCAGCCCATGATCCGCACGATTTTGAACTGGGGAAAAAGTTTAACCTTCCGGTAACTCCTATCATCACCCAACAAGGCCGCATGGACTTTAGCTGGTGCCTAGCCAAGGATGATATCCCGAGTAAATACCGGCTCCGCGCGGAAACCTATCACGGTAAAAAAGTAGCTGAAGCGCGGAAACTCATGGTAGAAGATCTCAAGGCTGACGGGTTGCTTCTTAAGGTCGACGATTCATATACGCATCGCGTCGGCACCTGTTATCGGTGCGGATCAGTGCTCGAACCCATCCCTATCCCCCAATGGTATGTGAAAACCAAACCGTTGGCTGCCAAAGCGATCAAAGCGGTCAAAGACGGGAAAACCCGGATTTTCCCCAAGAAACGCTTTGAAAAAATGTACTTTGACTGGCTCCAAAACATCACGGACTGGAACATCAGCCGCCAGATCGTCTGGGGGCCTCGGATTCCGGTTTGGTATTGTCTGGAGTGTAATCCCACAATCATTATTTCATTTGTCAATAAACGGGGAGAAAAAGTGGCGGGTGAAACCAAAGAACTTCTCCAAACATATGCTTTTGAAGAAATCCGTGACGGGCTGCAATCCCTCTCGGCTCCTCTTGACGCACCATATGCGCTCAACTCCCACCCTTGCACCACGTGTCGCGGCAAAAAAACTATGCAGGAATCCGATACGTTTGATACATGGTTTCTTTCCGGGCAGTGGCCGTACACGACACTCAAAACCGGCCAACCCGGCGACTTCGAGTACTTTTACCCGACGAGCGTCCTGGATACCATGTGGGATATTCTCTTCTTCTGGGTCGCACGCATGATGATGATGGGTATATACCGCGCCGGCAAGGTGCCGTTTGACGTTATTCACCTACATAGTCGGGTCGTGGATGCACATGGAAAAAAGATGAGTAAAAGCCGCGGCAATGTGATGAATCCCATCGACATGGTAGATACATATGGGGCAGATGCGTTGCGGTTTGCGCTCGTATTTGGGTCTGCCCCGGGAAGCGATATACCCGTTTCGGAAGACAAAATCCGCGGTATGCGCAATTTTTCCAACAAACTCTGGAATATCGGACGTTTCCTCCTTATGAACCTGGAGTCTGCCAATAAGGAAATCCCGTTTTATTCCCCTACTTCCCATAGCTCTCCCGCGAAGCGGGATCTCGCTCCGCGAGACCTTATCTCCCCGAATGACAAACGAATAATAAGCGACCTCAATGCGCTGGTGGCGTCAGTAACCAAAAATATTGAACGGTACCGATTTTCCGACGCGGCTAAGTCCCTTTATGAATTCTCCTGGCATACATTTGCCGATGTGTATCTGGAAAAAAACAAAGAGAGATTTCAAACCGGAGATACGGAGGCATTATCTGTATTGCGCCACGTCTATCTTACGATTCTCAAACTCCTCCACCCATTCATGCCGTTTGTGACGGAAGAAATTTGGAATAAAATTCCGAGGAAAACTCACGATCCTCTGATTATTTCTCCGTGGCCAACGTCTTCGTTGTCATCCCGGACTTGATCCGGGATCCATCGGGCTGCCTCAAATACTAGATTCCGGCTCGGGGGCCGGAATGACAAACACGTTAGAAGCCAGATGTTGTTGCTGGAGTTGCGGTCGGCAAGCTCACCGTTGGAGTGAGTGCGGGAGACGAAACCACGTATCCCGTTGCCTTAAATGATCCGACTACTTTGTTAAATATCACATCGTCACTCACAAAGTCTGTGGTGATCCCTGCGGGTGCAAAGTGATTGAATTCTATAGCAAGCGTTTCGGAAACCGGTATGAGAACTCCCCGAATCCTCGTGAACGTGTATCCTCCGCCAGTCCTTCCGGTAAAGTCACCGCTATACTCGTACACGGAAATACCGGCAACGGTCGTTTGCTGCATATCAAATTCTTTCCCTGTTGCGTCGGTAAGAATCGCTCCGCGAAAATCGGGGAGCAGCTGTCCCCTTCCCCGTGCGGCGACCGTAAACCGCGTTCCACCCGGCAAGTAGGTCCCTTGTGACGCGCAACTTGCGCTATCACATACCGGCGCTTTCACGTCACCGGGTAACTCATATGAAACGCCGCTCACCGGTTTTTTCGTGCTGCC
>Ga0209542_10019828_pt1 | contig 10729 bp, 4 predicted proteins | sample RifCSPhighO2_01_FD_184028 | JGI IMG/M metagenome (GOLD analysis project Ga0209542, IMG submission 184028) | Soil microbial communities from Rifle, Colorado - Rifle CSP2_plank highO2_0.1 (SPAdes) (version 2) | ecosystem: Environmental > Terrestrial > Deep subsurface > Rock core/Sediment ...
ATCAATCTGAAGCCCGTAAATAAAGACTTTTCCATTGTAATAGAGAAACTTGGAGTTAACGCGCCAATCAAGGCCGATGTTACCGTAACCGACACCAAAGCCTACAACGTAGCTCTAAAAGAGGGTGTGGCTCACGCTTCGACTTCGGATTATCCATCTCAAGAACCCGGAAACGTTTACCTTTTTGCCCACTCAGCAATTGATTTTTGGAATCTTGGAAAGTACGCCAAAGTTTTTAACCTTGTTCGAAAACTTGAAGCGGGTGATGTAATTCACATTTTTTACGAAGGTGACGATTATGTTTATGAAGTGGTTAACAAAGAGATGTACAAAGGGTGGAACACTTATCCCTTAACACGCGCAACACTTGAGCCAGTGTTAACTTTGCAAACTTGTGATCCGCCCGGAACGACCCTGAACAGATTAGTCGTTACAGCTGTGTTGAAGGAAGTGAAAGAGGAATAATAATGTAAGTTAAAGTCCAACAAAAAGCCCGCATATAGCGGGTTTTTTGCAGCCCTCGTGGCTTGGTAAAGGGCCCTCGAGTTTTTTCATACTAGTATTTGCTAACAGTTTTGTCAAGGTAATATATGGTGGACGGGACGGGAATCGAACCCGCACAAGGGCTTCTCGAGGGCCCTTTAGCTACCAAGCCCCCGCCCACCATTGTTTTCTAGCACTTAAAGGAAAAGTTTATAAGAGGCGAAGTTCCAATTAAATTAGAGTTTATCTAATCCCAATCGTATACAAATCAGTCTGTTCGCCGGATTTAAACGAAGTTAAGATCACCAATTTGTCCCCGCCCGGCGAGCTAAAAACCTTATCTGAGTACAAAACACTGTCATAAATCTCTGTTTTGTTCGTGCCGTCAATTCTTATTAAGCTAATTTTTCCGCGATGGTCTTTTTCAATGTCCCCTTCGGTTAAAATTAAGTGAAAGCTATCTGCATACCATGAAACTTTTGGTTGTGGATCGGAGGTTACGGTTGTGAATACAATTGTTTCAACCTTTTCACCAACGGGAATTGGTTTTTCCATGTTGTATACACGGTACTCTGTGTTCGTACCATTTGGTGCCGTGTATAAAAATTTCTTACCGTCGGGTGCCCAAATGGTATTGGGAGCTATGGCAATTGTTCTAAAGCTTGCGGGAATATCCAACCTTTCTATAAAGTCTGTTCGATCTTTCACCAACTCCTCCTGCCACTCCGACTTTATTAACTCTGGTGAGTCGGTTGTTTCGTAAGTTCCGGAGTCTAAATCTACGATATGAAAAGCGCCGTTCTGATCCTCAACCAGTAAGGATTCTTCGTCAGGTGCCCATTCAATTGACAACCCTCGGGAGAAGAAGTTTGTTGGAATATCTTCCAAAACCACGTAAGGATTTGACCTAAAAAGGCTTAATGCCTCGCCAACAAGCGGAATTACCCAAACGCCCGGGGCGCTTGCGTCACGTGAAAAAAAGGCAAGGCGGGTAAGAGATGGCGAGATTGTAGTTGAGGCAGCACCTGTGTTTGTTAGTGGTTCAAGACGTGGACTTTGTGAAATTAAAATTGCGGTGATATCTGTTACAAGTTCCGGAAAAACTTCTATGGTTTTGTTCCAAGTAACAAATCCGTTTCTGACGATGCTTAAGTTATGTATGCCAGGGGTAATTCCAGCAACACTTCCATCGGTTGAAGTTTTCAAAACTCCATCAACATAAACGTTGGCTCCTTCAGGTACCGACTTTGCGTTTACCATTCCCGTTTGGGTAAGATCAACAAGAGTTGTTCCGCTTCGAGAGAGTCTGTAACCTGAGGCGTACAGAAAAAGTCCCGCAGTGGTGCCTAAAAGTAGCCCGATGATAAGAAAGTTTTTTAACCAGCTGACGATTCTCGCGATCATTTCGGAGGTATTTTAACAGATTTTTAAGCTATAATCCCCCTATGGTTTCAAAGAAAATTGCGATAGATTTGGGCACAGCAAACTCTTTAGTTTATGTTTTGGGCAAAGGTTTAATTGCCAACGAACCAACAGTTGTTGCAGTAATAGTTGAAGACGAAAAGGTTGTTGCGGTTGGAGAAGAGGCAAAGGAAATGCTTGGCAGGACTCCTGAAGGAATCACCGCAAGCAGACCCTTAAGAAGCGGGGTTATTGCTGACTACTTAGTAACAGAAGCCCTTTTAAAATATCTAATCGACAAAGCCGTTGGACGTTCGCGGCTTTTTAAACCCGAAGTTATGATTTCAATTCCAGCCGGGGCAACTTCGGTTGAAGCGCGTGCAGTTTTGGACGCGGCTTATTCAGCGGGCGCAAGAGTTGCATATCTTATTCCAGAACCTTTGGCGGCGGCAATAGGAACAGGCCTGCCAATCTCTGAACCTTCAGGAAATATGGTCGTAAATATTGGTGGCGGAACGTGTGAAATAGCCGTTATTTCCTTATATGGCATGGTTTCGCATGGGAGCGCGCGTGTGGGCGGGAATGCCCTGGATGAGGCAATCGCCACTCATGTTCGCAGAAAATATAACTTATTAATTGGTGACAATACAGCTGAAGATGTGAAAATAAAAATTGGTGCGGCATTTCCTTTGCCCAAAGAAGAAAAGATGGAAGTTAAAGGGCGGGATTCGGTGAGTGGATTACCAAGAACAATTGTAATTTCTTCGGCTGAAATTGTTCAGGCACTTTCTGGGCCTTTGTCACAAATTGCTGTTGCGATAAAAAATGTTTTGGAAAAAACCCCACCCGAACTTGCGTCTGACATTATTGATAAAGGAATTGTTTTAACCGGCGGAACCTCTTTGCTTCGAAACCTTGATAAATACATAACACATTTTACCGGGGTTCCTGCCCACGTCGCCGACGACCCACTGCTTTGTGTGGTAAAGGGTATTGCTAAGGCTTTAGAAAATGTTGACGTGTTTAATAAAAGTTTGACGAAAAAGTAAAAAGTAGTGAGGGAAATTTTCATATGAAAAGCAGAAAAATTGGCGGGGTACGAATAGATTTTGACCTAAGCTATAGTGACGTTTTAGCCGCCATTGACAGGCTTATAGCCACCACAGGAAGCCATTATCTATGGACGCCTAATCCTGAGTTTGTAATCGATGCCCAAAAAGATAAGGATTTTAAGCGGCTTTTAAATGAGTCCGCGGTATCGATTGCCGATGGGGCAGGCTTGTTATTTGCGAATAAATATTTGGATTGGGCAGAAAAAACAAGAGCGAAAATTTTAGGAAATGCACTGGGGAATAATGTAGTCGGAAAATATATTGTTTTTCCGGCGGTGTCTTTTATTTACGGAACCTGGTTTGGGTTTTCGACGCCATTTATTAATCGCAATTTGGGGACCCGCGTAACCGGTGCCGATCTTATTTTTAAAATAAGTGAGCAAGCCCAGAAAAAAAGATATTCGATCTTTCTTTTGGGAGGGTGGGAAAAGGACAAGTGGGGGAGAAGTATGCCAACGAGTGGTAGAGTGGCGGAAAAAGCCGCTGATGTTTTGAAGCAAAAATACCCAAAGCTAAAAGTTGTGGGAGCAAGTTCAGAGTTTAAAAGAGGGCCGGAAGATGACAAAAGAACCTTGGAATTTATACATGGGAAAATGAAAGAGGCTGGGGTGGATAAGGTCGACATAATCTTTGTGTGTTACAACCACATTTACCAGGAGAAATGGCTTAAGCGAAATATCCGCGAAATACCTGCAAAAGTAGGACTTGGGACGGGTGGCGCCCTTGACTATGTTATAGGAACGCAACGAAGGTCGCCGATTGGCTTTATTAGGAAGCATTTGGAGTGGTTGTATAAACTTTTTACTCAGCCTTGGAGATGGAAAAGAATAATAACGGCGTTTCCAATCTTCCCACTTTTTGTCTACTATTTGTCTGTCAAAGACGATCCTAATACGTAACAAACCCGAAAATACTTGACATTGTTTTTCAATAATGTAAACGTTTAGTTATGGTATTACAAGAATTAGAAGATAGATTGTATACTTCAACAGAAGTAGCAAACATTTTAGGAGTGAGTCTTCGCTCCGTTTATAGGTATTTAGAAGACGGTAAGTTGGATGCTGAAATGAAGACTGCCACAGGACGACACCGCTTCACTAAGCAAAACATTTTGGACTTTTTGTCCCCACAAAACAGAACTATGGCAGGCGCCAAGACCGTGGAAAGCACTGTAGCACAGGCCGCAGCCCCTGCAGCAGAGCCTTTAAGAGCTCCAAGACAGACTGTGGTTGAAACCCAACCCGAGCCTGTTGCCGAGGTTGAAGAACTGGCAGCGGAAGAAGTAGCGGAAGGCCAGGAAGATGTAGATTGGTTAGCCAAGTTTAGACAGGCAGCCGAAAGATACAAAGCCGAGCAGGTTGAGCCGGCTCCGGCAGAAGCCCCCGCAGAGCCCGTCGCAGCCCCCACGGAAACCTTGAGAGGTTTGACATATATTGAAGAAGAGATTGTTGCCGAACCTATTACTCAACCCGCGCAAACTTCGCAAAACTACTACTACAAAAGTGGAGTTGGTGGATTAAAAGACATAGCCCAAAACATAGACAAAAGTGCCAAAAAAGCATCTCTTGAGTACGCATTTACGATGGATGCCGGGCTGTCATTGCACAAGCCAATAAGACCGTTTTCGTTAATTCATGCCTATGTTAGATCTGAAGATTTGGCTTTCTTTGAGAAGATTTTGGGTTTACAGGCAACCGATATTGGAGAAGCTCAACTTTGTTTGATAGTTTCCGATGATCCATCCTTGTTTGCGGATAAGAAAGAAATGCACGGGTTAAGTGTTGTTGATAACACCAGACTTCGAGCAGATTTAATTGCCGGTGGAAAAGAAGATTTAGCGAACGAACTTTAGCGCATATTGAACTGAACATCAGGACCGTCTGGACAGAAGAACCTCGCTTCGTAAGCGAGGTTCTTTGTTTATAAAAATAGAAAAGGCCCCTTCGGGCTTTACCTTCAGGGGCCTTGCTCTCCTCATCTCTTCCGCATTTGTCTCTCGTAACTAAAAACTCATCAGAGGAAATAAGCTAATTTTCAAGGTGCAAGCCAACAAATACCAGGCTCAATTTGGGTATTAACCCACTCACAATACTTTGTGAGAATGCCCGTCGTTGCCGGGCTAACGCATATAATGAGTACATTATTTATCTTTTTTGAGGTGGTGTCAAGCGTAGAGGAACTTGAGTAGTTCGAAAGGAATCGGGCTTGATAAATAATCAAAAAATCTAACTAGATTAGAAATTTGGTGTGGGCTATTGTGTTAGTGCGGTTAGACATTCCGTAGCCCGATTCCGTACGTCCACCAAGATTCATCTGAGCAAGATCATTTGAATCTAACCCCAACATAACAAAACATTAATATTCGGTCAACTAAATTCTAACTTCATTGGAATTTAGAGTATTTTTGCTACCAATCAACTTTGTTAGAAATGGTACTGGGGATGGCTCTGGTTGGGCAGGGCCGGCTTATCATCTGGCTTCTGGGGGTTCGATTCCCCTCATCTCCACCAAAGTTGACAACATTTGGAAGTTGTTGTAATTTGTAACTGATAAGCCGGCCGCACCTTTTAGGTGTTGAGCCAGATGGCAAAGAAGCTCTCATTTCGAGGGCTTTTTTGTTTTTAAGGATTAGAACCTTCCGCTTGAGTTATTGCGTCAACAATTAGCCAGTCAACTTGTACGTCTGCACTATTTGGTTCATCTAACACAACTCTAAAGATGCCTGCATCTGGGTCTATAACTTCTCTCCCAACCGCAACCGGCAAGTCCGGAGTTATTAAGATTAGCGAATTTCCTGTTAGGGCGGTGGTTTCTATTTCTATTGAAGTTTCCCCGGCTGCTATTGTTGCTCTTCCCGCGCTTGCGGAGGTTTCATCGGAAACATCAATTGCTAGTTTAGATAAGTTTATGGTTCCATCAGGTTCAAGCACAATCTTGCCGTCAAATATGTTTACGTTTCCGGATAGACCCTTTTGTAGGTACAAAGCTTGGGAGTCGCAAAGCCCGGTGTTAATTCCGGAAGCATCGCTTATGCAGGAAGCACCGAGTACATCAATTGAGTTGGCAATTCCATCAAACTGCATTAAGCCTACGTTTAAATCTCCGGTGATAGTTGTATCAGCAAGCGTAGTGTCTCCTAAAACTGCAAGATTTGCGTCAATGTTAAGCAGGTTTGTTTCCTCATCCAGATGCATTCCTAGGGCCTCTACAAAGCCCTTAAACTCGTTATATACATTTAGCATCTCTTCTACCAGTCCGCTAAGACCGGACAATGTGGTTGAGCTGGAGCTTTCGGAGGTTTCAGTTGTTTCGCCGGCGTCAGATAAACCAAGGAGCTCTTTTATGAGAGAGACATCATCAGAAAGCGTTGCTAGCTCTGTGTTGACTGGAGTCAAGTCCTCAGCCGTAAGGTAAGAAGCCGAAACATCCCCGCTCTCATCAAGAGCAAGTTGAGGGTCGTACCAAGAAACATTAACAAATACCATCACCTTTCCGATGTGTGAACCGTCGGGCAGGGCAAAACAGGGTTTGGTGTTATTGGTTTTACTTGGATCTTCCGGCCAGACAACGGAGTCGATGTCGGCAATGGCGGTACAGCTAAGGGTGCTAGGATCAAATACCTGACTGCTTTTTCCAATGATTGTACCTGCTTTGGTACTTTTTTGACCGTAGCGGGTTATTTCGGATGAAGTGATAGGATCTCCGGTGTTAATTTTTTCTCCGGGTGTAAGGTAAACTTTGGTAATGGCCGTACCCAGATGAGCCACAGGAACAATGGGATAGTTATCCAAATCTGCGGCTTCGGAATCATCTCCCATGACTATATCTTTGAATTCTTCTGGAATTGAACCGTAACCTTCCGGAGGGTGGACGACCCCGTAGGCTAGAGGATCGTAGCCCGAGCTGGTAAAATCAATTTCTTTGTTGGTATCGGGTTTAAGTTTAACCACGTCGCCATATTCAAAATCGTCCTTATTTTTGTCGGCAGGAATGAAATTGTAAGAGTAATAAGGGGAGAATGTACCTGTACCGACGTCAGCATAAACTGTTCCGGCTGAGTTAATATAGGCGGCCAAGTTATTTGCTCCGCCATTCATATTATAGAATTCGATATTAGCGTCTTCTGTAGCATCTGTAACGTCTACAATCGTGGAAAGAATAGAGCTGTAGCTAAGAGTGGCAGCGGCACTGTTATTTCCCTGGAAGAAAATTCTGGCAACATTGTCAGCGTCGGCGGGAGTACCGCTATCGTGAAGCAATAATAACTGCGCACCGCTGGTGTCGCCTTGAGTATTTACCAGTCTAACCGTAGAGTCATCGCTCCCGGTAATCTCTAGGGGGTAGCCGGGGGTGAGGGTGCCAATGCCCACGTCGCCGGCGGAAGTGAGAACAAGCCCGGCAGTACTTGATCCAACACCGGTCGTTACGAAATTAGTGTAGTCAGTGGCAGCGTCGGTAACGTAGATGTTCAGGTATGGAGTAGTAGCAGCACCGCTTGATTCTCTGAAAAGATATCCATAATTATCATCTTCAGATCGAAAATCTATAAAAGCCGCTGCGCCTGTACCCACAGTGTTATTTAATGTTAAAACACCACTAGCGGCAACATATATATCTGCAATTTCTACTGTTTCCGCCAAGCCCCGCAGTCTTAAACCGTCCGTATTGCTGCCGGTATCGATATCAAGGGCCGATGCTGGCGTCGCCGTCCCAATTCCGACATCGCCATCGCTGTCTATAATCATTTTTGAACTGCCATCAATATAAAAGTTAATAGAAGTACTTGCATCATCATTCTCAGGATCTGCGCTTAAGATTAAATTATCACCCTTTTTTAGATGATCGGGGTTAGTTGAGTCTACCCACCACTCGTTACCGGCAGTCCCGCTGTCTGAATTGAAACTTATCACTTTCCCGGAAGAAGACTGTACGTCCAGAAGGGCAGCTGGCGTTGTTGTCCCAATCCCCACATTGCCGTCATGTTGGATACGCATAGCCACAGTCGTCGGATCTAATGAGCCATTGGCGACAATGAAATCAAGAGAAGATTTGGTATTACCAGTTCCGGTAAGCCTAATTTTCCCCAACTCGGACACATTTGTAGAGTTAGACCATACAATTGAACCACCGCCTGTGCCGTCCGCAGTATAGCCATCTGTTTTAGTTAGACGCAGAAGAGTAGATTCAGTTCCACTACTGCCAGCAGTAACAGAAGTATTTAATACAGCTTGTGGCGCTGTTGTCCCAATCCCGACAAGGCCGGAAGAGTTGATATAAATGTCCGCCCCGTCGTTTCCTTCGTCAAATTCAATCCATTCGCCGCTGCCCAAAGTGGCAAACTCCATACCAACACCGGATATAGTTTCCGTTTTGAAATAATTGCCGGCATCGGTTTTGTACGACCAACCGATTTTCTTTGATCCGTCAAAAGCGAAAGACATACTATTTCCGGTACCAATGGTAAAACCAAAACAATCGGGACCATTTTCTCTGGCTGAATTCCCGCAAATCCATTTGTCGGAGCCATCGGCGTAAGCGGATAAAACTTCCCACATGCCTTCCTGTCCGGCCGAGTCTCTCCAAGTTGAAACAGTAAATTCGCCGCCGTAACCCGTGGCGTTATTAGCGTCCCTTAGAAGAAAACCCATTCTTCCTGCTTCCGTTAATGTTCCTTGATCATTTTCTATTTGATACCCCGTATAGATCCCAATATTATCGGCGGCTGTCCCACTTGTGGTCCTTTGAATTCTGGATAACTCGAGTTGAGTGTTGGTTGATGCATCGTCTTTAACTAAATGAAGCAGAGTAGACGGAGCTGTAGTTCCGATTCCTACCTCTCCCGTTGATTTTTCTATAAATAAGTCATCTGTGTTGACTGCCCAGTCTCCGGTAAACACAAATGCTGTGGAAGCTCCGTCAAAAGCTATTGAAGTATCCGCGATTGCAAGATCTCCATTAACATCCAAAGTTGTGCCGGAATCAAGGGTTAATGTTCCGGAGGTATAACTGTCTGAAGTGTCACTTCGCAAAAACTGTAGTGAATCAAGTCCGTCTAGAGTGTCCGCATCCAAGCCTCCACCTGAGCCTTCTGCAATTGAGCTAAGAACTCCGCCTGTTACCATAACCACGCCGTCCGTGGTAAGGCCAGAGAATGTGATGGTTCCACTTGAAGTAACCCCTGTAGCTGCTGTAATTGCACCAGTTGTATTAACTGTAAATTGACTTGAAGCTCCAACAGAAAGTAGTGCAGATGGAGCAGTAGTACCAATTCCCACATTTCCTCCATTGTCCAAAACCAGCTGGCTTGTAACCCCATCCACATTTATAACTAAATCTCCAGCAGAGGTCATTTGGAAGTCTGAATATACTGTCCCGTCAGCTTGGGTTAAACGCAGTTGGGGGCTACTGGCATTCAAAACATCAAGCCTTCTGTCAGGACCGGCGGTGCCAATTCCGACATTGCCGCCATTTCCATTTAATACCAAATTTTGATAACCAGTACCTGGTTTAACTGATTGTATCCAAGCGTAGGTACCATCGTTAACTCCAAATACTAATTTATTATCTGTCACTGCTCCCGTTCCCGTTGTTATCTGATATATACCTGTGTCTGCGACAGCAGTACTTGTTCCTACTACAGACAGTTTTGCTGCTGGACTCGTCGTCCCAATTCCCACATTGGCGTTCAAAATATTAACCTCATCTGTGGCTTGGTCATCAAATTCGATTAGTCCTGCCGCAGAACCTAGACCAATAAATGAATTGTCGGCTACCAGAAGGTCTCCGGTTACTGTGATGTCTCCGCTGGTGGCCTCGCCCAAGTCCAAAGCCGCGCCGTTCGCACCCGTAATGTCGCCTCCGGAGACGGTTAAATCTCCGGTCAAGCTTAGACCCTTGCTCATTGCGAAAATGTCGCTGGTCTCGTTCCAGGAGAGCGTGGGTGTTCCGGTAACTTGAACTGTCAAAAGATCAATGTCCGCATCCGTGCTGGGGATCTGGTGAATGGTCCCTTCGGCATCGATGATAACGCGTGCAGTGTTGTTGTTCCTTATGGCTAGGAGGTTGCCATCTGCGCCAACAGCTGTTGTACCAGTACCACTTCTAAGAGCCGATTTAATCTCCGTAACCCCACGCGCATCTATTGTTTTTGATGTAGTTACTGCCGTATCGTCCAACAAACCTTGTAATATTAAAGCTCCAAATTGGGTACCGGACACATCGCTTTTCAAACCTGTTATTTGGAGACCGCCGCCCGCTACATCCTTTTTTACCAGTCCATAAGTATCCGCTTCTGTTGTTCCGGTTATTCCGTGCGCCACATCACTCGATTTCAAAGCCAAAATTTCATCATCATTTACTCCCTGATTAATTGTAAGACCAAGTGTTGCGTTGGCGTTTGAAGTTTCGTTAATAAAAACTTTTCCTGTTGTTTTTTCTACAATCAGATCATCAGTGTTTACGGTAAAGTCGCCGGTGAAGGCAAAGTTTGTGCTCGCACCGTCAAAGGGGATTGAGGTGTCAGCAATTGCAATGTCCCCGTTTATGTCAAGGGTTGTACCCGCGTCAAAAGTCAAAATTCCAGAAGTGTAATTGTCATTTGTGTCTGATCTTAGGAATTGCAAAGAGTCCAAACTGTCTAGAGTGTCCGCATCCAAGCCTCCACCTGAGCCTTCTGCAATTGAGCTAAGAACTCCGCCTGTTACCATAACCACGCCGTCCGTGGTAAGGCCAGA
>Ga0209542_10019829_pt1 | contig 10729 bp, 12 predicted proteins | sample RifCSPhighO2_01_FD_184028 | JGI IMG/M metagenome (GOLD analysis project Ga0209542, IMG submission 184028) | Soil microbial communities from Rifle, Colorado - Rifle CSP2_plank highO2_0.1 (SPAdes) (version 2) | ecosystem: Environmental > Terrestrial > Deep subsurface > Rock core/Sediment ...
TTTAGTGTATTATCACAACAAGAGACCACATATGAGCTTAGAAATGAAAACTCCCGACCAGTTTGTTAAAGGGTTAGTGCCGGATATTTAACTTTACATACCGCTTAGTTAAGTTATCCCACATCTGTTGCTCTTTAAAATAACCAAATAAACTATAAGCAAATTTAGTGTTATCAGGAGACAATAATGCTTTGCCCGGTAGTGCGAAATCAAATTCGCCATATAAAAATCTGTAAGCTGCTTCGCGGTGTCCTGTAAAACTACCAGTTAAAATTTCATCAGGCTCGATAAAGCTCTCCTGGTAAAATTGAGCATCGTCTTTATTAAAACCAAGCTCGCTAGCGCTTTCTGGTCTAATAACCTTTAAATCCCTGGCTAAATAAGCATAACCCTGCCTTGTAAATGAATTCGCCTCGCGAAACAAATCTAATCTTTTAAGCATTAAATTCCAAGTTGGAGCTGATACATTGATTTTTCCATATTTTTCAGGATCCATTAGTTTGACCGAAGCTAATCTTCTTGCATAATCATCCAATGCTTCATCTTCTGGATCTGCACCTTTAGATTTAAGCGCAGATATTCTTCCCGTAAAACGATGATAAGTAGTTAAATACTCGTCTTCTAGTTTAAACTCAGCGGCTTTATTAGGAAAACCATACTTAAGCTCTATCGCCATATCCAATGAATCATAACTTCGTAATTTCGCCTGATAACGAGCCCCAAGTTTTAACCATTGTTCTTCAGTTAAAGTTGTTGGCGGCTGGTAAGCTACAACAGCTCTTACCGGAGTCTCTAGTACTAAATTTTGAATTCTGACTCTATTTCCAAAAGTCTCAAGCATATTTAAAACCTCCTTTGAATTGGTAAATCTATAGCTGCAGCTTGTTTAAAATCAGAGACCGATCTCATTTGGATATCTAGACCACTATCAGTTACTCTTACAGAGTTTGCAGCAAGGATTGTCATGTTTAAAGCTAAGCGAGCAAATTCATCTATGTGTTGAGAAGGCTGAAAGCTTCTTCTATATCCACTTAGAGTAGTTCTCATAGCTCTCCAATCCTGAGGTTGAAGTTTAATTTCGTCGTGAACTCCATGGTAATCGTTCTGAGGATCTAGGATTTTTACAGTTGTGGCGCATAAAACTAACTTATCAACTGTGTCATATCCGACCCTTTGAAGGTAGCTGTAGCCGCTTCCTGAATCCACCAGCATTTCGCGTTTGACTTTTTCCGTTATCCCTGGGTTAGACCCGCCTGCAATAATTGCCGCTTTTATTACCCTTTCATCTCGAGGGTGAAAAGAGATAGATAGGGTGTAATTTTTGTACATCTTGGCCAAATCTGCTTCTAATTCCTGAGGATCTGGATAAATAGAGGATACTGTCTCTGGTGCTATAACTCTCAATTGAGCCAAGCGTTCCATTAATTTCAGGTCATCGATCCGAGGATCATTTTTCTGTTGTTTATAAGTCTCAACCAATTTTGGCAGCGCTTTACGGCCAATATCGTACTCTGCGACTTTCTCAGGAGAAAGCATAGCTAAAACTGTTAACAGCCGAACATGATTTCGAAACTTCCGTCCTCTAGATGCATTCGCGGCCATTCTTTCCCAATCTTTATCAGTAATCTCAACTGCAGGATCAAAAGGAGGATGTTCTCCTTCAGGTTTTGGTAATTCAAACGCAATTGTATGCATGGACTGTCTCGCTAGAGTCTCGAGCATTAGAAGCCCCTCCTTATTGGTATTGGCATGTTTGCTTTTTCAAGTTTTGGATGATCTAAAATAATTAGTATTCCTTGATCTGCAATTCTGGCATCATGAGCTGACAGGATAGTTAAATCCCTAGCGAGACTTGCAAAGTTACGAGAGGCTCCAGGTTGCCTAAAAGATCTGAGCTTGCTCTTAAAGTGAGGCCAATCACTCTCTTCAATAATTAAGGAGTTATCAGGGAATAGTAGTCTCGTGTTAGCCGCGCCTGCTGCTAAATTCCAATAGCGATTCTCTCTTCTCCAGGCAGATGCAAGACCGTTTATCTGGTCATAATCCTTAGTTGTAATGTTTAATTCCGGTGCAAGCAGAGGAAAGGTAGATAATGCCTCAACTGCTGTGTATACAATATTTGAAGTATTTCCAGTTATGGCTTTTGTTATCTGAGCAAAATCTCCGGGTTCAATTGGGATATTTGCAAATCTCTCAGGAAAAAGATTCTTAAGAAAATAAAAATCTTCACTTAAAATACCTTCTTCAGGATCTTTTCTGACATCAGCTATATGGTCAAAGTAAAATGCGTACAAATCCTTAGGGTAAGTTATAGGTAATTCTTTTCCAGAGAGTCCAGCTAGAAGACGGGCATTAATAGCAAAAATTGAAAAGTTATCTTGTTCTTGGGTATGACCATCTGTATCAATTTCTTGAGCCAAAACTCCTAATTCAACTTGAATGTTATACCAATCTCTCTCGGTAATATCTCGCCTTGGATCAAAATCCAACACTTTCTTTCCCTCAAACTCAGAGGTAGCTAAATCTTTTATATTTACTCTTTTATCAGCTAAACCGTCTAACATTAGAACTTTCTCCGTTCAGGTAAACTTGTCGTTGATGAATCAAAAGATTGTGCTAGTGGAGAAAAAGTAAGTTTGAGTCCATTCTCGCCAAACTCAATATTGTCAGCTGTGATAAGAGTCAGCGAGGCAGCTAGTTGCGCGAATCTGTACTGATCAGTTTGACGATAATTAGCTAAATTCTTTCTCCACTTTTCCCAGACCCGAGGTTTAATATCGAACTCACTCATTTTACTTGGAAAAGCCCATTTGCCCGAGGAGATCATAAGCGCCAAATTGTCCGAAGGATCTATTGATTCTGCACGACCAGGGGTTATTTGATAGTCAGCGGAGAGAAATTCAAAAATTTTGCCCCATTCTTGTTCATCGGGCTCAATCGCCAAATACGTATTCGGATATGATGCAGGATATAAAACCCTCATTCTCCAAGAATCTTCAAGATACTGAGGATAGAGTGAGGAAACTCCAGTTAGCCTACCGTATTGTTGTTCGGCAAAGTAGTGGAATTCTCGAGGGTTTTCATCAAAATGGGTAATTTTTTCCTCTGGTTTAAGTAACTTTATTAAAGATCCATGTCGAAGTCTTCCTAACCAATGATCTGAAGTATGATATTCATACTTAAGTTGTTTCATAAACTCCCCATCAGGCGTTGCAGGCATTCCTAAGACATTAGCAATGACTGATCTATATTGAAGCAATACTGCCTGGACTATCAGATCATGCATTATCGGCATACCAGCGAGTTTTTGGTCAATTGATGTGACATCTTGAATAGATAAATCTATTCTTGGATCAAAGAGTCTTACAGGAGATTTTCCTGTATCTACTGTTAATCGTTTTGTATCTACTCTTCCTAAAGTTTCAAGCATTTAAAATCTCCTTTTAGTTGGTAGAGGATCTGCATTCTGAGGGAGCATTATTTGTCTTGTTGCGGGGATAACTTGTAATCCCTGATCTGTAACCTGGACATCCTTAGCTGCAAGAATATAAAGATGATAGGCATGTTCTGCAAAGTTTTGTGGATGTGCGCCGAAACCTTTCTTAAAATTATCTTTACTACGCAGCACATCAATTTCCAGTCTCATATATTCCCAATCATCCTGAGTCAATTTCACTTCCCCAAAACGTTGAGGAAGAGCAATTCTCAGTCCGGCTAAAAATCCGGCCATTTGCATGGGTTCTGAAACTACAGATTCATGCCATCTTCTTGGCCGGTGGTCTTTCAAGAACTCATTAACGAAAGGATCTGCATCACTATCTTTAAAGGGCAGTTCTTCTAGCCCTTTAAAAGCAACAGCAAACATTCCCCATTTAACTGGCAGTATTGCTTGTAAACTATCTCTACTATGTTCAGCCAAAATAGAATACTTCGGTCTCCACCGTTCGACATTTTCCTGGTAGAAAGTTTCCGTTTCCTCGGGAAAAAGAATCCTGGCCTGGTACATTCTCTCAGTTAAATCGTCCAACACTATAGGAGCTGTTTTAGGGGGTTCTTGAGTTTCAAAATATTGCCGCATTAAAATCCATTTCATTTCATCCCAAAGCATTTCGCCTTTTTCTTGAGTTGAATCTTTATATTTTTCAGGGCTAATAACTTTTATGAAGCTTGCCAATTTAAAGTAATGACGGTCAATTTGTGATCTGCGTCTATTCGTTAGGTAGTCACTAACAATACTCCAGTCATGCGTAATAATGTCTTTTTCAACATCAAAAGTATCAAAACCTTCGGGATGAGCTGGAGCTTCTAGGGCAAGACCCTTTATATTAATTCTTCTTTGTTCTAAAGCATCTAACACTAGAATTTTCTCCCTTCTGGCATATTCGGCGTTTTACCAAGTTCTAAAGCTTGATCTTGCAAAGAATGTTCAACCCAAATCTCAAGTAACCTGTTCATAATATTATCGCCTGAAAAAGTTACTGAGGAGCCATTATCACTCATGCCTACTGCCCAGATTTGTTTATGAGGATCATAAAGGGGTGATTGTTTTAAAGAAGAGAGTCTTGCTCTGGCATAAGCTTTATCAAATCGAGCTTCAGCTAAAACTCCCAATAACTGAGCGTCAGAAAATCTAGCGGAATCTTTTATACGACCATTCCACATGAGATTACCGTTCCACTGACCCGTTTGCTCATCATAAAGTTGGGTATTTTTTAGGTCATCAAACTTTTGCTTGGCGGCTTTTGGATCATATAAATCAGTCACCAGAACCTCAGCTAAGTTAGTTGTTGCATAAATGTCTCTTAATATTCCTACAGTTCCTGTCAGATTTCTGATTCCATAATTCCAAAAAGGTGGATTATCTGCAAAAGCAGTCCCTTTAAGATGATCAATATTGTCTTTGGCAGAGACACCGGCTATTACTGAACCTGCATAAATACCTAACATCTGATCAGTCGCTATTCGAAATTCTTTTTTAGCTTGTTCTGGATCAGGCTTAGAATGGACTATTTCCATAACCCAAAGTCCGGAATCAGAATCATGCATGTCACTCTTTAAAAGTCTTTGATAAAAATCTGATGCGGAGGTTATATCAAACAAATTCTCAACAATAGCTCCGACAAGCTGAGTCCTTGAATAAATTCCATCTCCCGGATCAACAGATCCAGGCTTAAGGCTACTCCACAACTTATTCTCGTGGTCAAAATAATTTCTTTTTAAAAGGTTGAATTTTCGTTCAGGATCAATCTTTGAACTTATTTGAGGAACCTCAAGCGATAAATCTTTGATATTTGAAACTTGACCAACAGTTTCTAACATTTAGAATCTTCTCCTTTCAGGTATTTGTGGAGTAGCTTGGTTTAGATCGACTGTTGGAGGGTGGAACATTATTTCTAAGGTCCTATCCGTAATCTCGACTTTATGGGCAGCTAGAATATACATATTTGCTGCTATATTTAGATATTTTCCTAGAAAAGATGGATCTGACAAGAAGGCACTTCTCTGATCTGTTAAAGTGTTTCGCATTTTTGTCCAGTCTTGGGGTGTTATAAATGCCGGGTCAAATTTTTCAGGGAATAGAAGCCTTAAGTTTTTGCCCAGTTCACTAAATTCTTCAGGTTGACGCGCAAATCGAAAGAGATCATCAGGTTTTCTCTCTTTTTCATATTTAGACTTAAAAAGATCAAAAAATCGATCAGTGTAAATATAATCATCTCTTCTACCAAGGGCTATTGTGTAATCTCCTGCGTGTTTATAAGTCTTGTTTGGATCAACTTTTAGCATTTCCCTCGCAAAACCAAAATCATCGAGCTTATTTTTATGAACTGCTAATTCATCTAGATTATCAGGAAAAAGAATTTTGAATCGGGCAAGGTGAGTAATAATTCCTAAAAAGTTAGGCAAACCTGCTTCCTGACGATCTCTATAAAAACTGACCATATTGCCTTTTAGAGTTTGGTCAATTCTCAGATCAGCTAGTAATCCTGGTTTTAGTATCTGGCAGTATGCAGCTGAAGCAAAAAAAGACTCCTTAATAGGATTCCCCCAATTGTCTCTCAATAACTCATTAGAGATATTCATCCAGTCAAATCCAGTTATATCTATATCAGGATCAAAGGTTCTGCTAACTTTAGGTTGTTCAAGAACCAGTCCTTTAATATTTGTTCTTTGATTTAGTCCTTCTAACATTTAAAATCTCCTTTGTTCAGGCAATAAGATTGCTGTTGGCTCTAGATTTATTTCTTCCTTGAAGGGAATGATTTGTACTCCCTTATCGCTAACTGTTACTTCCTGAGCTGCTAACAAATACATATTACGGGCTAGATCCAGAAAAGTATCTTGGTCCATAAAACCTCTTGAGCCAGGTCTCAATCCATCTAGCTCCTTTTTCATTCCTCTCAAGTCGTCTTTGCCAAGTTGTAATTTGTCAAAATGTTCAGGAAAAACAATCCTTAATCTACTTGCAGATTTAGCAAAGCGTCTAGGGTTATCTCTATCAGCAAGACATAAGTTCAAAAGCTGAACGTAAGTATTATCCGGATAAACTGAAGGGTCTCTTTTGCCAAAAAATATAGTGTATTCTTCGGCTACAGTAATCGACATACCTTGATTTCTTTTAAATGAAGTTCTCATTTTCTTGAAATCACCTTGGAGTGAATCAGGGTATGAGAATAAATCATCAATATGATCTGGAGCTATTATTCTAAGTTGTGCCCCACGGGCTATTAAAGGAGGCCAAAAAGCAGCGCCTGTTTTGGGTAGCCGGTAAGAATTTATAGCCTTTTCCCTAAAAAAATCATTTAATCCCAAAGAATTCCATCTTCGTGGATCTAACTGATAAAAATTAGCCGCAGAACTATAAAAGTCTCTATGAGGGATGTTGCTTTCTAAGTGTTCACGCATGAAGCGAGACAAAAGAGTCCATTCTTGCTCACTTATATCTCTATTAGGATCAAATGGGACTTCAGTTCTTTTTTGAGCTGGTTCTGATGTTAGCCCTTTTATATTTAATCTTCTATCTAATGAATCTAAAAGCATAAACTAAAATCTCCTTCTTTCTGGTAATTCAGGTGTTACTTTATCAAAATCCGGAAGTGAGATGCTTTGTAAAGACAAACCCTGATCAGTCATTTTAATCCCCGTAGATAAAAGAATCTTAAATGCCGCTGCTCTGTATAATAATTGCTCGCTAGGTAAAGTATCAAAATCCCATGAAGCTACCTGTTTTTTTATTTCTTCTAAGACACGGGACTGATCTATCCCGTAGGCAGTTTCTGGATACGCTAATTTGAGATATTTTAAATGGTTAAACCAACTTAGATTTCCAATTTGATAAACATTCGGCAAGAAGCGACTCCAATTAAAATCTAGCTGCTCATTCCCTTTAAGTTGATCTGGAAATAACAAATTTATGGTTGCAAGTAATTCTGGAAAATTTTTCTCTGCCCCGCTCATTTGACTTGCACCTTTTTCTAGTGATGACCAAGTGTTTTCTCTCCAACCCGGATATCCAGTTAAAAATTGGTACTCATTAGGAAAACCAATAGCTAAATCTAACAAATGAGAAGACTGAAATTCTTTATCTTCGTGATCTGATACCTCTGGCAAAAAAGAAGAGGGGAGCACAGAAGCAATACGAATTCTGCCTCTATTGGCCTGATATATTGATTCCGCCATCTTAGGGAAAACAATTCTCAAATTAGCAGCATTAGGTAATAGTTCTTTAAAATAGGTAATTCTATCTACATCATCAGGCTCATAAAGCTGCTGCATCCAGCCTTCCATTCTACGCACCACTCTTCCAGGAATATCCCTTCCTGCTTCAAATGGTAATCTGCCTTTAGGAGCAGCTTTCTCTAATAAAAGTTGTCCGATATTTATTGGCTTATCTTTTAAAGTATCCAGCATAATTAAAATCTCCTCTGCATTGGTAAAGCAATTGAGTCTCCAGCAAAATTTAAGGGTTGGTTCGGTACAACAACTAAACCATTGTCACCGGTGATCTGAACTTCTTGAGCGGCAAGAATATGCATATGGTAAGCATGTTGTACAAATTGATGTGGGAGTTTTTCTTCTTTTCGTAATTTATCAAGATGCTCTCTCATCGCATCCCAATGAATCTTTTTTAAAGGTAAATCAGAAAAATGATCTGGGGATACTAACCGTGCTCTTGCCATAATGGATGCAAAACCAGCTACTCTTCCAAAATTAGTAAACGCATTAACAGATTTGAGGGAAAAAATTTCACCAGATTTAGCTTCAAGATCAGGAATAGTCCTGTCAGGGGAAAACGCAACTGTAAAGTTTGAACTTCTTGAATTTGCCTTTATTTCTTCAAGAGAACTACCTAAATTACTTGATTGAGCTATTATTTTATCCCAATTTAGATCAGGATTATTTCCGAGTAAATCTGTTACGAAGTGTGGCTGCATCATTCTGGAGTAAGAAAGCAAATTAAGAAATGTATCGGGACTAAACATATCTGGCCTTGTTTCCATTTCCGATACAATATGATTTTCAATTCTAGATAATAAGCCTTGGGCTACTCCAAAACTTTCAAAGCGGCTCCTATCTAAAATACTTGTGTGGCCTGCAAGTCTAGCTGTAGGCACTAAGGAACTTCCAGCTCTTAAAGCCGCAACTATTCCCTGCCAGTCTTTTTCGGTAATATCACTATAAACATCAAAAGTTTCACTTGAGGGACGCTTTGGACTAGCCATTACAAGATGTTTAATACTTTGTCTTTCTCCATCTAAAGTTTCTAACATTAGAATCTTCTCCTATCCGGTAATCTTGGATCTGAAATACTAAAAGTATGAGGTTTTCTTAAGTTAATTTTTAAACCATTTTCATCGATTCTAACCTCTTCTGCCGCCATAATCATCATAGTAGTAGCCAGCTCAATAGCATCTCCTTGTGAGGAGAATCCAAGTAAGTCGTTACTCCAATCAATTGAGGGTCGAGCTTGCTCAAAAAGGGATGGATAGAATGCCCGAAGTCCGATAACAGCATAAGGATCTGGCCAATCGATATCTGAAGGGTTAAGGAAATTCTCTACTTCTTTTGGTGTTGGTGGCTCAATTTGTTGGATGGTTTGGTCGACTGCGTTTCTATAATCCAAAATTCCTAATCCAAACAAGCTACTGAACCTTTTATTAAATCCTTGATTGCTAAGTGCTCTAACATTAATATTTGGACTCAAACCTATTCTCTTTACCTCCTCTATCAACTTGTCTGGAAAAGGTAATTCAGAAAATTGATTAGGAAAGAAATGTTTCATCCCTGCATATTTAGGAAAATAATCAATTGCTTTTCTGTATTCTAAAAAACAACCCTGAGCCGCAACTTTTGATTCTTCCCACAACTTATCAGGCATAAGATCACTTCTAATTGAAGGAAATAATAAATTAAGGTATTGTCCTGTTAAAATTGCATTTTTCCTTGCATAGTCACCCCCAGTGATTGACTCTATATAATGAGACATCATATCGTTCCTTGCGTAGCCAGGAATATCACGTTCTGGATCAAAAGGAAGTCGCACTTCTACTCGTGTTTTAGGAAGGTCAAAAGCTAAATCTTTTATATTCACTGGTCGATTCCCTCTTATTGTATCTAACATCTTAAAATCTCCTCACTTCCGGAATATTTGGAGTTGTCGCTTCAAGACTAGGCTTTTCATAAGCTGCAATTATTCCTTTTTCAGTAAACTGAATCTCGTCTGCATATAATAGTTTTGCGGCGGCCACACTTCTATAAAAATGCAAATGTATAGATGTAGAAGTAGGGTCTCTTAGTTCAGCCTTAAAACGAGGTAAAGAAATTCTCTCCAGATCGAGTTCTTCAGTCCTTTCGGGATACAATAGCTTAAGCAATAAGCTTCTCTCGATCATTTGAGACTGGGCAAAACCGGCAACAGAGAATCTTGTTGTATTAACCATCATTTGCATTCTTTCCCAAAAATTAGCTCGATCCATCATTTCTCTCGCTGACTCTCTGAATTCTGGAACTCTTGCTGGGAATATAACTCCCGCACTTAAGAAGGCCCATGTTGGGTCCTCATGCTCACTGATACTTCTCACTAAAGCTGGCATCTTATTCGTTATGTTATTTCCTATTTCATCATTAAGACTAAGTTCTGCTTTCTTTTCAGGGAACAAAACTTTTATTGATGCAACATGTGCTAAATTATCTTCCCAATTTGAACCTCCAAATAAATTATGACTAAGCACAAAAGTTAATTCGGATTTCATCTTAGACCATAAAGGGTTATCAGGCTTTTGGTGGTGCTCTAAGCCTTGAGGATCCAAAACGCTTGCTACTAAAATAGACCTGTTGAAATCGCCGAAATGTCTTTCATTAGAAAAGACTCTTTGTCTATAAAATTGGCACATTCTTGCTAATTCTTTCTGATCGTTAGTATTCAAAAAACTACTAGGGTCAAAAGTATCCTTAGGTCTAGGAGCAGAGGTTAAGACTAAATTAGTTACATGTATTCTGTCAGTTTGCAAACTTTCTAGCATACTAGAATTTCCTTCTTTCAGGCATTTCTATTTTTGTTGTAGATTCTAATTTTGGCGGGGCAAGGTTAATAGTTAAGCCAGTTTCATCAATTCTAACTTCTTCAGCAGCCAATACACTCATAGCTGCTGCTAGTGGAATTCCGAATCTCCAGTGCCCTTCTTTGCAAGCCGACAATCTCTCCATATATCTCTCCCAAGGTATTAAATCT
>Ga0209542_10019830_pt1 | contig 10728 bp, 7 predicted proteins | sample RifCSPhighO2_01_FD_184028 | JGI IMG/M metagenome (GOLD analysis project Ga0209542, IMG submission 184028) | Soil microbial communities from Rifle, Colorado - Rifle CSP2_plank highO2_0.1 (SPAdes) (version 2) | ecosystem: Environmental > Terrestrial > Deep subsurface > Rock core/Sediment ...
TAGGCAACACTACCGTTAAAAACGCTAGCAAATAAAGCGGGTTTTGTCAACATTTTCAGATGGCGGTGATACGGGGCAAAAAGCCCAATTTTTTTAGGTACAAAAAACCCACCTCCAAAAGGTGGGTACGTTGAAATGCTAAGCCTTAAGTGTCAGCGCGAAACGTCTTTCCGCTTCTTTGCGCACCTCGAGGTCCAGAACAAGTGCTTCGATCTTCCGCTGGCGATCTTTATCTGCAATCTCAACCATGTTGTCAAGATAGCGAAGCGATTCCTCAAGACGAATTTCGGCAAACGACAAACTGCGCATGTTTGCTTTCATCACCTCGATAATCATCCCCTTTTTTATATCGGGGGGTTTCTTGAGAAAGATAGCGGGATCCGAAAGCCAGTCAGCTGGAAAATCAAAGTCAAAGATCCTGCTGAACACCGCCGTCTGTATGTTGCGTATATCACGAGAGGAAAAGGATGGATAGGCGGATTGTGTCGATAAGAACAGTGCGGCAAAGAACCGTTGCTCCTTCACATTATATTTGCTCCGCACCTTATCGCAAAGTATCTTAATGCGAGCATCCTTCGGTTCAAGATAACCTTCTGAAAGCTTATCGAGCCTAGCCACACGCTTCTGGTCATCAAGATACGTGTACCCTTTCGGATTCTCCATGTCGATAAAGGCGGGATCAATCTCTCTCAACTTGCTATACCCTAGGTGATCTTGATCCATGATGTCGTTTTCCGTCCGTGCACCGTCAATGACGAACCGAGACTGAATTCGCGAAAGAATCGCCTTGTCTATTTGCTCGGGAATATTCGTGTACCAATCCCATAACATATTTCCGCGGTTGATTGCATATGCCCCCTCAGTGAATCGAAGAATGACGCCGATCACTTCTCGCACCCCGGCGGAAACACCCGGACGCGTACGTTCTTCGACTACGTTCTCCGCATCGTCAGTAGTTGCATAGATGATCTTTGAAGGATCACGGGTCGCCGCCATGTACGACAGTGCCCTCTCCGCAGACCCGCCCTGATAGGTCGAAACGATGTTGTCGGGGAACGGATGAAAAAGGAATGGTATGCCGATCCACTTGCACATTTCCTCGAGTTTTGTTGCAGTGGCCGCGATCTGCATACTTTTGCCGGTACCTGGGACACCGTGACCAAGTCGCAGTGCAGGAAGTGCACCAAGTTCGTGCATGGGGTTTCGCTTGGAGACTGGATCATAGCAAAGGAGCCGCTCAATGATGCGCTGCGCCTCGTGTTTCGCCTGTCGGTTGCCAACAATTTCCTTGAAGTAAACCTTATTGAATTCCACGCTCACGACCGACCGATCGGCAAACTCGTGAAACCCGTCAACGATGAAATCACAATCATCGAGCTTGTATTTCCGGTCGGTGAACGGCTCCTTGCACTTCAGTCCGGTTTCACGCAGCTTCACCGCATCGATAATGTTGCGGAAATAGAGCAGTGCAAATTTCACAAACTGAGGATCGTTGTCCACCTTGCCTTCCTCGTGCACACCCTTACCGAAGTAAAAAAGCGTGGAGCGGATTGCCTCTTGAGTACTCGCAAAGTTAATGTCGTCCGGCGCATCAACAGTCATGACGACATTGGATACTTCTTCCGTGCGATACGCGGCGAGATCCCACACGATGTACGATGCGACCGAAAAGGTCGTGAGAGCGGCTCGCGTTTGTACTTTTGCCGAAAACTCCGCTTGCTGTACTGCCGACAACTTGGCCGACTTATTCTGTTCGATCAAAAGGTCGAGGCCCGATGACTTCGTATAAAGCTCCTCGAGATGCAGGCCGATCGTCAGCCCCTTCCGAATCGTCTGCATGACATGCAAGACGACTTCGGTCATGAGCAGTTGATCGTCACTTTCCTCATAACCGACATCAATGAGTGAAATTGCTGTTGTCTGCGAGGTGAACCGTGAAGTGGTTGGGATGAGTGGGGTTGAAGCCATCTTTGTCGCCGGCGTTGGAGCCTTTGTTTTGTCAGCCCACTCAACCTTCGCCATGTAGGCGTTTACTTGTGGTTTCCATCGCGCGCGGTCGTTCTTCGTAATGGGAATGAAATTCCCTGATTGGTCCATGTTGATCCTTCTAAGTTGATGGAAGAAAATGGGCGGCCCAGAGAGCCGCCCGTGATCAAACGCTATTTCGGGTTGGCTTACGAACCCGTGCCGGGAGAATCGGCGGGCATGTGCTCATCAGCCCTTCCGTCCCGACTCTTTGATCTGTCCATGGCGACTTGCATACGCGCCATGAGTACCTTCATGCCCTCATGCTGGGTATTTTGGGTTTCCAACAGGTCGGCCAGCCGCTCCGGATGCTGTTCAGCCATCTCCACGACCTGCCGCACCGAAGCAATCATCGTCGCGGCCGCTTCTTCTGCGCCGCGCTGGGCGATCGCCGCACCGACGCTGTCGATCTTGCCAGAGGCGTCAATGCTCGCCATGCCCTTCATCTGCTCGATACGGCTGTCAAACGCCGCACGCCAGCTTGCCGAGTTCGCGATCAGTGACGCGAGATTCATCCGGTGAACGTGGTATTGCGCCAAAACAGTGTCGCGATGAGTCTCGAGTTCGGGTACCGCACGCTCTTTCGCCTGAAAAATCGCCAACTCTTCATTTCTTGCACCCTGCAATTCCTGAAGGGCGCTCACCTGTTTCGAGATGCGATCCTCCATTTCCGTCCGCTCGGACGAACCAGCAGTCAGCGTTTCGCACTGCTGTTTATCTTGCTCGAGTTTTTGGATCGCTTTTTCAATATCCACATCAAGCTTTTCCATTTCCTCGGCGGAGGCTGTTCTTTCCTTCAAGGCGGCCCCCAACTCTGTGGTGACCTCGCCGTAGTTAGCCCACGCGCCGTCTCTGCTCGTCTCGAGGACTTTACAGGTCGCGTCGATCCTCTTCGTAAAGCGATCGAAGAGTTCTCCGAACTTCGCACTGCGCAACCTTTTTTCCTGCTGAATTTTTGCTTGCGATTCAGCTTGCGCTACACCAAGCTTTGTGGAGGTAACGGCCGTTTCGGCACTTGTGAGCTCTGTTAGAGCTGTCGCCGTACGGGAAGCCTTGAAAAACCATGCGCTCTCCAGACTGGCCAACTTGGCCTTCCAAAGCGCAACGTGTCCCTCGGCCGACGTGACCAATTTCTTAGCCGCGTCGATGAGATTTTGCTCATCCGAAGTAAACGTCTGGAAGTTGCCGATGGCACCCTCGAAAGTGGAGAGGTCGGCATCGAGATCTGCCAGAAGTTCAGCGAGAACCTTTTCGTTTGCGGGCAACTGGGCACGAAGTTCTCCGATCTGAGCGGTCAGGATCTTTTGCGCGAGCGCTTGCCGATCTTCGGCAGTGAGCCTGCCCGACTTCGCGAGCTTTTCGGAAAGTTCGACCGCGAGTTCGACGCGTTGGTTAACTTTTGCTACACCAACTACGGCACGAGCCACGCGGGACTGTCGCTGTTGCCTCATTTCAACCTCCGTCGCTCCGGTTGTTGCTTCGGATCCGACGGGTGTCACGGTTGCCTTCCTTTCGTCGGTAGGGCTTTTGCGTGTGGCCATGTACTGCCTCCTTATAAGTTGGTGGTGCGAAAATGTCACACATCGTAGGTGGGCGGATTGCTCCGCTCACGATTTATCGATGTCAACGATCTCTCGTCTGTGGGAAATCCTACACATTTCTGGCTTTCTGTCAAGAATTTCTCATTGGCCGTAGAAAGAAGCACTGCGCTTTAATGTAGGCGGTTGCACAGTGTGATCTCGAAAGGTCAAAAAACTCCCTTTCTTGGCCATTTTTAGACATCTCCGTCGGGATCAGGCTTGCTCCTCATGGCCGCACGAATAAAGAATAACGCCGAAAAGCCACTTCACAAAAAGACATGCCGGGTATGCGAGCACCGACGTAACAACTCAGAAAAGTATCTTGTTGAGAGACATCTTTAATTCCAGTCTGCAATTATCGCAAACACCCGTCACAGAATCTACCAACGAAAACGGTGGGTCAACGGCAAAGAAAAACTAGCACAGCCCGATATATCCGACCATTGGTTCTACGTCTTTTGGCTTATCGCGACGGAAGGAAAAATATTCTGCCTCATTGCAGTGGGTGCACTCATCACTCATATCAATATGCTCTGTTCTGACCATGGCTCTCACTAACTGAATTTTCAATATACTCGGCAGATCGACAAAAACCCGACCATCTTTTGTGCTGACAAAGTCGGAATACCTCGCGAAGCTTTTTCTATCTTTCGGACTAATTTCAAAATGGCATTGTTGGATACCGGGGCTAACCCCCACCAAAAGGTCCTCCGGTTTTGTGCCGAAACTCGTCATCATCTCGCCCACCACATTCACTGCTATTCCGCCGAGGACTCCGCGCCATCCCGCATGCGCTATACTGACGGCATTTTTAGTCGGGTCATAAAAATAGAGAAGAAAACAATCCGCAGCCGTCGCAGTGAGATAGAGCTTCTTGGTGTCTGTCATTAGTCCATCCGTTCCATCGATCATTTTCCCCGCCGTTTCATCGAACACTCTTGCGACTTTTATCCCATGAACCTGGTCGGCCGTTACTACACGGGCTGGGTCAATGTGGATCTTTCTAAAATACGTATCGCGGTTGCTCTTCTCCAAATGTCGGTGCATCGAACCGTCGACACGACGTGAAAAACCGTAGGTGACGTTTGGGAATCGTTCAAAGATTTTGAATGTTAGCGGGCTGGGTGCCATGTCGTTATTTATACTTTCTTCACCGTCACATGCAGATACACATATTTTGACTCAATCCCCCTCATTAAGGTATCCTCCAAAGAGAACATTCCACTTGGGAGAGGGATGACAATGCCGCAACGCACGATAACTCGTGGGGAACTTTTAAGCCTTTTGACCGAAGAAGCAAGGCAGTATCGCAAAAACGCTGTTGCATCAATTACGCGCAACGAACACATGAACGATCTCTCGCACAAGGATTGCTTGCAACTCAGAAAAAATCGGCGAAGAACTCAGAGAATCCTGGATGCTTTGCTGGTTGATTTTATCAACGCCGTTGGAGTCGGTCAATGTCTCGATCTCGCCCTCCACACGAAACACCTCAAGTCCAAATCTGATAGCCGCACATGAGTTTGTGCGGTTTTTCTTTTCGTTTACTCCCATTCTCCCAAACTCAGGCTGCGTGTCTGAGTAATGAATTTTTTTATAAACAAGTCCATGAACCATTTTTTGCCCTTTATATTTAAGTCCTGACTTAAATACCTTAGTTTCTGATCCTTCTGCAATTTGTCTGCCGAGTTGAAGCTCCGAATCAAATTTCGGGCGACTTTGGTCTGTCTTTTTTATTTCCCCGTACTTTTCTGACATACTTTTTTCTATTAGTATAAAATTCGTGAATATGTTAAATGTCGGCAGGTTTTTTTATAATAATATATCCTCTCTCCTGATGCTTCTCGCGGTAGCAGGCAACTCTCTCTTCGAGAAACTTCGGCGCCTCTCGATCCTCTATTTTCTTGAAGCCAGCTTGTCTATAGAACCCTTCCAAATGTGCATACGGGATTGCAAAACATTCTTTTCCTTCCAATACCCCCTTTAGCTCGCTGAGCATCTTTGAGCCCAGTCCTTTTCTCTGGAACTCCGGTTTTATTTGCATACCCCGTAATACCAACACTCCATGTTCAGTACACACCCTCACAACACCGACGATCTCGTGCTCCGTTTGTGCCAACACGATAGTGCATCCAGGATCTACGCCAAAGGGGTAATTCTGTTCAACGTAAAACTCCCGTACTTTTTCCATGTCTTCAGCACTAGCGGTTTTGAGGACAATCTCTTTCATTCTACGTTCTTATGCCCCATGACATCTTTTGAATTTCTTGCCACTTCCGCACCAACAAGGGTCATTGCGACCAATGTTGTGGCTATCGGCCGGCTTTTTTGCCGTGTTCACCGCTTCGCTTCCGGTATTCGCGCCGCCCGCAAGAATCATTTGCGCTTCGACCTTCTTTAATTCGGCCTCAGCAGCCATGAACGCGGAGACTTGGATGCGCGGGATCATGCCTAATATCTGCGTCGCAATCGTCTCTTCCATCTCTCTATAGAGGCGAAGGGCCTCACGCTTGTACTCCACAAGAGGATCGCGCTGTCCGTACGCCCGTAAATTGACCGAGGAACGCGCGTAGTCCATGAGTTCCAAATGGTCAATCCAGAACATGTCATTCGTTTGAAGCGCAAGCCGACGGATAACGTCGTAAAACGCCTGCTTTCCGATTGATGCGACCTTTTCATCAAGATGCTTCTGTGTTTCCTCGCCAAACTCCCCCGCCTCGGTAATAAGACCCGCGAGATATGCCCCTACTTCCTCTTCGCTCCCCAAAAGAAGCTTGCGCCGACGAGCATACATCGTCTGCCGGTGAAGGTTGATGATGTTGTCGTACTGGAGAATGTGTTTGCGCGCGTCAAAATTGAACCCTTCGATCTTCGTCTGCGCGTTTTCGAGCGCTTTCGTGATCATCTTATTCTCGATGGGTTGATCGGGGGGGATACCAAATCTCCCCATCAGGCTCTTGATCGTATCACTTGCGAAAATCCGCATGAGCGAATCCTCAAGCGAAACATAGAACTGCGTCTCCCCGGGATCGCCCTGGCGACCCGAGCGGCCACGCAACTGGTTGTCGATGCGCCGCGCGTCGTGACGTTCCGTTCCGAGGACAAAAAGCCCTCCTGCGGCCAATACCCGCTCATAGTCCTCCTTTGTTCCCGGATTTCCGCCCAGCTTGATATCAACACCGCGCCCGGCCATGTTGGTCGCAATCACTACGGAGCCGAAACGACCCGCCTGTGCAATGATCTCTCCTTCGCGTTCGTGATTCTTTGCGTTCAATACTTCGTGTGGCACACCTTCGCGCTCAAGAAAGGCGGACAAGAGTTCATTCTTCTCGATTGAAACGGTGCCGATCAAGACCGGCTGCCCTTCGTCATGGAGCCCCTTTACCTTCCGCGCGATCGCGGTGAACTTTCCTTCCTCAGTCTGAAAGATAAGATCGTTCTGGTCGATACGCGCCGAGGGCCGGTTTGGCGGAATCGGCGTCACTTCAAGTCCGTATATCTTGAAAAATTCCTCCGACGAGGTAAACGCGGTTCCCGTCATGCCGGAAAGCTTCTTGTAGAGTTTGAAGTAATTCTGAAAGGTGATCGAAGCCATCGTGCGCGATTCGGCCTCCACTTTTACCCCCTCCTTCGCTTCAATCGCCTGGTGAAGCCCCTCCGACCACCGACGTCCCGGTTGAAGACGCCCGGTGAATTCGTCGACGATAACAACGCCATTGTCCTTGACCACATACTCCCTGTCTTTAATGAAGAGTGCTTTGGCGCGCACGGCAGTCTCAAGGTGGTGGACGTATTTTGTGCCTTTTTCGGTATAAATATTCTCAATTCCGAGGAGTTTCTCGGCCTTGGTGACCCCCGCGTCCGTGATCTGGATCGCCTTTAACTTTTCATCGATCGTGTAATCCTCACCCTCCGAGAGTTTCTGTGCGATAGCCGCAAATGTGCCGTAGAGACTCTCGGAATCCTGTGCCGGTGCCGAAATAATGAGCGGGGTACGCGCTTCATCGATCAAGATCGAGTCGACCTCGTCGACAATAGCATAGTGATGTCCGCTCTCGCGCTGACGAAGCTCCTTAGCCTCGTAAGAGATGTTATCGCGCAAGTAATCAAAGCCGAACTCGTTGTTCGTCCCATAGGTGATGTCCGCTGCGTATGCTTCGCGCCTGGTACATGGACGCAAGAATTCGTAAAAGACGCGGAAAGAACCCTGCTCGTCACGTTCCTGGTCGGAAGCTGTCTGTGTCGGATCGTACAAGTATGACGCATCGTGATTGATCACGCTGACCGAGAGGCCGAGGAACGCGTAGATCTCACCCATCCACGCCGCGTCACGGCGGGAAAGGTAGTCATTTACCGTTACGATATGCACCCCCTTTCCTTCAAGTGCATTCAAATAGACCGGGAGCGTCGCAACAAGCGTCTTCCCTTCTCCGGTGCGCATTTCGGGAATTCCGCCGCGGTGGAGAATGATCCCGCCCAGAAGTTGGACGTCATAGTGCCGTTGTCCCAACGTGCGTCGCGACGCCTCGCGCACAAGCGCGAACGCCTCGGGAAGCAGCTCGTCGAGTGTCTCTCCTTTTGCGATCCGCTCCTTGAACGCCGCGGTCTTACCCGCGAACACGTCGTCGGGAAGTTGTGAAACCTCCGACTCAAGGGCATTCACGGCAAGCACCAAAGGTTCAAGCTTTTTGAGCTCCTTTTGTGCGGGATCACCAAAGATATGTTTCAAAAATTCCATAATGTTTTTCCTCTTCGTCAACCCCACAGTAAGTCCCACGGGAGGAGTCTACTCTCAGGACTATGCCTCGTAAGTAAGACTGCGAGAATGCCACTACTATAGCGCACCGGAGGTGAAGAGCCAAACCCTGACACCTCGCCTCACGATCAAGGCGCAAAAAGATAGTAGAAAAACAAAAACTCCCGCGTGGGGAGTTTTTGTTTTGTGGGAAGAAAAGGAATTTATGCCTTCTTCTTCTTTGCCTTCGCCTTCTTCTTCTTTGCCATAGTGGTGGAAGTTAGGGCTTATAAAATCTATGCTTCGACCTCAAAGCATCGTGGTGATGCGAGTGTTCGATGAAAATTTATTTCATTGCAAGCAATGAACACTCCTACATCTATTATCATCCTTATCGTACAACTACTCAATACGTTTTCGAAGAAAGCTGTGGATAACTCTTGAAGTCAAAAATCGCGTTGCGTGACACTTGAAAAAATATTTTCTTTCTCTTCACGGTAAGCGTAAACATTCGTACTTAACTCACGTTTCCCACATATTCAACTTCGCGCTCGAGTAAGACGCCGAACAATTTCGTGACGGAATGTTCCATATCACCGGCGAGACGCGCGACTTCACGCGCAGTAGCGTTACCGAGATTTACAATCGTGAGTGTGTGCCGAGGTGAGATCCCCACTTTTCCACGACGGTATCCCTTCTCAAATTGGGTGTATTCAAGAAGAAATCCCGGAGCAAGTTTGTATCGTCCGTCGGGCTGGAGCCACGCCCACGGACGGAGGCGCTCCTCTTTTTTATGATCAAGTTCCTGTGCCCGCGCAAACACACGGAGGTACTCCTCCTTTGACACGAACGGCATGTGAAAAAACGAACCGGCGGAACAAAAGCCCGTCCGTCCGGACATGGCGAGTGCTCCTTTTTGTTCCCGTATCGAAAGTATCTTTTCCCGCACATCAAGAAGTGTCTCCGCAGAGTCGTCTCCTCCTTCGCCGCCCACACGAAAACGGTTGTCTCTGTATTGCGGAGCAAATGTGGCATGCTTCCAAAGCGCGAATGTCGCGTGTGTGACCACGTATCGTCCCGGCTCTTTGCAAAAAACACTGTCGTGGTAGGCGAACGCACACTCCTCGTTTGTAAGAAATTTTTTTGTGAACGCCTCGTGCTTTCGGTCAAAAACTTCCGCCATTACCAGCGCATCGCTCACTTGTGCACCATACGCGCCGATATTCGCGACTACCGCACCCCCCACTGTTCCCGGTATTCCGGAGAGGTGTTCAACGCCGTACAAGTTCTTTCCGATGGCATACTGCACGAAATTGTCCCAATTCATTCCCGCGGAAACTCCCACAACGATCTTCTCGTCATTTTCACTCTCTATGTTAGGCAAAAGGTCCGGGGTGACATCTGCAAAGTGAACGACGAGACCATCGAAGCCTTCATCTGAAATGAGGATGTTCGACCCGGCTCCGAGGATAAAAACCGCGAGGTGCCGCTCGCGCGCAAAAGCAAATGCCTCTTCAAGCTCCAAACTTGAGTGAATATCGCAAAAATATCTCGCGGGTCCTCCCACTTTGAAGGTCGTATACGAGGCAAGCGGGACGGACTTTCGTATATCCATGACGTTATTGTACCCCGTAGTGTTATTTTATATACAAAATAACACTACATGGAGAAAACCCGAGAGTGATTCCGCTACTTCGTTCCACCCTGGAGCAATTTGAGCATCTGTTCACCTTTTTCCTTGAGGCTCGCGTCCAAACTCACTGCTTGTTCGATCGCAGCGGTGGCCTTGGCGTTGTCTCCCAGTCCGGCATATCCTCCAGCCAATGCGAGGTAGTCGCGTCCTACCGCGCCGCCTTTGGCGATCCTTTCGTTCACCAACTCCACGACCTTGGTATAATACTGGTTCTGACCGTAAGCGTTCACAAGGCGTTCGTCATAGATGTGCGGGGTTCCTTCGAGGGCAGCGAGCACCGGCTTGGCGTCTTCGAACTTCTTCTGGTACAAGAGTGACGCCGCATAGGGGACAGCAGCATCAGCATAGGCAGGATCGAGCTCGTAAGCGACTTTCGCCACTTTCTCCGCCTCTTGATACTTTCCCTGCGCAAGAAGCAACTGTGTGAGGTCGAGGTACGCCCCCTGGTGATTCGGAGAAAGCTCGATCGCTTTCTTGAGATAAACGAACGCTTTATCATATTGCCCAAAGCGCATGTAGAATAACGCCGCAAACGAAATGGTACGAAGGCTCGTCGGGTCAGCGGCGATCTCCTCTTCAAATTCTTTCGCAGTAAGGTCGAAGAATTGCTGACGGATCTCCGGAGGGAAGCGGGGATCGGCCACCTGGAGCGCAAGCTGAGCAAGCTGTTCGCGCGCCTCCCCCGACCCGAAGAG
>Ga0209542_10019834_pt1 | contig 10727 bp, 13 predicted proteins | sample RifCSPhighO2_01_FD_184028 | JGI IMG/M metagenome (GOLD analysis project Ga0209542, IMG submission 184028) | Soil microbial communities from Rifle, Colorado - Rifle CSP2_plank highO2_0.1 (SPAdes) (version 2) | ecosystem: Environmental > Terrestrial > Deep subsurface > Rock core/Sediment ...
CCAGACGGCTGCATGAGCAGCTGTGGGGACGCGCCAGGCTCCCTCGGTTTGATCTGATTTAGTTGAGCTTATCTGCCCTTTGGTGGCCACAAATATAGTGTCCAAGTGTTTTAGGATTATGTTAAATCCGTAGGTTTGGCTGAATTCATGCAGAGCATCCACTAAATTTATTAGATTCATATCAAAAGTAAAAGCTATTTTGAATTTCAGACTGCTGGCTAGTTGTTGCAGCTGAGCCATGCTCAAGACTAGAGTGGTTTTTGGGCGATCTTTGATAGCCTCGACCGAGCGGCTAAAATAGTCCACCGTGTCCTTGGCGAGGGTCAGCTGACCACTATATTTACCTACGAACTTTTCTAGCACTATCGCTGTTTCACTGTTACGACCTAGATCACCGGCTACCAAAACTCCGTCTGCCCAATTACTGCTCTCCAGCAGCTCAGCTAAGGCTTTTTGCCCAAAACTACCACTCGGCGCACTCGGCGCAAAGATAGCCTCTGGTAACATTTTGCCAACTGTTTTTTGCAGAGCATCAGGCAGAATTATTCGCGCTATACCGATACCAGCTTTCACAGCTTCACTGTATGCAGTTCCAACTGCCGAAAAACCGTGAATATTGCCACCTATAATCAGCAGTTTACCGGCTGTTTGTTTAGCCTCAGGCCGGCTCCAAACTAAGTCTGGAAACATAGGGTTGCTGTGTTCTTGCTTAAACCAGTAGTCTTGCATGGTAGTTAATTATAGCCATATAGCGGTTGGATTGCTGCCAAATGTCGTCATGCACTCCCGGCATACTAACAAATGTCCAGTTATATTTATCGATATAGCTTTGAAGTTTTTTTGCATGCGGCCAAGGATCATAACGATTGGCGATAAAGATATGCTTGGCAGTAGGTATTACTACCGGTTGTGCGTGCTTGGCCGTTCGGATAATGTTCCTGTTGCGTGAAATCTGGGTAAATCCATAGTATGTGCTATAAAAGATTAATTGACTGGCTCGCGTCAGCTGAAGACTCTTCATAAGTGATCGCATTTTCTGACGATTGGCCCGGACAAAAGTTCGAGAGGGTGAGGATTGTGCGAGCGGCATCCCAATAAAGATTACTAGCTTGGGTTTGGCTGTTAGTGGTATCATCCAGCATCCCGCGGAGTGAGCGACGATTATATCAGCCTGCTCCAGATCTCTGGCCTGCACATAACCTTCTCTGCGAAGGAGTTTGCCAAGCATTCTGCCATGGCCTTGTCCAGCAAGGAAGCCAAAGCTAAACGCGTAGGTTAGACTTCTATTAAAAGAGGCGGTACGAGCCATGGCGTTTCTCTAATTCATAAACGACGTTTTTGCGCTCAATCACAATTGGCCAGCCCCGTTTTTTGGCCTCGTCGAATAGTTTTTGTTCGGGGTTAAAAGCAATCGGATTTTCTACCAAAGCCAACATTGGTATGTCACTGGCGCTGTCGCCAACTGCAATACTGCCCTCTAGGCTCAGACGATGTTTGTTAATCATGTTCTGTAAAACTTGATCTTTGTCATGTAAATGTACAGTAGACTTGCCGGTAAACTGCCCTTTCTTGTGCTCGTAAATAGCGCCAACATAATCATCAAAGCCGTAGTACTTGGCAATTTTGCTTACAATCTCAACCTGTGAATTAGAAATGGCTAGCAAAACAAAACCTCTATCTTTGAGGCTTGAAATTAAGTCTCTTGTATAGGTATAAACTTGGTCTTTGTGCTCATCAAATACTGCTTGAGCCGCTTGCCCAAACTGGTCGATAGTTAATTGGCGTAACAACTTTTCATATAGCCTAACCAGCTTAATCTCATATGATCTGAATGATTCCTTGCCAGTCCGTGTTTTCCAATCCATCCGGGCGTCACGAATAGGTGCAAAGGCTTTGGCATCAAAATATCCCAACTTAACCAGCTCATCAGCGACAGCGTGATAGAGCTGCCAACGCACAAGCGTGCCATCGATATCAAAGACCGCAAACGGTCTTTTGGGCTTCACTTCTTGCCTTGGCGATAGGCCTTCTTAATTTTTCTGTACTCGTCTAAGTCGTCGTGGCCTTTATTGAATTTTTCTTTCGGGTATTTGGCTTGGAGTTTTTTATGCTTAGCCATAAAAGCAGAAGTTATATCGATTTTCTCGATCATTGCGAAATTTAGCAGATTAAACAGAACATCCGAAAGTTCGTCTGCAACCTCATCAGGATCAGGTTTACCGGCTCGTTCCCACTGGTAATGCTCCATAAGCTCGGCAGCTTCAATTGCAATACCCATAGCCAGATTCTTTGGCGTATGGTGGCGTTGCCAATGCCGCTCTGCCCCAAATTTTTTCACCATATCCTTAAGTTCCTGGATGGTCGTATCTTGATCAGATTTTTTAGGCATATTAATACTCATAATGAATTAGATTCTGAGCTCTATACTTATTGGGCAGTGGTCGCTGCCCATGACGTCGGCATGAATAGCAGCAGCCTTAACCTTTGACTTTAGCGCATTTGACACCAAAAAATAATCAATCCGCCAACCCACATTACGCGCGCGAGAGTTGGCCCAATGCGTCCACCAGGTATAGTGGCCAGTGCCCTTGGTAAACAACCTAAAAGTATCAACAAAACCGTGCTTAACCAGCGCTTCAAAACCAGCTCGCTCTTCGTCCGTAAAACCACGACGGCCAACATTTTCCTTAGGCCGGGCAAGATCGTCCTCTGTATGGGCGACATTGAGATCACCACAAAAGACAACTGGTTTGATTTCTTCAAGTTGCTGACAATAGGCTGCAAAGGCTTTATCCCACGTAACGCGCAGGGGCACGCGTGACAGGTCATCTTTCACGTTGATAGTGTAGACGGTGACAATAAAGAATTGCTCAAACTCAGCTGTAATTACCCGCCCTTCCTTATTGGCATCACCATATACATCACCTGCAACTTTATACTTTTTGATCAAGTCGGCCGGTAGGCCGTTAGTAACCTGTAGTGGTTTTACTTTGGAAAAAATTGCCGTGCCCGAGTAACCCTTTTTTGCCTCTGATGAATTCCAGAACTCGTAGTAATTGGTTAGATCAACATCAGCCTGCCCCTGCTCAGCCTTTGTTTCTTGTAAGCACAAAATATCTGGCTTGTACCTCAACATAAATTTTTGAAACTCGCCTTTATTAAGGGTGGCCCTAATTCCATTCACATTCCACGAGTAAATCTTCATAGCAATAAGTATAGCGTGCATAGGCCGCAGTCTGCTAGACTAGTCGTAATGTATAAACGCGTGTTACTTAAACTATCTGGCGAGCAACTATCTGGTGCGTTCGATAATGGGTTTGATACAAAAACCGCAAACTACCTAGCCCAAGAAATTAAAAAAATCCCCAAGAACTGTCAGTTAGTACTTGTGGTCGGCGGCGGCAACATGGTTAGAGGTGCCAAAATTGCCAATAACGGCATTCATCGCGTAACAGGCGACCAGATGGGCATGCTAAGTGGGCTCATTAACTCTATGGCTTTAACTGACATTTTTGAAACGGAGGGCATACCCACACGCTGTTTAAGCAATATTTTTGCGGATCAGGTCGCCGAATCTTATTCGTATCGACGGGCTATCAAACACCTGGAAAGCGGAAGGGTTACAATAGTGGCTGGTGGGATTGGAAGACCTTACTTTACTCATGATACAGCGGCCGTAAACCTAGCACTCGAGCTAGAGTGTGAGGCAGTTTTTAAAGCAACCAAGGTAGCTGGAGTATTTGATAAAGACCCGTCCAAACACAAGGACGCAACTATGCTGACTACTCTTTCATATCAGCAGGCGGTAGAAGACGGGGCCATCAAAGTTATGGACAAGGCAGCTATGGGTCTCGCCATGGAGCACTCAATGCCGCTGATTGTCTTTGACGCTATGAAGGCTGGCAATATTGAACTGGCCGTCAAGGGTGAAACTGTTGGCACTACAATCAAAAGCTAAAAACGAATCTAAATTTAACGCGTAACAGATATTGTTGCACCTTGTTCGGCCCCCGGTGCACTGACGGTAATACGACCATTGGCATCTTGACTAACCCTGTAGTGAGTATTGTTGTTGTCTCCTAGCTGTGGATCTTTTGGCATTGCAACAAGGTATTTGCCATTATCGGTCAGGACACTTAGGTTAACGTATGGGCAACTCATAAACCCGGTGGAACAAATATCGGTGGGCGAGCTTGGTAGGGTGCCGGGCACACCATGAAGATCAATCCCGTACTGATAAATTGCATTTAAGATTGTCTGAACATCAGCCTGCCTGGTAGCGTTTCTACTGTCACCTAGTTGCTTGGCAGGATTAATAGCCAAGATAACTATACCGGCCAAAATAGCGACAATAGCCACTACCAGCAAAACCTCAATTAGTGTAAAGCCCCTACTACTTTTTAACTTTGCAAACATGCGCCCCCCGTTTTGGTTCTTTTCATTATGTGTTAATAGTAATCCAAGCACAAGCGATATTCAAGTGTTATTTATTGGCGCTTAAGGGATGTCTTTCCAGCTTGAGATACGCAATTGGGGCGTAACTTGATCCGTTACCACCATCATGCGGTGAATCACATTATCGGTGCTGGCTCGCACAGTACCGGTAGCCGAGATAGTGTAATTGGGTGAACTGCCACTAATATCGTACGTGCAGGACTGTTGGATAGTGGAGTCCAGAGTATACGAGTCGGTTGTCGGGGTAGCAAGGGCCGTATCCGATTGAATAGACCCTAAGGCTAGCTCTGTACATGATAGAGCTCCCGCCCGAGCTTGGGCATCAGCCTCAACGCCGGCGCTGGCCAGACTGGCATCAGTACCGGTAATTAACAAAAACAAGGCAATAGTAGTGGCGGCAATGCCAATAATAAGTACGGTTATAAGTACAATGTAGCCTTCGCTGTCTCCGCGTCTTTGCTTCATGGTAAGGTTGCTCCTCCACTGAAGGTTTGAGAATAATCAAATTCCCGACGACTGAGGATATTGTTATAAGTCAGATCAAACTGGATCATAATGGATTTATTACCTGCTCCGACCGATTTATTCGCGAAACTTAGATTACTGATGGTGACTCTGGAATTTGTCAGGTCATTGCTGAGCGCGGGAGAGCCCTCGTTAATTTGCAGAGCCGTATAATCGCTGTGAGTATTTGTATCAAAGACAGTTGGATCAACCAGTGGGTCGTCCATGACGAGCGTTAAACTCGAAGTGGTATTCCCAGGAGCCGGCTCAGTAATTGAATTGGCATCATGAATGGTCTGGACAATCAGTGCCATAGCCGCGTGTCCCTGATAATTGAGGTCTGCTCTTGTTTGGTTCTGGCTACGCGCGGCCGTAGCCAGAAAAGCCAGACTTACGATGCCACCAATAATCAACGAAAAAATGCCAATGTATAGGATAATTTCTATAAGTGTAAAACCATTTTGCAGTTTAACTTTTTGGTCATCCATGTGCGGCCACCATCATCGGCACATAGGCCGTATCTGCCTGCCAGTCGGTAAAGTACGTTGTTATGGAAATTGTCCCTATGCGGTCAGAGGTCTGCTGCCAGCTAACGGATATCACAGCTTGACGGCTCCCATTTGGACCACCGCTAAACACGATTTTGGGCGTGTAAATGGTATTGATGGATGTAACCGACGTTGATATTTGCCACTGGCTGGCGGATATATCAAGATAATAATCCGTGCCATCGCTGTACGCAGACAGGTTACTGTAGCTATCGTGTGCGATATTTTGCACGGCCGCAACTGCCGCATTGGCAATTTCAACTGCCCGTGTCCTGTCGCCGGCAATTGCAGTGCTTTCACGGCCGTAGATGAGTGAGCTGAGAATGACTAGTGACATCAAAGACATAATTGCCACGGCCAACAGAATCTCTACCAGCAGCAGCCCCGAATTTCCAAGTTTTGGCGGTTTTATGCCTGACATTTAGTACTCCAACATTCCCTTGGTGTTAATAGTTACGGTACTTGTTTGGCCTGAGGAGGTGCCGAGATTGTATGAGCCAGTCGATTGGGGCAACCCATGCAGCTTGGTGTAAACGAGCTCGAGGTTAGCGGATATAGAAATACTGGGTGGGATATTGTACACATTATCAAAAGCAGTGTTACGGCTGGCATATGAATTGCCGCAAAACAACGTCAAATCCTGACCGCTTATTGTGACGCCCCAAGAACAGTCGTGGGCCTCGGCCCGGCTATATGACTGTGCTTGATATAGGTATTGCACCAATGTGTTAGTGGCTACATCCAGCTCATTAGTCTGTTGGAATCCCAAATAAACCGGCGCCGTCACAAGCGTAATAACGCTAATAATAGCTACTGTCAGCAGGACTTCTATAAGTGTAAACCCGCCTAAATTCTTCGAAGAATTTGTGTGGGTAAACCCGCGGCCGAGATCATTACTTACCCGAACCATTAAAGTTTCCAATTAGACTATAGATTGGCAAAAAGACTGCTAGAGCTACAAACAAAACACCAACCGCTAAAATAACCAAAACAACTGGTTCAAGGAGCGTTTCAAGATTTCTAGCAGTTATGTCGGCCTTATCCTCGTAAGCCTGTCCAATACCCAGCAAACTTGTGGATAAATTGCCCGATTTTTCTGCAGTGATGATAATCTGACAGGTTGTCCCCGGTAAATATTTACGCACTTTTGGATTAGCCAAGGCTTTGCTAAAGGAATCACCGTCCTCAATTTTTTGGTGAAGCTCAGCTGTAAATTTTCGGTAGCGGAACGTCGACATTGACGTTGAAAGCGAAGATAAACAAGTTGTAACCGGCAGTCCAGCTTCCATAAGAGTCCCCAGCACAAACCCAAATCTAGCCACTTCTGATTCAAATAAAAGTTTGCGAATACCGGGGATATGGTACAACACCGTTTCAGAGGCTGCTTTTACGCGCTCATTAATGCGCGACAAGACATATATTGATGTTAAAGAGGCTATAGTTATTCCAGCAAATATCAGCCCAAAACGTCCAAAGAAAGTACCCAGAGCAATAAGAGCCTTGGTGATAGGGCCAACCTCTACATTAAGTGAGTCAATTATTTTAAGCAGTCTCGGCAGTAAGAAAACGCCTATGCCGGTGCCTACAAGAAATAACAAGCCAAGCAGAAAACTTGGGTACATTAAGGCTGCCCTTACTTTAGACGCCAAGGCATTGTTTTTATGCATTTGGGTGGCGATAACTTTGAGGTTTTGAGGTAATTGCCCTGTTGATTCGCCAATCTCGACTAAGTTAACCACGGCTGGGCTAAACAAGCCTGATTCGCCCATGGCTTTATAAAATGGTACACCCTCATCTATTTGATGCTCCATTTGTTTGAGCGCTTTCATGGCCCTTTTATCTGGCAACTCTTGTGTTAGGGCGTCCAAGGCCTCGCCAATTGATACACCCGAGGAAATAAGCATACTAAGATTGCTAACTAAATATTCTGAGGTTTCCCGGCTAATCTTGTTAAACAATGGACGCCTAGCGGGGTGAGGCTTTTTCTCGACTGGTTTTGAAGGAGATTGCATAGCCACTGGACCTGAGACATCTGAACTCGGACTAGCTTGCGCGGCTGGTGTAGGCTGTTCGGGTGCCATTATTTTGGTTCCGCAGTTCTTAGAAGTTCCCTTAGCGTAGTCACTCCACTTTGAACCTTTTCTAGCCCATCGTTAAATAAGCTGTGGTCTCCTTGGGCATGAGCCAGCTCACTAATCTGGTCAGCAGATGGGTTCTTCATGATGAGTTCCTTCATTTTGGTATTGACCGTCAAGACTTCAAAAATAGCTGTTCTGCCTTGGTAGCCGGTGAAGTTACAGGTTTCGCAACCTTTGCCCTCGTAAAGTGTAACTACCGGACCCTTAAAGTAAGCTTCGGCCTGAGGAAACATTTGTTTGAGGTTGGCCATATTGACATTAAAGCTGAAACGGCACTTCTGATGGATTGTTCGAACTAGACGTTGAGCAATTACCATGTTCAGAGTACTTGCCAGCAAAAACGGTTCAATCTTCATGTCTAGCAAACGTGGAATGGCAGAGGCGGCGTCGTTAGCATGAAAAGTAGTCAATAGAATATGGCCAGTTAGGGCAGCGTTGACTGCCAACTCGGCTGTTTCACTATCACGGATTTCCCCAACCAAAATTACATCTGGGTCTTGCCGGACTAGCGACCTAAGTCCCTCCTTAAAATCCAGATTGGTTTGGGCGTTGACTTGTATCTGGGTTACTCCAATCAAACGATATTCCACCGGATCTTCAATAGTCGTAATATTAATTTCGGGGCGGTTAATGAGTTTCATAAGAGCATAAAGCGTGGTTGTTTTGCCGGATCCTGTGGGGCCGGTTGTGACGACCATGCCAAAAGGCCGGTGAATCTGACGCTCCAAAATTTCTCGGTCGTGGTTAGCTAGGCCTAGGCTCTTTATACTAAGCCCTCTGGCATATTCGGCCAACAGGCGGATAGCAATTTTTTCGCCGTCAAGCGTGGGGATTACAGATATGCGAACATTAACCGGTTTGCCGTCTACCTCGTAGCGTATGGCGCCATCCTGGCTGGCATTATGCTCGTCAATCCTCATGTGTGCCTGAACTTTAATGCGGTTCAAGATATTATCGTAGTACTGCTTGGGCAGTTGACCGGCTTCGTGCAAAACGCCATCTATTCTAAAGCGAATAATTACTAAATCTTTTTCTGGCTCAAAGTGTATGTCGGATACTTTGTAGGCGGTGGCATCCTTTATTATTTCATCAATGATTTCCGGTGCTACACGCTGCTGCTGGGCAATAATCTGGCTAAAACGTGTTACTAGCGGCTTGCGGTAGTACAGCATGGCACGATTGACTTCATCTGGCAGTGCGTAATAAATCTGGATGCCTCTATTGGTGCCAAAAACTTTTTTAAGAGTGTCCATCAAACCTGGGTAGGTTGGCTTGTCGGTGGCCACTACTATGGCCTGTGGTGTGGATTTGTAGACTACTATACGGTAGTTTTGGCCAACTTCTGGCGGAATCAAGGCAAAGTTTTCTTTGGTTGGTTGGTACACCTCTAGATCGGCAAACTGCACCTTGTAATATTCAGCCACAGCCTGGCCAAGTAATTCATAGGCCAAAACGTTTTGATTAAGCAAATAGTTAAACAGACTAACACGCTTACTTTTGGTGAATCCTTCTGCTTTATGAATTTCATCAGCAGTCAGATAGTTAGTTTTGAGCAGAATTGCTTTTAGCAATTCGTCATCAATCACTTCAGCTTCGGCAGGCCCAAAGTCTTTGGGTGCGTCAGTAGTAGGCTGTTTATCTTCGGCCATTGGTATTATTAATTTCCCACATTATGTTTTTGCCCACAACAGCAAAGCTCGCCTTTTGGTTAACATCAATCAGTATAACAAGAAGCTTATGGCTATTAAAGGGTGCTATTATTAAACTTTTATCTCTATCGACTCGCCGGGTTTAAGAGATTGATAGCTGCTGCCTATATCACTCGCAACCTGATTAATAATCATATCAGTCAAATTTTGACCTATTTCCGATAGCAAAGCATTGTGCATCGGTATGGCAGCCGTCGGCTTAACGTCTCGATAAAAATCCATAGCTTCACTAATTTTGAGCCACGGAGCACTTACGGGTAGGCACAACAACTTAACTTTTGCATCGGGCTTAACGAATGAATCACCTGGATCATAAAGCGTTTCGTTTACCATTACACCAACATTTTGAAAAACAGGCCATGAAGGGTGAATAATGGCGTGCTGGCCACCCAAAAACCTGACATTAAATGGTCCAATTTGAGCTTTATCTCCTCCAGTTACAGTCTTGGCTTTTACTTCTTTAAGCTCTTTTGCTGCCTCAGCAGTGGTATACAGAGGTGCCTCAGGATTATCCCGCTGTATAGACTTCAAGTATTCTTCATTGAGGTGGTCGGGATGAACATGAGTCACAATAATGCCAACGACATTGTGCAGATTATCTGGCAGCGAGTCCATGAAGCTATCTGGGTCAATCATCAGCTGCTTGCCCTGTTCTTCTATCACCAAAAACGAGTGCTCGTACTTAGTAACTTTCATAAGCGCTCCTCCGCATCTAATTATAGCGGACTATTGCTTCGAAACCGGTGAGATATTTTGACTGTACTAAGAGCTTGCGCGGTGCCAGCGGTTTGGCGCTTCTGAGTCCATATTTGCAGCGTTTTGTTCTGGCTTTATAATTGCAGTTACAAGCACAACTTTTTCAGTAGGCTTGTCGGCTTTATCGCGTTCAATTGTGTCGCTGTACTCTGCTTTTTCTTTTGCATTAAGTTCTCTGTATATGACCATGTGGCCAGTACTTATATTGGCCAACATTGCTCCAGAGCCGAACGCAGCGGCCTCTTCAGCATGTTCAGGGTCATAAAGCTCGTTTAATAGCGCGTCGTTGATTGCATGTGCCTCGGCTACATCAGTATTCATAAGTTCATCAAGAGTATTATCATGTAAAATTACCTGATATTTTTTAACATCAGCTTCCACTTCCGCTTCTTCTGGAGTGTCACTAGGTGTATCAACATCCATTAGTGCTGCGACTGGTTCAGTAATGGTGTCAGTAGGTGCTTCAATTGGCGTATCAGCATGTGTTTCCCCAGGCATTCCTGCAACTCGGTGCCACTTTGAAGTTGTAGGAACACTTAAACTAGATTCTGAACTTTCCTCAACGACAGTGTCACTAGGTGTATCAACATCCACTGGTGCGACTGGTTCAGTAATGG
>Ga0209542_10019835_pt1 | contig 10727 bp, 14 predicted proteins | sample RifCSPhighO2_01_FD_184028 | JGI IMG/M metagenome (GOLD analysis project Ga0209542, IMG submission 184028) | Soil microbial communities from Rifle, Colorado - Rifle CSP2_plank highO2_0.1 (SPAdes) (version 2) | ecosystem: Environmental > Terrestrial > Deep subsurface > Rock core/Sediment ...
AGCAAGGAGAGCTGATTGGCTTTTTGGGGCCTAATGGAGCCGGAAAGACAACAACGATCAAAATGCTCGCTGGTATTTTGTATCCAACAAAAGGCACGATCAACGTCCTCGGTTTTACACCATTTGACAAAAAACACGAATTTTTAAGGCAGATTTCATTTGTAATGGGGCAACGCAACCAGCTTCTCTGGGAGCTACCTGCGACTGATACCTTTCTCCTCAATAAGGAGATTTATCAAATTGAAGATAAGGATTATAAAAAAAGACTCGATGAACTTGTCAAGCTGCTCGATGTAAAAGATATTCTTACTCAGCCTATCAAGACGCTCTCTTTAGGTCAACGAATGAGGATGGAGCTGATTGCTTCGCTTATTCATCATCCAAAGGTATTATTCTTGGACGAGCCAACAATCGGTTTGGACGTTGTTGCGCAAAAGCTCATTCGCGATTTCATTCAAGAATATCAAACAAGATATAAAGCGACGATTCTCCTCACAAGTCATTATATGGAGGACGTCAGGCATTTATGTAAAAGAGTTTTGATTATCGACCACGGAAAGATTATTTTTGATGGAGAGCTGGACAAGCTTGTTAAAAAATATGCATCAGATAAAATTATCCAGGTAACCCTTGATAAAAAACCAACGGAAGACATTCTTACAAAAGTAGGGAGCATTTACGAGTACAATTATCCGCTCGTAACATTTAAAGTAAAAAAGAAAGACATTCCTGAAGTTGTTGAAAATATTACGAGAAAACTTACATTTAATGACCTTATTATTGAGGAGGATAGCATAGAGGATGTTATCAGGAAGATGTTTGGCGCCCACTACAAAGAATAAATTAAAAATCAGTGTATTGATACGCATGCGCCTCACAAATCACAACGTCGGGCAGTATTGGTCCGTAGGTTTCGAATCTGATTCTATGTGGAGGATATCTTTCTCCATTATTTGTTGTAGAGTCCGCTTTAACAAGGTCGCTTTGTGTATGTCGAACGATTTGAACTTCCCTTCCAGTATACCGCACGCCTTCTCGGATACGTAGCGCGACTCCCGGAGGAAGTTGTATCCTTGCTGAGCTTGAAATACGAATATCATGTGCTGCAAGAGCAGATTCCTTTGGGTCTGTAATGGGTAGGGCCGAGGTGCCATTTGTTCTTGATACATATTCTCGATCAGCTCCACTTTTTAGAGCCGCTAAATTAATGCTTCTTCTTTGTTCAGCAAGTCCGTATTTATAGACAACTGGCAGCGATAGTGCTGCGGTAGTAATTCCTGGGACTGAGTCAGGATAAAGTACGCTTACTCCTGCAGATTTTCCGGCTTCTTCCCTCATTTTAATTTGTCTAGCGACCTCCATTAGGGTGGCGTAGTCAAGAGTATCGCCTGGAAGGTAAGCTGCTCCGACTGGAAATGGGTGATTGCTAAAAAAGGTATTCGGACCATAGTTGGTTAGTTCAATTCCCATCTGATACCTTCTTTGATCAAATGCACAATGTATATCAAGACCGCTTTGAGCAAGGATACTTCTGAGAGATATTTGCGCAGCTTCACCATATGCCAGAACGAATGGGTGATCCAAACATGCAAGACGAACCGTTTCTCCTGGTTTAAGCTTTAATTTACTTCCATCTAACGTGCTGGCAAGAACATCGGTGGGAGATATATACATCGGCTCCTTCCCTGCTAAAAGCTCATCAAGTGCAGTGTAATCTGCAGAAGCCATGGCTGTAATTCGAGTCTCATCCTCCGTTAACATAAGGCTTATAGTATACAATATTCAAGGCTAGAATACAAGCATGTGATATCCGCGGAACTTCTTCAGGAAGAAATCATTTTCTCTCAACGTTAAACAGTGGTCCAACAATCTGAATGTTAGCTGGAGCCCGAAGATTAAAATAGTCTTTCCACGTATTTGCGTCAAATGTAGCACTTCCACCATCTCCGGAAACAGTCACGCTTGTCGTTCTTCCAACGCCGAAATCAGCGCTTACTGAAATATCAGAAACCGAATTTAATGGGCTTCCACCACGGCTTTTGAGCTCAGATTTTACCTTTTCCTTATCCCATGTATCCGTTCCGTCAGGATTTGCCTTGTCAACCTGAGAAAGGTGATTTTGAGTTGATGAGTCCTTTTGCGCAAGCATAATGATGTTTGCAATATCGGCAACTTCTTCAGATTTTAACCAGGCTGATTTATCATATTCAGCTCTCCAGCCCTGTGCCGAGTACATACATGGAGACTCTTTATCATACGCGTTATTGATAACGTCTTGGAAACTGTTGTAGGGCCCCGAATTATCTTGAAAACGTTTTGTCCACGTTCGATGGCTTCCTCCCCACACATCATTATTTTGAAAAGTGTATCCGCCTGCAGTTGATGCAAACCATGCAGAAATTGGCTGGCCACCTTGAACCATGACCCAGCCTTTTGTTTCGTCAACAGCTTGATTCCAGGCTCCACCTTTTTCATCCTGTTTAAATACCTGACAACTTTGTGTTGCGCAAATCGACTTAGATCCATTATTTGTGTATGCAAGCGCATAGCTCCGCGCAGCGATCGCTTGAGCTTTTAAGGCTTCAAGAGGCCATGAAGCAGGAATCTCGTAAATTCGTTTCACATAATCCTCAATAGAATACGTTCCATACCCATCAACACTAATCTGAATTCCTTGGTCATAATCCTTTTTTATTTCGATATTTGCGAAATATGCATTAAGAATTGTTTCAGCATTCTGGCCAGCTTTAGCTCTTCCCAGAGCCCCATATTGACTCATCCCGACGCGGTGAGGAATCCCAAATGTAAAAAAAGCAAACGCAGGGGAGAATCCAGGGTTCCGGTTTCGGTCATCGGTGCAATAGAGCGGACCTGCTCCAAGACTTTGAGGAAGATTTAAGCTCCCAAACTTTTGTGCAATAAGTTGTTGCTGTCGAGTACTGAGCTCTGCAATCTTTTTATTGATGTCAGCTTGGAATGCTTTTGCCTTTCCAACCTCTTGAGAGAGGAAAGCTGATTGCTCATCAGCTGTTTTTTTTGCTACGGCTAATCGTCCTTTTTCATTTGCAAGTTTTTCTTTTGCATCGTCGATATTTTTAATGTAAAGAACGGTTTTCAAAATGGTTTGCTTATCGTTGTCAGCTGCTTTTTTCTGATAAAAGAAATTCTGCAGAGATTCGGAGAGGTTTGTTGTGACGAGCAAATCCAACATTGTTGTTTGGGTCTTCTTAATATTTTTATAATGAGCATTAATTCTATTGTCGATCAGTTCTTTCTGCTTCATGAGGTCTCTTTCGGCAAGAGCAATCTGCTTTTCTTTCCGAGCAATGTCTTGCCCAATAAGGGTAATTTGAGATTGAATATTGGAGAGTCTCTGCCTAAGCTTATTGAGATCTTCTTCAAGAGGTTTTGTTGCCTTTTGAGAGTCTTCCAGAGCCTTGCTGAGCTGTCCAAGCTCCCTGCCAATATCGTCAAGCTCATCAGCAATAACTGCCGAACTGCCAGCCGAAAAAATCATGATTATGGACATGATAAATATGAAGATTTTTCTCATAAGAACAGTATACATGGGGAATTTGAAATTGGAAATTTGAGATTTAAGAATTGAGATTTGAATTGCGCTTTTTCCTTTGCTCTAGTTTTTCTGTATAATAAAATCATGAAGTATCTCGGAGTCCTTTTTGCATTAATGATTCTCTTTTCCGTTAGTGTCAACGCAACGTTTGCCCAAGGAGTTCCGGGCGCTCCAACTTCTACCCCAACACCGTCACCAACGCCTGTCGTAGGCAAAGGAGCAGACGAGCCGCTTCCAACAAAAATCCCTCATATAAATATTGCGAATTGCGACGTATGTGGATATTGCGATGGGGGTCAAGTCCCTGGTCGGTGGGAGTCCTGTAGAAAATGTCTTTATAAAGATACTGGAAATGCTCCTCCAGCCTCAAACAAAACACTTATTGGGATTCCTACGCCTGATCCTGGGCATTTCTATACCGATTTTGGATGTATATCCACGCTTCCAAACCAGTTCGCAGCACAGATTACAAGCTTTTTCTTCTCAATTGTAGGTGGAATCGCGTTCTTGTCGTTCCTGTATGGATCAGCGATTATTGCAACATCGCGATCTGATCCAAGCAGACTTAACCATGGGAAGAGAATTATTTATGGAGCAATCATCGGGCTTCTTTTTGCTCTATTCTCAATATTTATTATAAAGTTCATTGCGAGTGGGCTCGGATTGCCTGGAATAGGAGGATAGTTTTACCCGATCTTTCTTTTTAAGAAGATTCCACTTCCTAAACCTCCAAGACTGAAGAGTAAAGAAAGCGTCGGCGCTCCTGTTGAAGGAATCGATTCTGCTTGAGGGGAGCCAATTTGGTTGTCGCTTGTAGCTCCTGATACTTGTTCGCTGGAAGCCTGGTTCTGATTTTGTTTTACAATAGTGGGAACTGTTTGACTTCCACCTTTTGTAGTTGTTTTTTGTGCAATTTTTCCAGTTGGAACAGGGTTGGTTTGAACATTTCCAGCTTGACCTTCTGCAGTTTTTCTTATAACCACGGTATTCGATGTGTCTTTTGTTTGTTTTTGAGCTTGGGCCTGACCTTGACCTGCGAGAGTAGGCTCTTTGACTGGTCTATTAGGAAAAAGGGCCCTTTCAAGAGCATTTCCACCGCCCGAAATAGCGGTTTTACCCTTCTGTGATGCGATTTTTGATAGCGTTACGCCAATCACGATAAGTACGAATAAGACCAGTAAAAAAACAGCAAAAACTTTTTTAGCATCATCCATATATCCTGTAGTATAACATAAACATCATGTTCAGTCAATCCAATAGTTCTTGTTTCATCTTCGACTTGACAAATAAGTATATTTATTTATACTTGAATATATATGAGTATCAAAAAACTTATTGTTCCAACAACAATGTTTCTTCTTTTAGCCTCGTCAGCATTTGCAGGAGATGCCGCAGTTCAAATTAATACTGGGACATTGGGTTTTGCTATACCGACGTTTTCTGATCTTCTTACATTTCTTGTAAAATTCTTTTTCGTTATCGCCGGGTTAGCCGCACTTTTCTTCCTTCTTTGGGGAGCTCTCTCATGGGTAACTTCAGGCGGAGATAAGGATAATGTCGCCGCAGCACGAGGGAAGATCGTTTCTGCACTTGTTGGAGTTCTTGTCATTATTGCTACTTTGACCGTTATTTGGAGCTTGGAGCAGATTGTCTTTAAAGGCAAGCTTTGCTTCGGGATTTCTTGTCCGCTCAACCTTCCGACGTTACTGAAATAATGATAAGATAAAGATAGTACTCATATGTTGTCTTTATTCTCATTCACTGCGAATGCGCAGATTCAAAAGATAAGTGAAAGTGGTTGCGTTACCTCGGACGGTGTTCCTACGCTAAAATGTCTTGAGGTCGTCTTTAGCAATGTCCTTGTTCTTGCAAGCGCAATCGTTGTTCTGATTTTGTTTATCATGTTCGTTGTCGGATCCTTTTTGTATCTGACTTCACGGGGAGATCCGGAAGGAATAAAAAAAGCTCAGGGAACGATTAAGTTTGCGTTGATTGGACTTTTGCTCTTCATGGGATCATATTTGATTCTCAATATCATTAACGTCGTTTTTGGATTAAAAGGAGACTTGATGAAGTTTGAGATTCCAGAAAATCTTCCGTAGCTTCTACTTCCCTGGAGATATAAATATGACCTTAATTCCTTTGTCGTCGGGTACAGGAGAAAGTGTTTCGCGGTTTCCAAAAAATACATTGAAAACAATCACAATAATGAGCACGATTCCTGCAGCTACCAGAAGCAATCCAAGCTTTTTCATACGATATTGACCTTATCTTTTATGATATATTGAGGTCGTCCTTGAACCTCGGCATATATTTTACCAATATATTCACCAATAATTCCAATGGTAAGGAGCTGAACTCCTCCAAAAAACATAATTGATACGAATGTTGCAGTCCAGCCAGGGACCCAAAACGCTTCAGGAAGGAATAGTCGGCGGTACACCGCATAGCCTATGCCTAGAAATCCGATGATCGAAGTGAGCATTCCTAAATATGTGGCAAACCTAAGCGGTTTGGTTGAAAAAGAAACAATTCCATTGAGCGCAAAAGCGAACATTTTTGAGAAAGGATAATGCGTTTCTCCCTTAATTCTTTTTTTTCGTGCAAATGGTATATAGGTTGATGAAAAGCCTCCCCACGCTACCATTCCTCTTAAGAAGCGTGCTCGTTCGGGCATGTTTTTAAGCAGTTCGACAACTTCTCGATCGATGAGTCGGTAATCGCCAACATTCATTGGGATAGGAGTATTTGAGAGGAGATTGATGAGTTTGTAGAAAATATTCGCAGAAGAAGTTTTAAAAAAAGATTCGTCGCGGGACTCTCTCTGAGCATAGACGACTTTGGAACCTTGCTGCCATTTTTTAATCATGTCATGAATGAGCTCCGGAGGATCCTGAAGGTCTGCGTCAATAGTAATAACGCAGTCGCCCTTTGCATACATATATCCACAAGTAAGCGCGGTCTGATGGCTGAAGTTTCTTAGAAAGGAGACAAGTTTAATTTTTGTATTCTTTAATGCTAGCGAGCGAATTTCACTTACCGTATTATCAGAAGAGCCATCATCGATAAAGAGTAGCTCATAATCGTAGCTTCCTACAATGGGAAGAAGAGCATTGAGGAGTGGCTCAATATTTTCTTCCTCATTAAAAACAGGAATAATGACAGAGAGCAAGAATTTCGATTTCATGGAAATAATTATAACAGAGAGTAGATTTCCGCAGTATTATCTTGATAAATTCTCTTCCAGCCAGCTTTTTTCATCTGCTTAAGAACTTTTTCAAATGTTTTATCATTTCGTGGCATGAGGACAGTGTCGATATTGTATTTTGATGCCGCTTTAACGAAATTCTCTTTTCCTTTTAATAAATTGACGTGCTCTTTGAGTGCGTTTTTACTCTCGTTGGCTGATGGATTTAGATTGTTCCAATAGGTCATTCTGCCATCAACAAATACTTTCTTTTCGGGAAGTTTCCATATTAAATATCCACCCCATGCAAATAAAGAGAAAACATTTCCTTCCGGAAGATTGACATGAAGGTATTGAACCGCTTTGGATGGATAGAATGAATCTTCGGCGTATTTTTTATACCACCCAAGCGTGTTGTAGAAATTAAGACAAAAAAGTAGAAAGGAAAAGACTCCAATCAACGCAAGGAAAATCCTGAGCCTCTCTTTTGAGAGTTTGTCTGCGAGAGAATCGCTAAAAGCTGAAACAATTTGTATTGATACATAGACTGAGTAGAGCGACCAAAAGGGATAGAGTTTCGAACTTGTCATTGCGCCCAGGAAGAGAATAATGTAGAGAACCTTGTGAAATTTTCCCACAAGGGATCGAAATTTAATCACAAGCGCAAGCGAGAGCGCGAGGTGAGGAATTAGGTAGAAATTAAGACTTAGGGCTCCAGGGAGCCATTCGTTAATTCCAAAACGGATGTCAGGGTTGAAAAATGTAAAGAGCACTTCTTTCCAAATGAATATTCCATATGGATTGAGTACCGAGCCAAAAAGCGCTGCAAGTAAAAGTGCGAGCGAAGGTTTTATAGATTTCTTATTGTAAAAAAAGTCATATATACATTTGAGTAAAATAATTCCAACTCCAATACCAAATCCTGCGTGCAAGTTGCTCCAAAGTGCTATTGCGGCGAAGACGGCGAGAGATTTTGTCCGAATCGAGAGGTGGCTGAAAAGAATTTGAATCAAAGCAATAAAGAAAAGCCACGAAAAAACCTGAGGTCTAACCCCAATATACGCAACAATATCAGAAGCGCCTAATAAAAGTATCGGTAGAGCAAAATAAAGCTTATTTTTGTACGCTGATAAAATGAGAGAGAAAGAGGCAACGATACCTAATAGCATGGCCAAACCGCTGTAATTGATTAGAGGGTAAAGAATTGAAAATAGGGCTTCAGAGAGCCATGAGTGGGCAATAAAGGGGAATCCCTGCATCGTATAAGAAAATATATCCTGACGAGGAATACCATTATGCAGAATAATATTCCCCGTAGTGATATGCCACCCAAAATCGGGATCAAGAAAGGCAGTGCTTTTGTAAATAAATGCGGTTGCAAGAAATAAGAAAAGGATCAAGATGATGAGATAGCCGGAAATTTTCATATGGTATAGTATAGAGGAATTAGGAATTCAGAGTAAATGGCATGGGAAAAAAGGAGCAGGGTTTTGTAGAAAAAGTATTCAAAATTTCCAATCTCGTATCAATTGGAGTTCTTGCCTTTGCAATCATTACTGCAAACAACGTTCTCGCAATGGCCTCCGCAGTCGACTTTACAGGGAATGTTGTTTCTAAACAAGTCTACGATGACTGGAAAAAGAAAAGGGGCAAGAAGAAGTAAAACGCAAAAGACCCCCTTGGAGCGTCGCAGACGAGATGACATGTGCCATATCGTATAGTGCGACCCTCGGTCGGGGGTCAAGTGCGTTGGGGTGGTTGTGATCGAACTCTCTAAGAGAATCGGTTGGCGCTGACTACGTAGCGTATATTATTCGTCTCCTTCTTCTGGGCTCGGCGTGAACGCTCCATACGCCGCCATGAGCTTGTCCATCACACTCGGATCATCGTCGTATCCGGCAAGACAGGCAAGGCGGTCAGGGTCGAGCCGGAGGAGAGACGCTAGAATGCCCAGTCGCCAAGGCGCTGGACGCGTCCTTCCGAAGAACCAGTCACAGACGGAGACCGGCGAGACAAACGTCCTCTCGGCAAGCCATCGCTGCGAGTGATTTCCCATGCTCGTGCGCAGGGTACCACCGAGCTCAGCATAGGGCATGCAATGACGTGTCTTTGTGATCATTTCAGCTCCCTTCTTCCGACGTCTTCCTCTGATGAGGATTCTTATCGATCTCGTGCAAGCATCGAAGGTCTCCTTACTTGGTTTACAGGTTACTTGGAGATCTTGGCTTCCATCTCAGGAGCCAAACAGAGATGAAGGCTGCGAGGGGAGCAACTGCCAATGATACCATGGCGACGATCCCCATGGACATCATCTCTCTGGTTGTCCACATTACGACGACCTCAGTGAAGTGGAGAGATAACCACCATACGTAGCTGAGAATGATGACCGCGATCGTTGTAATCTTCCCTTCAGGCGATAGAGCCTTCCAGCCAAGGCTTCCAGGTATGGCGAGAGGAGCCAAGATGACGGTGATGGTGTTGCCGATCATGGCTGCCAGCATGAGCACGAATGTCTGAGTTACCCCGAGCTCTGCGATCACACGATCCTCCTTATCCGATCGATCATTCTGAGACATCGGATGTTGTATGCGGCCGATGCCGGGGCGATGAACAGCAGAGATGCAATATAGATCAGTGCGAAGACCTCATGGCTTAGCTGCTCGACTTGTCCAATGTTGATCAGCGTAGTGACAGCCAGCATGACGACAATCCAGATCCAGCTTCCGATGAAGAGCAGGCTGGCTCGGATTACCGTTCCCCTCGTGAGGAGATTTCCCTTCGCGAGTACATATGGGTAGGTGGCGACGGTGGCTGCGAACGCTACAAGTCCTACCAGCATGAGCGGGAAGTTATTCATGTTCTAGGTCCTCCTGTCCTTGGTTTAGAACGAACGGGATTACGATTACGAATCCTCCTTTTGTGTCAGGCATTGACTTCACGAAGTCAAAATATCCACAACCATATTTCAACGCACACGATTAAACAGCAGTTCGAGCTTCCAATATGCAATACAGGAGCTCAAAAAGCTACTATTTCTATCGAGATTATATCATAGAGGTCTTACCTCAACAGCACCACCCCTATACTTACTAGAACTGCTGCGACTAGTTTTAGTGGTAGATTTTTCCTTTCTTTTAGAAACAGCGCTGCAAAAATAACCGTTAAAACTACCGATGCCTGATTCGCTGGACCCATTTGTGAAGCCCCAGCGCCAATACTGATTGCGGTAAAGAACGCTATCGCAGCGATCGAATAGAAAAGGCTCATTACAAATATTTTCATAAAGAGCTTTAGATCTAAAAATTGCTTCATCGCAAAAACTGATTTAGGATAGACCAAGAGTATCAAAAGTGGAGGAATGATTGAGCTTGCTGTGACATAAGAAAGCAACTCAGAATGCCTTAATAAAAAGGTATCATTTACTACTGCAAGGCCATAAAATAATGCATAGAGCAAAGCAAATCCTACGCCTTTATGTAATTTAAATCCTTTACGCGTATCGGCAACCAAAATAACTGCAGCAATAATCAGAAAAGCCCCAATCCATTTTTGAACATTGTAGGCCTCATGAAGCAACATAATAGAAAAAAGAATGGTGACAAGCGATCGGCTCGCGCCAATAATCGTTACTTCCGAAGCTCCAATGTGCTTGAGCGCTTTAAAGACAAATACTGTTCCAAAGCCATAAAGCACCCCAACAAGAAGAAATTGTAATGGGTATTGAGTGATCGGGGGCATCTGGAAGCCTTTAATCAATGAAATGGAACCAATAATAGCTGTAAGTAAAAAGCCAAAAACTATTGAATAGGCTGTTGGGTCGCTCTTATCTTCTTTCATTAGAACGCGCTGAAGTACATTTGCGATTGAGAGGAAGAAGATGCTAATCGCAGCAAAAAAGAGCCAATGCATGAAAATAGTATATCAAACATGAGGCGAATAAATGCTATTCGACCGGAACTTCATGAC
>Ga0209542_10019836_pt1 | contig 10725 bp, 16 predicted proteins | sample RifCSPhighO2_01_FD_184028 | JGI IMG/M metagenome (GOLD analysis project Ga0209542, IMG submission 184028) | Soil microbial communities from Rifle, Colorado - Rifle CSP2_plank highO2_0.1 (SPAdes) (version 2) | ecosystem: Environmental > Terrestrial > Deep subsurface > Rock core/Sediment ...
AAAGGGTAGTTACTCCAATCGGAACCTCTGCTAAAGCAGATGTTCCTAGAAAGTATTTGGGAAAGCGAGTTTATGTGATAATTACAAAAAAGAAAATTAAAATGTAAAGCTTAACTTAATGACATTGACCTCTCCCCTTCAATCCAATATTTTATATCTCCACCATTAAATTTAGATTTTAATTTCTTGTTTAAATAAATAGATAACTCAAAGTAATTCCTTAATTTTAATCTCTTTAAAGATTCCTTAAATAAATTTACTCTAAACTCTTTATTTACCAAAATATATAATTTATCTTTAGGAAAATCAGAAATTTTTATTTGACTCATTAATTAGTTAAGAATTAATCATATATAAACTTTATTATATGACATTTTCCACAACTATTTTCTTGCTCTATTTATTGCTTCTTTTCGAAGGAAGTATAATGGCAGTTTCCACAGTATAATCTGTTGTTTGCTTCCATTAAGAAAATTCCTGCTCCGCATCTTGGGCATGTTTTGCCCCTGATTATTTTATTTCCCTCTATTTTATATTTAGCATATTTCTTACTGGTAGGCTTGTTCTTATGTTTTTTCTTTCCTGTTTTCCCTGCTTTTTTCTCAGCCATTATAAAAATAAAAAGAACCTTAGGTTCTTTTTATGACATCTCCCCCATAGTTTAATTTTCATTTTTATTAATATCATTTGTTTTCTCCTTTATCTTTTTCACTCTGTGCTTTTTTTCTTGCTTTTCTTGGTATAATTTCAAATTTAGATTTACCCTCTGGAGTATTATATGCTTTTGCTGAGATTATAAATATTCTTTTTCCGTATTCAGATCCTATTTTTTCTATAACGATGTTTTCTTCGGGCTTTTTTAATTTTTCTGCAAGTAATTTAATTGTTTCAATTTTTGATGGTGTTTTTTCTATTTCCCACTCTGCGATTATCTCTTCCCGGCCTAATACAGTATTTTTTTTGGTTTCTAATATTTTCATTATAAAGACAACCCCTGGTTTTCTTTATGAAACTTTCCTCTTACATGCCCAAGATTTTCTTTATGAAACTTTCCTCTTAAATTTATTTTACTTATCATTTTTATTTTTTAGAACAATTATTTTGCTTTTTGAATATAATCCCCCGCTTTAGTAATATTCAGGTTTTTTGCAAACTCTGATTCTTCTGGATTAAATATAATTACTCTGCCCCTTAGTTTTTCAAGGGGAATTTTTTCTAATTTTTTCATTTTCTTTGTCGGTTTTTCATCTATCTTTTCAGATTCCTGAATATCTTTATTCATACTCTCTTCTACTATTTCTTCATTTTCCATTTTTATTTCTTCTTTCCTTTCTTTTTAGGTTCTGATGCTTTTTCAATATCTTTAACAGCTCTTTTTTGCTTCCTTTTTTCTTCTTCAACCCACTCAATTTTTCCTAACCCAGGCTGCCTCATTGTAAGCCCTATTTTTGGCTCACCTAATTTGTAACTTACCGCAACTATTCTTGCAATACACTCATCGCCTTTTTTAAGGCTTTTTTTACCAGATTTTCCTATTAAACTGTTTGTTTTTGAAAAGCTTACATAGTCATCCATTGTTTGGCTTATGTGAATCATTCCTTGTATAGCTCCAAGATCTATAAAAGCTCCGAAATTTGTTATTTCAGTTATAATTCCGTAAGTAAGTTCCTGCATTTCAGGTTTCCAGACAACAAGCTTGAAAACTGACTTATAATATGCTGCTCCGTCGCCAGGGATGATTATTCCTTCTTCAATATTTAATACTTCTGCTACAGCTACAACCATTCCAAGATCTTTATCAAAATGATTTGTATAAGTTTCTTTCAACTGCGTTTCAACAGCTTCTTTAGTTGGAAGGCCAAAAAGTTTTGGTTCAACTCTTATAAAATCTTCGACTTCAATTAGGTAAAACATGTTTAAAGATAAAACAATTTATTATGTATAATAAGTGGTAAATTTAGGTTTATAAAGATTGCTCTAAAAGGAAGTTTCTCTATAAAGAGCCTATAAGTGGAATTTTTTGTTATATAAATATTTAAAAGAGGATAATTTTTATGGTTTTATGGCAGAAGCTTATGCAGATCTTAAGTTATATTTTGGAATTGTTAGTGCAGATGGGTGTAGAGAAGGTAGATTTGATGTTAGTAAATTAGATAATGAATATTTTCAACGTAGATTTAATAAAGCAATGGATACCGTTACGATGTATTTACAACCCGCTTTTCATTTTGGTTTTAGGATAGGTTCAAATCCTTTTGTTAGCACAAGAGAAGAAGCCGATTTTCTCATTGCATATTGTGTTGCAAATGTTGAAGGAGCGAACCCAGTAATTTCATTATATGATTGTATCCATGGTAAAATTAGATTTCATCAACTTCTTAGATTCAATGGGTGGATCAGAGAGCGAGAAAAAGAATTGATTGAAAAAATAAAAGGCCCTGGTTTTAAACCAAAATTTTATAAAAGAGAGGAATTAGAAATGCACTTAAGAGTTGATCCTAATAGTAAATATCTTATAAAACGTTTTCAAGATGCAGAAGAAGAAAAATGGAAAGAAAGTTTGAGCTGGGTAATAAATAATTCTTTAAATAATTTAGATACTAATTAAAATTAATTAAGGTTAAATGTACTCTTAGTAATTTTTATCCTGTATTTCAATTCTTTTTTTATTTCTTATTGTTAAAAATTTTGTTTTTTGATTTTTTATCCTTTTTTTCAGGTTTCTATCAAGTGTTGCCAGATAAAAACTTTCATCGTTATTGGAATTCAAGTATTTTGCTACCCCAAGATCAACATTTTTTGTTTTTATATCTATTATAAAAACCAGATTCTTTTTTATTAAATCAAGAGAAAGCTTTGCTGCTGTTTTTTCTGTTGTATTAAGAGATTTTTTTATTAATAGCTTATTAAGTTCATCTAAGACCTGCTGCGGAATTATTATTGCTGTGTTTCCAAACTCTTTTTTCAGTTCTGAAAAAAGATCTATTTTTTGCTTTGTACATGTGAGGATAAAATTTGTGTCCAGCAATATTTTCATATCTATCTTAATTAAAGCTAATATTTAAATAATTACTTTTCTTATTAGAATTATGCAGGAAAAAGAGCATGTTTTAGAGGTATTGCAGAATACTAAAAAGGCTGCAAGAAATGAGGATATTATTGAATTAAAATCTTTAAGCGACCAAACTATTCACACTGCTTCTATTGAACAAGACAGTGATAATGTGATAGTTGCTGTCGTAATATATGCCTTAAGCAAATTAATTGAGAGAAAGTCCAGGTATATGGCTAAAGATTACCAGGAGTATATAAATCATTATACAGTTATGATTGACGAGTTGATTGATTCTATTAAAAAAAATGATCCTAAAAGGTTTCAGCAGCATCTTAAGGAAATAATGTCTGGCAGCGGAAAATTATCGGAGCATTTGAGAAGGACTATTGAAGATTTGTTTAGGAAGGCGAGAATTAACAAGGCTTCAAAAGTTTATGAGCACGGATTGTCAATGGGAACAACTGCCAAGCTGCTTGATATTTCTTTATGGGAACTGGCTGAATATTCCGGCCAGACTGGAATTGCTGATGTGCCCTTAACCCAGACAATGGATGTTAAAAAAAGATTAAACATTGCAATGGAGATGTTTTCATGATGAAAGCGGTAATTTTTGATTCGGGAGCATTGATAACTTTGTCAATGAATTCTATGCTCGACATAATAAGAGAGCTGAAAAAGAAATTTAATGGCAAATTTTTGATAACAAAAGAAGTTGAATACGAATCAGTTATAAGGCCGATGCAGATTAAGAAATACAAGCTTGGAGCTATGAATATTAAAGCGCTTATTGATGATAAAATTCTTGAATTCCCAAATGTTGTGGGTGCTTCTGAGAAAGAAATAAGCCTTAGAACAAAGGAACTGATGAATGCTGCAAACTCTGTTTTTCAGGCAAGAGACAGGAATCTGCATTTGATAGATGTTGGAGAAACGTCATGTGTTGCGCTTAGCTCTTTATTATATCATAAAAATATCCAAAGTGTAATTGTTATAGACGAGAGGACAACAAGGATGCTTTCAGAAAAACCTGAAAACTTGCAGCAGCTTATGGAAAGCAAGCTTCACACTAAGATTATGCGTTTGCCATTAAAAGATCATGCTTTCAGGGAAACAGAATTTATACGCTCTGCAGAACTTGTTTATGTAGCTTACAAAAAGGGGCTTGTAAAAAATAAAAGCAAGGATATGCTTGATGCAATGCTATACGGAGTTAAGTTTAAGGGATGCTCTATTTCCAATGAGGAAATTAAGGAGATTGAGAAGCTTTAAATTAATTGAAATTTTCAATTATAAATCCTTCAACCGGTTTTTTATCAATTAAAAGTTGTGCAGCATATTCCACATTTTCAGGTATACCAAACGCAGGATTATTTCTTAGAATTTCTTTTATTAATATCTCTTCCATGTTTTGTGGTCTGCTATTACCATAGGATTCGCGGAATTGAGAATGAAAATCTGCTATTGATCCTATAGGTATTAGTTCTTCTTCATTTTCTCTCCTATATAGATAATAAAGAGTGAAACAATTTCTTTCTCCGATTCTTGTTATATCATAAAATAAACTTACTCTTTCTTCTTTTTGTTTCATAATCTTCTTTGTATTTTTGGGTATTTAAGCATTTTTAGCTTTTAGTTATACTTATAAACCTGTTAATTTTTTATTTGATATAATTGGAACTGTAGTTAAAAGGCAGAATTTTCGGCTCCAGAGTAAAAAGAACCATAGGTTCTTCTTACGACATCTCCTTCAAGGGAATTAGGAGTACATCTCCTTCAGGAAGATAAGAAGAACATCCCCTCAAGGAAATGTAAAATAACGGAGAGACCGAAAGATGGGGGTTCGATTCCCTCCAGTTCCATTCAATTTTTGACTGGGGTTCGATTCCTCCTGGGCCCATTTTAATTAAGCTGAAATTTAATACCATAATGCTTAAAAAACAATTTTTCTTATTTTATTGGCTAAAATGGATAGAGATACAGCAAATATTAGAATTGAAGAAAGGGTTTATGAAAAAATTGATGATCTTGCTGAAGAATTAAGACTTGACGTTCCATATTATCCCCATGTATATTGGATTAATAAAAAAACTAGATTTAAAGATCTTAACCTTTCTAGGAGATATTTAGACGATTATAGATTTGCAAGGAGCGGCAAGAACATTTTTTTATCCACAACTAATGTTATATTAATTGGCAGTAATCATGTAAATAGTATCTCTGAAGAATCCGGACATTTTTTACATTTTACAAATTCTAGCAGTTATACTTATAAAAGATTATTTGAAGATTATTTTAGTTTTGAGGTTATTTCGGAAATATTGGGTTTCTTTTGTTCAAAACTTATAAGTTCTTCAAGAAGTCCGTATTTAAAATATAATTTTGAAGAAATGCCTGACGATCCTGAAGATATATCTGAGTTTTTAAGAGATGTTTTTGGCACAATTAGTAATTTAGAAATTGATCCCGCTGCCGATGATTTAATTCATTATGAAGGATATAAATTAGGGGATAGGCTCTTTTTAGATTATATTGATGGAAGAGTATCTTTAAGAAAAATTAAACATTTATTACAACATGATTTTAAAAAAAGAGGCGAGGCATTTAAAGAATTTATAAATCTTAGGGATAGACTTAATTAACCCTTTATTTTACATAAGATTTAGATACTCATATTTCGTTTATTTTTAATGCAAGATAAATTTTTTCAGTTTAACAGAAGAAAAAAACAGCAGTTCATGAAGAATGATCGAAGTTTGAAGCAAAGTATTGATAATAGGATTAAGGGCTTGTGCGATAAAATCAATAAAAATAAGAATTATTATACGACTTCGTCTTGCTCTGGAAGGGTTTTATTGTTTAGGAATATTAAAGAGAAAAGAGATGATGTTATCATTTATTCTTGGCATAATGCGGTTAAGCTAAAAGAATTAAATAATGTGTTGAGAAAGATAAAAACAAAAGAGCTTATTTATTTCAAGCAAGATCCGTGTATTCTTCATGTTGCTTGCAGAAATTTAGAAGATTCACAGAAACTTCATGATGTTGCAAAGGAGACTGGCTGGAAAAGGTGTGGGGTAATTGCAAGTGGAAAGAGGTTTGTTGTTGAGTTAAATGGAACAGAAAGATTAGAGTTTCCAATTATTTATTATGGCAAGATGTTGGTTGATGATAATTTTTTAAAGATAGCTGTTAAAGAAGCGAATAAGAAACTTAAGGAAAGCTGGAACAGGATTGATAAGCTTGAAAAGGCGATATAATAATAAAAATTTATAGAGTTAAGTTGCTTTACTTAGATTAGTATAATAAGATTCTTTGTAAGTTTTAGTAATATTTACTTACACCTTAATTATTCTGCTTCTTCCGGTAAACATTGTGATCTACACTGTTCTTTTTGTGTTTTTGCTGTAATCTTGCATTCTCTCTTAGCAGAATTTGCAGCTGCTTTACATTCTTTGCTTGTTTGCACAGCTGTTTTTATACACTGCTTTCTTTCCCCTTTATCCTGAATTAGCTTGCACTGTTCTAAGGCTGTTTTTCTTGCTTCATTGCAATTATGCGTGGCATTAACAAATGCTTTGTTACATTGTTGTGTTGCATTTGTAAAGGTTTGGCTGCAGGATAGGACACATTGCCTTAATTCAGAATTTCCCTTTTCCCCACTAGGCTTTGCACTTACCATGAATAGAAAGGTTATAACTATTGCAGATATAAATAAAACTGCCAATAACGATTTAATTTTCATATTTTCTAAATAACTGAGAAGTATATAAATATTTATTGTGGTGATTATAGTATATTTTTATATAGATTTTAAAAGTTCTTTTGAAATCACACTATAACTTGACCTAATTCTAAAGTGCAATATGTTAATCTTTATTCTTTGAGTAACTTTAACTTGAAGCTATTTATTTTTAATAATTATTTTTTATATTTTCAAAAAATATTTCGTTAATATTATAACTGATCAAAAACTATTCTTCAAATGGGCTGTCATGTGAAGCCATATTGTGAGCTTTCTTGTAAATGTCATATACATTGAAACATGCTTCTGATGCGGAATCTGCTGCAAGAGCCCTCATTATTCCTTCAACATAGCTATCTTTTTTAACATCTTCAATTTTTATTTCCTTAATTTCCTCTTCTTTTTCTTCTTTTTTGTATACTGTTTTAAAATTAAAAAGCGCTGAAAAGGGATTTGTATCTTTTGATTTTCTTTCTTCCTCCTCCTTTTTATCAACATCCTTTTTATTCAGAAAGTAATCAATGTCTTTTTTCATTTCATCTAGGCTTTCTGTTGTTGATCCTTCTATTAGTTTTAACATATCTTCAATATCTGATTTTTTTAGTTCCTGTTCTAGCAAGTCAAGTTCCTCTTTGTTAAGTGCATAGGCTTGAAATTTTACATTTGCTCTTCCTCCAAATGTATAGTGCTGACCAACTTTTTGAGGTATTCCTCTGAAAGAGAAGTTGACTAATACGCATGAGAAATAGTCTCTTTTAGGTTTTTTTATGCCATTGGGCATTTGCTTAGAAATTAATGCATCTTTAAAATCAATTTGGCTTTTTCCGAAAATTGTCAGTTCAAGCCATAAAGTGTTAAATGCAGTTACAACCGCAGGGTTTCTACCTGGCTCTTTCATTTCTAACTGAGAAGCAGCTTTTAAATATGGTTTTACCCAGCGAGAGTATAATTGAAGCATGCTAACCTGGCTTTTCAGATAATTTTTTTCAATATTGAATCTTTTTCTTAGCTCTATTTCGCTTAAGTCTTTCCATTTAAGAAATTCATCTATTCTTGGCTCTAAAATTCTTTTAACTCTATCATTTAGATCCATATTCTTAACATCTTCAACAGAATTTGCAATCATAAAAGCGTCCCTTAATGTTACAAACTGCAGATTTCCTGAAGCAAGAGCATTAATACTTCCAACCCCTCTTTTTATATCAACATTATCCATCCATATTTGTTTTAATGCAAGCAAGCCCGCTTCTGCTTTGTTTTTATCTTTTGATTTTGCATCATCGTAATGCGCAAGCCTTATTTCAAAATCCTTTAAATCATAAACAATATTTACAATGCTTTTTATTACAGTATTTACTGTTCCCATTGCTTCTGTAACGTTTTTCTGCAGAATATTTTTCTTTTGGCTTAGCTCTGAAAAATGGCCTCCGCCCGGAGATGAAGAAAAATTATCAACCAGTTTTTCAACTTTATTTCCAAATAAATTGTTCATCATGTCAACTATCCAAAAATAAACAGGTTCTAGGGTCTCTGATGGAGAATCATAAACAAGCTCAAATTCTGCTACTGGCTTGTTTTTTTCTTTTCCAGTTTTTTTGTTAACAGATGTTCCCAGGGTCTTTGCCAGTATACCTTCTATGATTTCATTAGGTGTAGCCATGTTCTTATCTCTTTTTTATATTATTATTCAGGGAAGGAATTATTTAAACCTTTTTAGAGAGTTAGATATTTAAGAATGATTTTAGATTTTCCAAACCCCGTTTTCCTGCAGAATTCTGTTATCAACAATGATTTTGGCTTTTTTCATTGATTTTACAATATCCCAATGAAGAGCTGAATCATTTCCACCGCCATTTTCCCTGTAAGCCATGCCTAAAGCCAGATGTATTGTGCCGCCTATTTTTTCATCATATAAAAGTTCTTTAGTGAATTTGGTTATTTTTGGATTACATCCAATGCCGAATTCGCCCAGATAAGATGAATTTTTATCAATATTCAGCATTTCTTTTAAGAACTCGTGATTTTTGCTTGCTTTTGACTCTATAACTTTTCCGTCCTTGAATTTTAATTCAATGTCTGTGACTTCTTTTCCACTTCTAATAGCAGGATATTCGAATTTTATCCAGCCATTAACTGAATTTCTTATTGGGGCCATGAATATTTCTCCTCCAGGCATGTTTTCTTCGCCTTTGTCTGCAATTGCTTTATCTCCATGAACTAGGAATTTTAAATCAACATTTTCTCCTATTAAATGGATTTGCGAATTTTTCTTGAATTTTGATTTAATTTTATCCATTTTTTTGCCGAGAGTTTTCCAGTCCTGAAGACAGGCATTAAAAACAAAATTTTCATATTCAACTAGGTCCATTTCAGCTTCCTGCGCTAAAGCCTGGCATGGAAAACCTACTGTGCAACGTCTTATTTTATTCTTTTGATTAACTATATAGTCTGAGATTGGGTCAATTATTTTTTCTCTTGCAGCTATTTTTTTGGAATCTGCATTTGTGAGTTCCTTTGTATTTGCTGTAGTGATTATTCCTATATATTTCTGGGCTTTTTTGACAGTATAATCCCATTCTTCAGGAAATCTTTCAATCTGATGTTTCTTGGCATATTTATAGAAAAAAGGAGTTAATCCTGGAAGATTTACTCTAAGAATTGGGTGAGCTCCTTTTAGAATAACTTCTTTATATAATACAGTTATAAAATCCTGCGCTTCTATTCCTCCCGAAATAATCACTTTTTCGTTTGGTTTTACGAAAACTGAGTAATCTACCAGAAGTTTTGCTAATTGTTTTGTTCTTGGGTCCATTTTACATTCTGCTTGAATTCTTGAGGTTTATAAAACTTGCTGTTTTACTAGATTTTTGAGATATATAAATATTTTTATAAGTAATTTTGCTGGCATTTTTATGAAAATTGCAATATGCTTAAGCATGACTTTTTCTCCAGAAATACTGGAGCTCGGAAAAGAATTAAAAAGATTGGGGCATGAAGTTACTTTACCTCGTTTTACTGAAGAATATGCAACTTTGGAATCAAGAGATAGCATGTATATTGAATCAGCACATCATAAAGTAGAGCATGATTTAATTAGGGATTACTTTGAAATTATATTGGAACAAGATGCTATTTTAGCATATAATAAAACAAAAAACGGGATTGAAAATTATATTGGTGGAAATACTTTTTTAGAAATGGGTTTTGCCCATGTTCTTCATAAAGATATTTTTTTGTATTTTTCAATTCCTAATATGTCTTATACTGATGAAATTGAAGCAATGCAGCCGATTGTAATTGATGGTGATTTAGAAAAGATTGTTTAAGACCCTAATGTTCATCAACAGGTTTAAAAATTCTGTATACTTTTAATATAAGTTAATATGGCATTCAAATGGTTTAAAAAAGAGAGTGAAATAGTTGATTTTACTGACAGGGGCAAGAATGTTCCAAAGATTGAAACAGGCTATGGAGTTACAAAAGAGGGTTTTATTGAATTTAAAGATAAAAATTTAAGTTCAACTGGTTCTTCCGGCAATTCTTCTTCAGGTTTAAGCTCTGGATTTGATTTTCTTAATGATCTGGCTGTTGGTTCTTCAACTAATTCTAATAGTTCAGGCAGCTTAAGTTCTGTTGATAGTGTTGATAATAGTGAAACAAGCAAAGCTTTAAGGCATATGTCAACACGAATTGAGGATAATTCTAATGAGTTATATAGGCTTCTTCATAGAATAGAGTTATTAGAAAGAAAGATTGAAAGGCTGGAAGGAAGAAGCGGAATTGAAAACAATGAATAACAATACAAGTTAATTCGCTTCGCTCATAACTATAACTAACCTGACTTACCAATTCGTTATTAAATTCATATTTTTAGGAGGAGGTTTCTTCACATAAGCTATTAATTCCATCCTTTCACAACAGCAAGGAC
>Ga0209542_10019840_pt1 | contig 10723 bp, 7 predicted proteins | sample RifCSPhighO2_01_FD_184028 | JGI IMG/M metagenome (GOLD analysis project Ga0209542, IMG submission 184028) | Soil microbial communities from Rifle, Colorado - Rifle CSP2_plank highO2_0.1 (SPAdes) (version 2) | ecosystem: Environmental > Terrestrial > Deep subsurface > Rock core/Sediment ...
ATTGAAGAGGTAGATACGTTGCCCCCGCAGTACCAGGTATACCTCTCTGATTTTTCGGTACCAAAGGATCCTGACCAGTACGTTCTTTGGCACTCAACGCATGTCAACAATATTACTTTCATTGACAACCAGCGAATTGACAAACTCCTTGAAGACGGAAGAAAAACAACCGATACAAACAAAAGACAGGAGATTTACTTTGATTTTCAAAAATACCTGCTCGACGAATCCCCCGCCTCTTTTCTCTACTTTCCGTATGAGTTTAGCGTAAAACGAACCTAGGCTGTATGTGAAACACATCAGATAATTTTATCTTTTGTGAGGAAAAATGAGCTTTGGATGAGCATAATCATTATTGTCAACGACGATGTCTGCATGATCTAAGGGTTGAAACGTTTCTCTGTACCATCTCAGTGCTGGATGATAGCGAGCTTCATACATATTTCGTATCTGTTCTTCTGCTCCAAGATAACTTACGTCTCGTGTTAGCGCTCGTTGTATTGCGGTGTCAAAGTCTATGTTGACGTAAATAAGCATATCCCACCTATTTCTTAACTCCGGACGCAGAAGGAAAACGCCATCAAAGAGAACCACGGCATCATCTGGAGCAATTACTTCTGGTGCATCGATAATGCTGTCTGTTTCCCAATCTCTATGAGCAGCACGATATCGCCTATTGCCATTCGGTCCAAGAGGATCAAGAAGTTTTTCATAAAGGATCGCAAAATCAATCTGATCTTCATAAAATCCATCAGAAGACTCCCTCCCTTTACTGAATTTCTCTGTGCGTGGTTTGTTAAAGTAATCAATTGAAGCTCGAATAACTGGTCTTCCTAACCCTGCAATGAGAGGCACTAAGAGATCAGCAAGCGTTGTTTTACCTGAGTTAACACTACCATCAATTCCAACTCTTGTTGGGTGTGGTTTTTGAATAGCAACAATGCGATCAGCTATCTGCACAAGCAGACCATTTCTTGTTTCTATTTCTGAACTTTGTCTTTCCGCTTCTTTTGCCATATGTATTCAGTGCTTAATTTATATGTTTACATCTTTTCAAGCACCGCATAGAGATGTGATGGAAATCGATCTCGTTGATTGATCGTGTTGTTTCCCAAGTCAGTTATTCGTATGCCATCTTCTTCTGTTAGTTCTCCATAAAAATTTTCTTCAAAAGCCTCTCGAATAGATATGTTAGCCTGATTAAACCCTGCTTCTTCTGCAATCATAGCAAACACATTAGAAGTAAATGCTGCATTCTGTTCTCTCATTTCAGAGTTCCACAAATCACGTGTATCGGTAAATGTCCTCTTTCTTAGGAATTCTCCTACAAGCCATGCTGGCAACTCGTACGAACCATCTTCCGCTTCTATAGTATGATTTGCCGCCTGCTGATTTTGTGGTAAGGCAAGTGGCTCATATTGCAGTAAAAATCTTCTCATCATAGATCTTGCAGACAAATGTTTTGGGTGAGCACGAAGTAAATCTTCTTCAGTTGCTGGATTAACTCCATTGTCTTTACTTAGTGAAATTCTAAGCACTTCATCGGGTCGTGTCGGCATCACTGGCTCCCTGATAACTATTTTACCTCCTTGCTTTAGTGCTCGATGCATTTCTTTCATGGCAGCAATCACATACATTGTGGAAAATCCGTTATACGTATATATCTCATGCAACACCGATAATACCGTAAACGTGTCTACCACCTCATTCTCATGCGGTAAGCCTTTAGAAAGATCTCCTTGTTGAAACCGTAGCTCCGGAAATTGCTTTCGTGCTTGATCGATAAAGCCTTGATTAACATCAACTCCTTCAACTTGAAGGCCAGGAACCATAGCTTTCAACCTGCTTAAAACTTCACCGGTCATGCAACCAACGTCTACTAAAAACTGCCCCTCCTGAGGCTGCGCATATTCTAAAACCATAGCAGCCTTGCTATATGCATCTCTGTTCAAATTGCCTATATAGAGCGATACAGTTTCTTGCTTTGTCATATTCTTTGCCGTACCACTTGATAGACCTTCTCTATCCGCTGATATGTTATCTTTTTTTGCAGTTATTGCTAGTCTTGGTGGAAACTTAGCATAGTAAATATAGTCGTCGGGGTTAATATTTTTTGATTCGGGTGGAGCAACCGGCTCAGCAATTCCTGTTATAGAAAACTGAGCTTGTAAAACTGCGTTCAAATAATCACTGACAGATCGATAATAATGACCAAGAGGATCTCCTCCCCACGGTGGTTCTTGAGCTATCCATCCTTTCGAGGAATATTTTGATATATCTCCTCTCACTGTCCATACTGGATGAGAAACCATGAAAAATAGAGTGCCTCCTGGAGTTAACCAGTTATTGAAGTTTTCCAGTGCTTGTTTTAACTCATTATCATCTAAATGTTGTAGAACCATGGAGCACGTAATTACATCACATGGTTGAACATGTAATTCCGAGTCTGCAATACTTCCTAGAATATAACTTGCTTCTGGGTAATTTTGTCTTGCAATAGAAAGAAACTGCTCATTTGGGTCAATAGCAGTAATGTTTTGCTCTTGAACACCATGTGAGGATAAGTACCCAACAATTCTTCCAGGACCACATCCAGCATCAAGCACACGTGTGCTGTGATTTAATAAAGGATTAACCAGCCGATCATACGCAGGTTTCTCGAAATACTCCCAACTGAAAGAAGATTGAATAAATCCTATATATCGTTCTTCTTGTCCAGAGTAGGTATTATTAAGTCTTGGGACACCCCTTGAAACTCTATCTTCTTGACTCATAGTATCAAACTATATCATGAAAGCCTATATCTTTCAATATTAATTATAAATCAATGCATTTTAGCGAATATAGTATTCCAACGGAATTTCGCTTAGTACTGAAGAATCTGAAGTTGTGTATGTATCTACATCTCTGTTCTGAGCATACTTTTTGACCTTAGTTTTCGGTGGTAGGTTATCGCGAATCGGTGCGCCTCATCCCGAATACGCATGATCAAAAGGAGTGCTTTAGAATCTTTAGAAAGTGAAACCTCACGAAAGTTTTTCTCGTCATCTCCCGTTCGGGAGTCCCGAAGGGATCTTTGATCTGTGACCTGGCCCTCCTCTGAGGATCTACGACTTGTCCAGGTCTTGATTCTGGAGTCACTACGTTTCCCAGAATGACGACTAAGCACGGGAATAACGATAGTTTCTTCTCTTTTGGCAAGGCCGATGAGTGGCAGAGAGACATTGTATTTCGCAAATGCCTTCAATGCCGATGAGATCTGACCTTTTCCTCCGTCAACAATAATGAGGTCCGGATACTCCCACTCTGTGTGCTTTAGCCTACGGGTTAAGACTTCTTCCATGCTGGCAAAGTCATCCGGGGTTTCCTCGCGTCTGATCTTGTACTTTCGGTAGAATTTGGTTTCTTTCTCTCCATCAACAAAAACGACCATTGACCCGACAGCCTGTTTGCCTTGGATGTTGGAAGTATCATAGCACTCGATTTTTCTGATAGATTTGACGAGGCAGCCACTGTTTCGAAGTATAACTGCAAGATCGTCGAGCTCTTCTTGCCGCAGATCACTCCTGAGATTTGGATTGATCGCGTACTCCATTGGTTTTCTCACAGGCTGCAAGATAACCTCAAGCGCCGTAATCTGTTTTTGCACTTTTGCTGCATCTTCAAACTGCTCAGTTTTACTTAAAACGTCTCTTTTCTTCACAAGCTCTTTTAAGATATCTTTTGACTTTCCCTCTAAAATTCTGATAATACTTCTGGTATTAGAGCGATATTCCTTCTGCAAGATTTCCGAATCAAACACAGGTGAACAGGGACAAAGACCTAAATGGTTGTAGAGACAAATTCGCTTTGCATGCCTTACTACCGATTCAAAAGGGAAAACGTGGCGGATGATTCGCATGACCATTTTGACTGCAGATGCGTGTGGGAAAGGACCAAAATACAAAGATTTTGGATCGTCGTGCTTTCTGGCGTACAAAATTTTTGGATATTTGTCTTTTATGGTAATTCGAATAGACGGATAAAGCTTATCATCAGTCAGTCTGCTGTTGTATTTTGGTTGGAATTGTTTTATATAATACGCCTCAAGCAGGAGTGATTCAATTTCGGACTCAACAATTGTATACACAATAGCGTCTATCTGAGAAACCATCTGGGCAGTTTTGGTCGCAAGAGAAGAAACAAAGTAGGAAGAAACTCTGGACTTGAGATCAATCGCTTTTCCCACGTAGAGGACTTGGCGGTGTCGATCTTTGAACACGTAGACGCCAGGCTTTGACGGCAATAAGCGATATGATAAACGTTGTAACTGCAAATATAATTCCTCCGAGAGCTACCGTTCTGTTAAAAATAAACGGTGTAACGGTAATCGTGTCTTCAATTGATTGATTATTAATGGTTATTGTAAGTTTATGCACAGTATTTGTCAAAAAAGACGAGGTAGCAAAGGAAAACGGAATATCAACATAGCCAAATGGTGGAATTTTTGTAACGTTAAACTCCTTACGTTTCGGCTTAAGTGAGGACGACTCGATATCCAGCACATGGTTTGTGGACTCTAGACCACCGACATTTTTAACACGCACCGTTCCTTTTACTTTTGACCAGGGAAGTATTTTTTCTGGAATATCTGGCGTTATCGCAAGCTTTTCCTGCGGTACCAAGAGAGTTTCAGTGAAAAAAACCGATACATCTTTTACATCTTCCAACCCCGCGTATTTGTAGCCACCCGCCGGAACAGGGTACTCACTATCCGTTCCTTTTATCGCAAAAACAAAATGATCAAAATCAAGCGTATTGAAATAGTCAACGCCCCCTGTGGTATTTTCCCAGGTTGGATCGACCATTACCCAACGCTGTCTTTCTTTATCATAATACTCTGGCCATGCATGCAAAATATCTTGCACCAGCGAGAGCGGTCGTTGTTTGGTGTTCTCTGTATAGGCAAACCCATTGAGCTCACGTGCTGGGATACCAGCAGCTCTTGCAAGGGTAATAAAAAGGTCGGTAAACTCTCGACAAACAGCAGATGTTGGGTTTTCCAAAGCGCCTTTTGCACCAAGCCTGGGGAGATTTTGTGAGACTCTGGTGAAATCATAGCTCAAAGCGCTTGTGACATACTCGTAGATTGCCTCAGGTGTTTTTAGTTCTTCTGCTTTTTTTTGAAGTGTTTTATTGTTTACTTCCCAAAAGGGTTTGGCAACAAGATACTTTTCCAGTTCTTTTTCAGTTAAAGGCTCACTTTGGGGCTCAAGCGACACTGCTGCTTTTCCTAAAACTGTCACGTCAATCCGCTGTGATGAGTAAAGATAATACTCTGCGAGCCAGTTGCCATCTGCATCTTTAATGACATTTCGTGGAGTAGGCTCAATTTGAGAAATGTATACTGTCTGGTAATTGGTATTGGGCGGAAGTGCAATTTCAGTTTTGATCGGAAAAACATTTGCATTTTTCAGGTGATAGGCAAGAGAAAAGTCATAGTACTGTACTGCTCCAAAGGCAAGAGAGATGCCTGACTTGCCTAGCGTGTCTTTTGTAAAAAGAAGCTCGCCTGATGATAACTGCGGCTTAATATACGTTGGTTTGCCAAATGAGTCGGGCACATTGACTCTGACCAAAAATGAGGCAAAGTTTTCAGGATGCGCGATGCCGGGAATGTTAATCTCCCATACTTTTCCTCTTTTCTGAGCAATATTTCGTGTATCAAAGGTAACGGTAAACGTTAGTTTGTTTCCAAGGCCTACAACTTTCTTATTAAAATCAAGTGAGATTTTATTGCCGTTTTCAGATTTCTCAACATTTGGCGAAAGAGAACCACTTGGATCACTCGCTTTGACATTTTCTATATCATCAAACCCTACCTCAATTGCATACGAAGACGCGTAATAATCATCTGTTGTATTAGTTAGCGTAACCTGCACCGCTGCAGTAGTTAAGGACGTTTCTTGTACTGTGTAGGTAATTGCGTAATCTGTTGTGAAATTTGCAGCATGAGTAATGTTTGGAGTTATAAAAAAAAGAAGGAAACAAGCTAAAACTGCAAACAAAACTCTAAACATGTTCTATTTATTGTAGAACATTCTTGAGGAACTTTCCTGTATAAGAACCAGGATGGCTTGCAACTTCTTGTGGTGTACCAGCAACGACGATATTGCCTCCCTTGTCTCCACCTTCAGGTCCTAGATCGATGATGTAATCAGCATTTTTAATAACATCCATATTGTGCTCGATAACAATTACAGAGTTTCCGTTATCAACTAACTTCCGAAGCACAACCAACAGCTTTTCCAAATCTGCAAAATGCAAGCCTGTTGTTGGTTCGTCCAGAAGGTATAGGGAGTCTTTTCCTCTTTTTGAGAGTTCTGCGGCAAGCTTGACTCGTTGTGCTTCTCCTCCCGAGAGTGTTGGCGCAGGCTGACCAACTTCGATGTACGAGAGACCGACATCATTGAGTGTTTGTAATTTATGTGCAAGACCTGGTGCAAACTGAAAGAAAGCAAGTGCGTCAGCTACGCTCATATCCAACACATCTGCAATATTTTTTTCGTTGAAAAATACCTCAAGTGCTTCTGTGTTGTACTGTTTTCCTTTGCACACATCGCACGTTACATAAATATCTGGCAAAAACTGCATTTCAATTTTATTTTGGCCCTCTCCTTCACACGCTTCACATCTGCCACCTTTAACATTAAAGGAAAACCGTCCTGGACCATAGCCTCGAATACGAGCTTCTTTGGTTGCAGCAAATAGTTCTCTGATATAGGTAAAACAGCCAGTATACGTTGCAGGATTGCTTCTTGGAGTTCTGCCAATTGGAGATTGGTCTATAGCAAAAACATGGCGCAGATGATCAAATCCTGAGATTTGCTCGTATTTCCCAGGTTTCTGACGGTGGTAGGCATTGAACTTTTGCATGAGGCCGTGGTAGAGTATGTCGTTCACAAGCGTTGATTTTCCACTTCCTGATACACCTGTTACGACAACTAATTTATTAAGAGGAATCGTAGCGGTAATGTTTTTTAGGTTGTGTTCTGAGGCGTTATGTATCGTTAACTCATGGTTTCGTTCCTTGACAGAAAGAGCTTGCTGGATCTTTTGCAGTTTGATTGTTTTTCTTCCCGAAAGATACTCGCCGGTAAGAGAGTTTTTATCTTTTTTGATCTGATCAACTGTTCCCTGTGCAATAATATTCCCACCAAACTTCCCAGCAGCAGGCCCGAAATCATAGATATAATCAGATGCTTCCATTGTCTCTTGATCATGTTCCACGACCAAAACAGTATTCCCAAGATCCCGAAGGCGTTTTAATGTATCGATTAATTTTGCGTTATCGCGCTGATGAAGACCAATTGATGGCTCATCCAAAACATACAGCACGCCAGTTAAGCCACTTCCGATCTGAGAAGCAAGCCTGATTCGCTGTGCTTCTCCACCAGCAAGCGTTGAGGCAGATCTTCCAAGTGTCAAATACTCAAGGCCAACATCAACTAAGAACTTCAGTCGCTGACGAATTTCTCGCAAAATTAACTTTGCGATCTCTTTTTCCCGATCTGAAGTAACCTCATCAATACTGATGAAAAACTTCATTGCACCATCTATTGGCAACTCACCTACATCAACGATTGATTTGTCATTGACGGTTACAGCCAGAGCCTCTCTCTTAAGTCTCGCACCGTTGCAGACAGGGCACATTGCATTGCGCATGAACTTCTCGATCTGTCCTCGCATGTACTGTGATTCTGATTCTGAGTAGCGTCTTCTTAGTTCTGCGTTGATTCCTTTAAAACTTTCTTTAATCATCGTTTCTCTTCCCCAACGATTTTCTCCAATGACTTCGTATGCCTTTTCTCCAGTCCCATGCATAATCAGATTTTTTTCTTCTTTGGAAAGCTCTTCGATTTTTTTGGTGAGCGAGATGCCGTTTTCTTCACAAAACGTCTTAAAGGTTCTGGAAAACCACGTATCTTGCGTTGCGATATTATAAAAAGGCAGGATGCCGCCTTCATTGATCGTCAGATTAGGATTGAGCACCAAGTCTTGATCGACCAACAAAACATTGCCAAGACCTGAACACTCTGGACACGCTCCATGTGGTGTGTTAAAAGAAAAAATCCGTGGTTCTATCTCAGGAAGCGAGATGCCACAGATAGGACAGGCAAATTTTTCAGAGTAAAGAATATCTTCAATGTGTTTTGGCTTTTCTGGGATACTAAATGATGCATCTTTGATAATGCCAAGGGTCATTTCACCATTGCCAAACTCCAAAGCCTGCTCAACATCTGTTGCAAGTCGGGAGCGATCTGTTTCTTTTGCAATGACAAGCGAATCAATTACCAGATCAATACTGTGTTTGTTGGTCTTTATCAAAACAATATCTTCGTCGAGTCCGTAGACTATTCCGTCAATTCTGACTTTTCGATACCCCCTTTTCTTGAGTCTTTCAAACAGCTCAGTGTACTCACCCCGTCTGTCCTTAATAAGTGGTGCCAAAATCAGCACCTTAATCTGCTTTTTCTTTGCATGTTCTGAGCTTGAGAGATTAAAAATGTTGGTTGTGATCTGGTCTTTTGATTGCTGCTCAATTTCCCTGCCGCAGTTCGGACAATGCGGGTGACCTATTCGAGCGAACAAAAGCCTCATATAGTCATAAATTTCCGTGACTGTGCCGACAGTTGATCTGGGATTATGTGAGGTAGATTTTTGATCAATTGAGATTGCTGGCGAGAGTCCTTCGATCAGATCCACATCGGGTTTCTTCATCGTGCCCAAGAACTGTCTGGCGTAGGAAGACAAACTCTCAACGTATCTTCGCTGACCTTCGGCGTAAATTGTGTCGAAGGCAAGAGAGGATTTACCACTACCAGAAATACCCGTTAAAACAACCAATTTGTTCTTCGGGATCTCAAGATCAATATTTTTTAAATTATGCTCTCTCGCACCTTTAATAATCAGTTTATCCATATTTATTTACTTGCCATCCGAAGCTTACCTGTCCTCTATAGTTTTAACGAAGGATGGTTCATGTTTTTGGGAATTCGAGTAACTAACAATTATAGAGGAAAAAATAAGATTGAGCAAGGAAGTAGAGTTACAGTGTCTAGAATAATCTTCAGTTTACTCCATTGGCCATAAGCACGCTTCGAACTGCATGTCTAACAGTTATTGGGTTGGCCCAATTTCTTTCTATATGTTCATGATAGTCAGTTCCAACGTATGTGCGTTGTCCTAGCACACGGTTTGTTGTAGGATCATTGTGTTCTTCATATGGAGAAAAAGTATTTCGTATGCCAGAACTTGGTTTCCATATTGAGTAAGAAAATTCTATCCTTCTTGGATATTCGTCATCTACTCTGATCTCAGGAGTAAATTGTACCCTTTTTACAGGGTCTCCATGTGCTCTGATTTTATCAAGTGTTGCAGTTGCAGAGACTGTGACTATTCGTCGTTGTTCAAACACTTCAAGTCGAAATCGTGACATAGGAGTTCCTTCCGTAATAGTATCTGTTGATACCTGCTGTGATACCATACTGTCTAAACGTATTCTTCCTCTTCCTTCAAAAAAAGATCTCTTTGTCTCCTCTAGAATTCGCTCTACATCTCCCTCAACGAGCATCCCTTCAGTCATTTGCAGATATGGGTGCCAAAAACCTGAGATGTATTGTCTTTGCATCTCTTTTCGTCTTGTTGCATCTTTCCTGCGCTCGAGCCACTCTCGAGACCTATAAAGAATGCCTCCTTCTTGAAGTGCTCTCATATTTTCAGAAAGTATATTCCGTTGGGTTCAGCTTGTCAACAAGAGATAAAATTTAGATTTAAGGGCTTCGCATTAACATTCTGTAAAACGTGTGCTACAATGCGATCAATTGTAGAGCAATTAAACATTATTTTTCGAGTCCCAAAGGGATCTCTTACTTGTCGAGAACCGTTTGTTGTCATTCTCAACTTGATTGAGAATCCGGATTCTCGTCTTCACGAGAATGACAGTACTATAAAGTATGTTTAAAATTCAAAAATTTGATCTGCTCGTCTCTTTTTACATCTTCTGCATCGCGGTCTCAGAACTGATGGGCGCAAAGACATTTCCCCTAGCACAAGTTTTCGGTTTCAAACTCAACGCAAGCGTTGCGATTTTTGTCATTCCGCTTATTTTTACGATTAACGATGTGATCACTGAGGTCTTTGGCAAAGAACGCGCTAGAAGCGTGGTCAGATCAGGACTTTTGATGATCGGGTTGTTACTTATTGTTTCGCTTGCATTCACCGCACTTCCTCCTTCACCCAGGTTTTCAGCATCAGAATCAGCCTACGACACGATCTTTATGAAATCAGCACGAATCGCAGCAGCAAGTCTGATCGCCTTTGGACTGGCAGAATTTCTTGATGTCTATATCTTTGCCAAACTACGTGAGAAACTTGGCAAAAAGTCTCTCTGGCTTCGAAATAATGCGTCAAACTTTGTCTCACAATTACTTGACACAACAGTCTTTATGTTCCTCGCGTTCTATGCGCTCGATCAAGGATTGTCGAGCAATCTTGGGTTTCTGATATCACTTATCATTCCCTACTGGCTTTTGAAGTGTTTTATGTCTATTATTGAAACACCACTTGTCTATCTTGGGGTCAGATGGCTGAAAGATGAAAAACACAAATAATGCAGTTCTCTCCTACTACAACTCGCTAACGTTTCCAAAACATACTTCCCGTCCGCATTTCTATACAAGTT
>Ga0209542_10019842_pt1 | contig 10722 bp, 13 predicted proteins | sample RifCSPhighO2_01_FD_184028 | JGI IMG/M metagenome (GOLD analysis project Ga0209542, IMG submission 184028) | Soil microbial communities from Rifle, Colorado - Rifle CSP2_plank highO2_0.1 (SPAdes) (version 2) | ecosystem: Environmental > Terrestrial > Deep subsurface > Rock core/Sediment ...
TTGAGTTGATTTTTTGAATATTTTTTTATGTATGGAATGTGGATAATGTAATGGTTATTTTTTTATCTTTTTTATCTATTATTTTTTATCCACTTTATAGTATTGTATTATTCACTTTTTATACACAGTATTTATTAGTTATATAACAATAATCGTATCTGCTCGATTTCTTGGGTAATGAGGTTGTTTTGTTTTATTTCTCCTTTTATTTTTTCATACGCATGCATTACTGTGGTATGGTCCCTCCCCCCAAGTTTCTGTCCAATGTATGGGTATGAGATGTTGAAATCTTCTCGGAGGATATACATAATAATCTGTCTCGGCTTCACCACCTCTTTTCTTCTTGTTTTTTCACACAACACCCGTTCCTCAATATTATAAAATCCAGCAATGATTTTAAGGACATCTTTAATGGATATTGTTTTTTGAGGTTTAATGGTGTTTTTAATAAGATTTTTAACCTCTATAAGGTTTAAGTTTCTGTTTTTAAGCTGGCATTGGCAGATGATTGAGTTCAGCGCGCCCTCAAGTTCACGTATGTTTCCTTTAATTACAGACGCCACATACTCAATAACCTCATCAGGGGGCGTAAAATCACTGTTTTTTATTTTTGACTTCAACACCGCCAGGCGTGATTCATAGTCAGGGGGCGCAATGTCAACCATCATCCCCCCCTCAAAACGGGACCGCAACCTCTCCTCAAGGTTGGGGATGTATTTTGGTATTTTGTCTGATGAAAAAATAATCTGCTTATTTTGGTCATAAAGGCTGTTAAAAAGATGAAAGAGCTCTTCTTGCGACTTATCTTTATTTGCTATGAATTGGATATCATCCATAATAAACACATCATATTTTCGGTATTTCTCCTTAAATATATTTGCTTTATTATTTTGTATTGCGCTGACTACTTCAATAACAAACTTTTCAGAAGTGATATAGTACACCTTTTTGTTTGGATGGAGCCGTTTAATACTGTTTCCTATTGCCTGGGTAATGTGTGTTTTCCCCAAGCCAGTTCCTCCATAGATATAGAGTGGATTGTAAACCACACCAGGCGATTTTATAATTGCCTGCCCGGCCGCATACGCCATCTCATTAAAAGGGCCTACGATAAAATTATCAAATATATACTTAGGATTCAGATTGTCATCTTTGTTTACATAGAGTTCGGTAAGCTCAAGTTGGTCTCTGAAAATCGGTTTTGAGAGCTGTTCTTCAAATTTAACTCGATCTCCTTTGGTGATAATATACTCAATTTGTTTAATATACTCGGCGTTATTGCGGAGCGCTTTTAACACAGAGAGGTGGTATTTATCGTAAAGCCAATCTTTTACAAACGCGTTAGGCACTCCAAGATACACCGTGCCACTCTCTTGTTTTAAAATAGAAGTATTACGGAACCACGTTCCAAAATTTGCTTTTGAGACAGAAGTCTCTATTTCAGCAAGCGCGCTATCCCACAATTCTTTATTATCCATAAAAACAACGTTTCTTTTATTAAGCGATTATAGTCTTCTCGCGCGCAAAGCACAAACTATTACAGGTTGTTTATAAGGAGTGGATTTCTGTGGATAACTATGCTATGCTCTTTTTATGTCGTTTACCTATCAACCAAAGAAGCGAAAGAGGCAAAAAACACATGGGTATCTGTCACGGACAAAAACTTCATCGGGGAAGCGCGTAATTTTAAGGAGAATGAGGAAGGGTCGCCAGAGGCTGGCGGTGTAGCTTTTTACCATGCTTTCTAAAAAAAACCGGCTACGCAGAGCCGATTTTTCTGTGAGACGGGCATGGAATACATATCGAGATAAAATCCTTACTTTACGGGTTTCTAAGACAGAAGGCCCCAATAAAACATCGGTTATCATTCCTAAATCTGTCGTAAAAAGCGCGGTAGAGCGGCACTCTATCAAGCGTCTGATCTATATATGTGTTGAGAAACATCCCGTCAATAAAATGTCGGGCTTTGTTTTTGTATTTCGACTCACCACACTCCCTACAAGCCCTTTTGCCGAACAGATACGGATGAGTTCCAGAAAACTCATCAACGAAGCGCATTGTATGCTAAGGTAATACGGTATGTTCCAGACATTTATTTCAGAACCTCTCTATAATGCGCTGGTCTTTATTACCGGTATGCTCCCCGGAAATAATATCGGTCTCTCTATCATCATTCTTACCATCCTAATAAAGGTTCTCCTCATCCCACTGCAGAATCGAGCGCTTACCACACAGCGGGAAATAAAAAAAATAGAGCCGGAATTGAAGAGAATAAAGAAAGAGTGCGCAGGAAATAAGGAGCTTGAGGCTCGGAAGGTTATGGGGCTCTACCGGGAGCATAACGTCAATCCCTTTGCGGGGTTTGCGGTCATTTTAATCCAAATCCCAATCTTTATAGGGCTTTTTCTGGTATTCCGCGAGGGGTTAGAATCTGTGCGCTTTACCTTGTATCCTTTTGTACAGGTGCCCTCACATGTAAATCCTATCTTTTTTGGAGTTGACCTGGGGATGAGGAGTATTGTGTTTGCGGTAGGAATTGCAATTACCCAGTTTATCCAAACGTACATCTCCATTCCTCCCCCCTCACCCCGCGAGAACAATTCCTCCTTTGCTGATGATTTTAGCAGGAGTCTTAGCTTCCAAATGAAATACATCATGCCAATTGTCCTTGGAGTTGTGTCGGCAGGGCTCCCGGCGGCTGTTTCGGTCTATTGGCTTACGAGCACAGTCTTTTCAATTATATATGAATTGTGGTACCGTCGTTTACACCCGTCCGGCGGGTTACAGGTCAGTCAGGCGAAGTGACCACAAAGTCTGCGAAGATTTCTCAATGTAGAAGAGCAGAGTCTCTCCTGAATCAAGGTTCAAAGAGAGCGCTTCCCCACGGGTGCCGCCAGCAAGCCTGGGGTTCCAAAGGATATCACTTTCTCCTGTTTTTACGTTAAACTTCCATATTTTTGTCTCTGTGGAGACTTCCCCACGGTACCAACTGTCGGGGAATTCTGCAGTAGGGAGCGCGTCGGGGACAGAACAATAGAGAGTGTTTGCAATCTTTTTTGACCACATACATGAGGTGGGGGGCACTTGGAATGAGAGGGGAGTTATGTCTCCCGTTTTGATTGTATACAAGAAGAGATTGAACCCGCTCTTGTCTCTACTCTCCGCAAAGACAAATTGTGAAGCATTTGGATGTATTAGCGCAGTGAGCCCCGGGATATTGCCCATAGCTCGTGTAGATGCCCCGGTCTGGCTATTGATGAGCAAGAGGACGCCTCGTGCCTGTGAAGAACCCTTCGTTTCCAGCGCAAGAGTGCCCTCTGACGGCCAGGAAACATTCCATTCGTTAAGTGGTGAACGGAAGAGCTCCCGCTTCTTCCCAGAGGCAAAATCAGTGATGTAGAGAATACCCCCCATCTTCCCTCTTACCACGGTGGCGTAACGGTCTTTTCTGGGGGAGAGCGCGATACTTACAATAGAGTCGCTTATAAATGTCCCAACCTCCACACTTGTGCTTGCAGTGACGCTCTTTTTGATTGTTTGGATATACGTCTGGGCTCCAGAGTTCCCCTCATAGCGGGAGATAATGTAGTAGTTGCTCTTTGTCTCTCCTACGTACGCTTCTTGTATGCCCACCATAGTGCTATTAGAGAGTTTATCAACGGTGCCGCTTGCGATATTCATGCGGTACACATGACCAGTACTCTTATCAACAGCGACGACGGTCGTGCTTGTAGCTCCGCCAAAGATACCGAACCCGGCAATGGGGTTTGATGCGAGCTCCCATGCCCGCACACCACCCCCGGTTGAAATAACACCAAGGGTGCTGGTCGCCGTACTTGTTCCCACCACTGTCTCTCCTAACCCCTCCCCTATTGGGAAAAGCGGCTCCGTTGACGTGGCTATTATTGGTTCAGCCGGCTCGGCAGGCTCATAGAAGAGGGTGTACCAAATAAGCCCTCCTCCTACAGAGAGAAGGATAACGATGACGGCTCCGAATGTGATTTTAGTGATTAGTGAAGACATGTTAATTTTTTGGGCAGACGCCGGTGCTTACATGGAGATGGTTGCCTTCATCAAGAACATATGCCCCAGGGTCGCACTTTCGCGCCGCGGCCGACAAAACTTTTTTATTCCACTCGTCGCCAAAGTCCACCGCCATTGAACCGTTTGACCCGGTACCTCCTCCATAGTGGCACGAGTTGCGGCTGTGCGCGCAATTACTACTAGAGTTTGCTCCGTTGCATTCATCCAATTTGCCAATATGCCCGGAGTCGCTGATGGAGGAAATCTGCCCGATACTCGTATCCGGTATTTCTTGCCGCATACAAGAGAGTAGTGTTTTTAATGAGGGAGACATGTCACCGGCTTGCCTTTCAATGCCTCCTTGATAGCGCCATGTTCCAGCATCAGCTGTTCCGGAACCTTCATTACCGCAGAGAGGATATCCTTGGGCATTCCGAGTAACGTATTCCGAGTTCACACAAGCCCCGGTGCCCGTTTGGTAAGCATTTCTTGCTGAGGAGCACTCTTCATTTGTTGTGTATGGACCTTTGTAGCATATTTGTCCTTCTTTATTTAAGACAAAGTAATAACGTTGGTTCTCCGTGTCTATTTTCCCGAAACATCCAAACCCAGTACGGAAGGTTCTGTACTCGCAGTTATGAGGCTCTATCTCTCTGTATCCATTTTGAGGATTCTTGAAACTACCTATCCACTGACAGTCTAGATAGCCGTTTTCGGAACACTTACCCCACTCATCTTTTGGTTGTTCTTCAGACTGGTCTTTTTCCCTATCCTCGTGCTCCAAATCACGTGTCCCATCGGGGCCATAGAGACCCTCACGGATTGCTGTCGGATTTGCTGATAGCTTGCCAATATCTAAATTAAGCGTTTCAGTCGAGACCAAGTCTGGATTCACCGTCTGGAGAATGAGGAAAGCGGAAACAGCGAGGAGGAGGCCGAAGACGGCATTGGTAATGCGCTCTTTGCCCTGCTCCTTGCCGCTCCCGGAAAATGAGGAGATGTACTCAATGCCGCCCCACACAATCATGAGTACTGCAAGCACTGCGGCAATGGCAATAACGGTGGTGAAGAGTGTAGACATATACTCCCCAAACTGCACCCGAGCCCCCTCTGTTTTATTGACAACACTCGGCTCAAGGAGAATCACACCGCTCCCTGTTGGATCTGCCGCGAGCACGAGAGGCACTCCAGTGAAGAGAATAATACTTGCGGCAAATATAGGAAGCATTCTTTTCATAGTATTAAAATTGCGATGCAGAATTCCCTAAATTAACCGAGCCTGACCACGTGGCACTCTGAAGGAGATTACTTGGGTGTGTAGCCGTCACCGAAATGCGCGCTGTTCCCGCGGCGCTCTCCTTGCGCAGAGTTACCAGCGAGTTCCCCTCTGGTTCTGTGGGGAGTAGCTTGCCATTAAGGGACCACATGAGTGTTGTAGGATTTGTCCCGTCTGTCGCGAGAGAAAAGTAATAGGCGGCAGCGCGCACCCCCGTTTCGTCGCTTAGAAGGGAGAATGAAGTCCCCAGAGCTTTATTATAAAGGGTTCCCAAAAGCGCGGGGGCTGGATAGAGCACGACGCGAGGATCGCTCACGGGGATACCCATGCTCCTACTGGCTGAAATGGTCCCGTCAGAGGAGCTGACCGTTACAGTTATGTGGTTCTCATTAAAAAGCTTTGCGCTGGTAAAGGCGAGGGACTGCTTTCCCAACCCGGAGGCGCTCCCAATATTCTTCCCATCCTTACTCCATTTGTAGATGAGCTTGCTGGGAGCTATCCGCGTGCCACCTGCTGTTGTAAGCTCTGGGAGTGCGACAACAGTGACGATACTCTCTGATGTGGCCAGACTATGTCCACGGTAAAATGGCGGGGTGTATACTCGCGCCTCCCAGAGAAGGTCAATAAGAGAAGGAGTTACCGTGATGCTCTTTTGGTAGCGGGCACCTTCCGCGCTGGCTACAGAAAGTGAAATATATGCGGCTGCGCCCGATCGGCTTGTCTCAAGCATATAATTTTTTTCCGCGGGGCCCCTTAATACCTCCTTTCCACCTACACTCCAAATAAAGACGGCCTGGTTGCTGTCAAAAGAGCGTCCAGACGCGGTAATTGTTACTGACTCCCCAGGGCCTGGGAATTCTGGTGATACGGAAATAATGATTGCATCATCACCGCGTATGCTCGCGCCCTGCACTGCGAAGGGGAAGGTGAGAATTATAAGCAGTAAAGAAAAGTTTCGCGCCCGCATACCTATAGTGTAGCATGCGCCCGCGACCTGTCCTCAATCCGCGAGAGGACAATAATAGAGAGAACGTACAGTGTCCACATGGGAAGTATGGAAACAAAGGGAATCATCTCAATAACGCTGCTGACAAATGCCGACACAAGCTTGCGGGAGCCAAAGACGCTTACACCATGCGTTGTAAACACAAAATAGGCCGTAAGCCATACAAAGATGCCAATGACAGGGTTGAGGACAAGGCCAATACCGACGAGGTTACTAAAAGCCTGAAGTGTTTCAGCAAGAAGTGTCCCGCAGATGAGGAGAGAGGCAGTGACCGAGCTAATTCGATGCTTCATGCTGACGCAGTTCTTCTTTTGCCTTTTTGATGGCGAGGAGCTGGGATGGGTCGGAGGTGATAATCTGGTCCTCTGTATATGAAGCAATAATCTTTATTGCCACGTGCTTGAGCCCCGCAAAAAAGATTCCCTCCCCCACCGCGGACTCCAAGAGGAGGTACTTTTCCTCATCGGTGAGGTTGAATGTTTGTTGGACCACGTCTATGGACGCCGGGGACTGTTTGAGGAGCATCTGGATGGACGAGTTGGTAATCATAGGGAGCCCGTAAGGAGACTTGAGAAAGTCGCCCACATCCTGGGTAATGGTGGCAAGCCCCAGGTAGTACTTTCTGCCGCGCTTGGCGAGCGAGAAGAGGAAGGACGCCGTATCCTCTGCTTTCATCATCCACCACGCCTCGTCCACCACCAGCACGCGCTTTTTAAGCGTTCGGCGCACCACATTCCAGATGTGGTGCATGATGATGTACATGGCGACTGGCTTGAGCTCATCCTCCATGTCGCGGATGGAGAAAACGACAAACTTCTTGTTAATGTCCACGTTGGTCGGTTGATTGAGAAAGCCCGCCCAGGTGCCTTGTGTGTACTTATTGAGGCGCTGGGCCAGCGACTCGCCTCCCTGCATCCCCGCGAGCACCAAGTTGAGATCAGAGAGCAAAGGGGCGGGCTTGCCCGTAAAGTCGGTGTCGGGGGTGATGTCTTTGAGCGCGTAGGTCTCGGTAATAGCCGAGTCAATAATGGAGTCCTCCTCCGGCGTGAGACCGCCGAGCATGATGCGAAAAAGCCCCACGAGGTTGATAATGTTGGAGCGTAGGACATCGGCAGGAGCCTCGTCCTCGCGGGGGAAGGGCAGGTCAAAGGGATTAATGTGGTGCTCGGAAGTCAGCGAAATGTTGAAGTAGCGCCCGCCTGCCGCTTCCGACATTTACTCATACTCGCGTTCTGGGTCAATCACAATGACATCAACATCAAACATGAGACTGCGCAGGATTTCCAACTTGGTGGCATAGGACTTGCCTGCCCCCGACTTGGCAAAGGTGACCGAGTTGTAATTTTCCATAGAGAAGCGGTCAAACATCACCAGCGAGGCGTTGTGGCGGTTGATGCCGTAGAGAATGCCGCGGTTGCTGGTAAGGTCAAAGGAGGTGAAGGGGAAGAGCGAGGAGAGCGGCGAGGAATTGAGTTTTGAGTGCACAGAGAGGAGGTCCATACCAAGCGGCAGGGTGCTCTTCCAGCCGTCTTCCTGCTGGAAGACGGCTGGCTTAACATAAACAAGCTTGGACTCCAACATACTCTTCACCTCGCTCTCGGTCTTGTTAAGCTCCTCTTCACTCTCGCCGTAGAAGGTGAGGTACAGTCCGACATCAAACATCTTTTCGCGCGATTGCTGGAGCTGGTCCCGCAGAAATTCAATGTCTTGGTAGGCGGTGTCCAGTTTTGGGTCGCGCACCACCCCCCGCTCCTCGCGTACCGTAATCTGGCTCTGCACCTCGGCAACTTTCTTTTGCAGGCCACGCAGAACCATGGACGTATCAATGGGGTGAACGTAGATGGAAATGTCAAAAACGCGGTCAAGGTTGATGATGGGCATGAACCAGTTTTTGGAAAGCTGGCGCGGGTAGGAAATGACAAAGAATGTCCGCGCGTACTTGCCGCCGATGTTGATGAAGTTAGGACTGACCTGGAGCGCCGCAGGCGCAATGACGTCCTTAAGAGACAGTTGATTCCCATCGTAAAAGTTGTGCGGAATGACCGGCACCGTACTCTCATCTTTTTCCGGTCCTTTTCTTTTAAACAGCTTCATTGCTGGTATAGCTCCCCTCTTGCGGCGCATCCTTCTCTCCGGGGTTAAAAAGTTTGTAATAGAGCTCAACCAGCTCTTCTGTTCCCAGTATGACGGAGCGCACACTGAGCGAGGCGAGGCCCTGCGCGACGACGTATGAGCGCTGTTCAAGCTGACTCCTGTGTTTCTCAAACGAATCTGCCGCCGCGGATTCCATCCCGGTTTTTTTTGACCTTCCTCCGAAGAGTTTTCCAAACACTCCGCGCTGTATCTCCACAATAGGGGGGCTGTACGGCACAACAACAAAAAAAGACTTAGACATGACGTTGGTGCTCTCGGTGAAGCTTTTCACAAAGTCCAGGTACTCTTTGGTCTGTATTTTTACCAAATCATTCGTTTGCTCCTTCATGCGATCTTCAAGGATGCGGAGGTAGGGCTGGATGTCCAGGCGCCGTGATTGGATAAAGAATTCTACATGAAAGTCTAGGGCATTGACAAAGTTTTGGAATTGAATCAGGAGCGCCATCTGCTCATCCTGTGACTTGAGCGCAAAGTTCAGCGAAGAGGCCATGAGCACCATGCGCATTCCGCCGTCAACGAGCACCACAACGCTGTCGCGAATTTCGCGGATGGGAAGGAAGGATTGTGATGCGCTTGCGTTTTGTAATGCCATATATTATTCCTTACCGCTCTCACCTGTGTGAACATCAAGACTCCATGCAATATCGTTCAGTCTTCCGGTGCGCGAGCCGGCTGCTTCTAATGGGTTTTTTTGCGCAGAAGGGAGACGTACCGTCACAGAGCCGATTGCTTGCTCGTCCTTTTTCCACCGGTAGAGCTTGCCGCGGAGCGCGTACTGGATAGCGGCCTGCATGGTATAGACTAGGGGGCGCTCGTTTATTTTATAAAATGCAAGCGCAAGACCAAAGCCCGCAAAGGGAACCGCAAGCGCCGTTGCGATGATGCCCGGTAGAAACTGGGAGAGGAGCGTATAACAGATGAAAGCCGCTCCCGCTCCTCCCGCAACATAGACGAACTGTTTGAATGTGAGCGGGCCGAATATCTTGTCTTCTATCTCAATAAATTGTGGTACTTGGAAATCCATTGTTTATTGTGGTGCTTCTCGATACGGGTCTACCTCTGCTTTGCGGGGCGGCAGGGTCTCTGGCTCCGGTTTTTGCACAGCTGCCGGTTGCGGCGGTTCAGCCCCTGAAGTCGGACTCGCCGCGGCGAGTCCGACTCCCTCGTTTTTCGCTTCCTTCGCGAGTCCGACTTCGGGACTTTTGTTTGAATATGTAATGAGCGGATTTGCCCCGCGCAAGTCGTGCACACGCTCTAAGCTTGCTCTCACCTTGAGAAAGATACTCCCGTTGATGTCGCGGTAGATTGAATTTCCCACAATGAGGTCGCCTCCCAGGGCGAGCGCGATATTTTTTGGCATCTCGTTAAGTAGGTGAACGCCAAGTATTGTCAGCCCAATCTCCCCTGCAAGTTCTCCCATTTGGTCTACAGAGAGACCATAATTTTTTGCAATTTTACGGACCGTTGCCGAGGTCTCGGCCGAGCCCATTACATCTTGAAGATCCTCGGGGAGCGAGTTATAAATTTCTCTGAGCTGATCTTGGGTGAGTGTGCTCATACTACGATGTTGCCGTTTCTTCTCCACCTTTCTTTTTTATCCCAAACAATGTATACAGTTTAGGGTTGCTGTTTACCTCAAGCACGATGGCGCTGTTGGGGTTAGCAGACTTGTGCCGCGCAAGCCCCTTCCGCATCTTTATTCTTGAGTCTTCAGTGAGCTTTGCCTTACCTGCCAGATCAACAAGGTCAAGCGGGTCCATGTGCGCGTAGAGGGTATCAATATCTGCCTCGTCAGCATCTTCAATAATTTTCTGCAATTTGCGTCCCTCGTCATCTTTAAGCCCTTTAACCACCTTTTCAATACGCTCTTTTCGCTCGGGAGAGCTCTTAGGAAGTCCGGCAAGCTTCTTGTCTGGATTGCCCACAATTGCCTCAATGTCGGCAGACTGTTCTTTTTTGTGGACGGCATCCTTCCCTTCCACCCCCGCCTTCTCTACCTTCTCAAGTTGTTCCGGAGTCAGGCGTTCCTGTTGCGCCCTTACCCTCTCTGCTGTCTGCCCACCATAGGACTTCGCCGCTTCAGAAGTCTCCGCCTTCTCGCGTTCAGAGAGACTGTCGTAGTAGGCCTTCTGCGCGGCGGCGCTCATAGTCCCCATTGCCTGTGCGCGTGCAAACGGATCTCTGATGCCCTTTGCGCGTTCAGTTTGCCGCTTTACCACATCGCTATAACTCTTGGTTCCGCCGTACTTTGCTTCAGCCGTCT
>Ga0209542_10019843_pt1 | contig 10722 bp, 9 predicted proteins | sample RifCSPhighO2_01_FD_184028 | JGI IMG/M metagenome (GOLD analysis project Ga0209542, IMG submission 184028) | Soil microbial communities from Rifle, Colorado - Rifle CSP2_plank highO2_0.1 (SPAdes) (version 2) | ecosystem: Environmental > Terrestrial > Deep subsurface > Rock core/Sediment ...
TCTTTAGTGTAAATTTTAATCAAATCCAGGTTTTTCCATATTTTGTCTTTTATATTTTCATTTTCAATATAAATTATTTTTTTGACTTTGATATCAAACAACTCAACGTCTAAGATTTTTTTATCTGAGGGAGTATTAAACAATAAAACAACTAAATCACAGCTGTTAATAATTCCTAATAAACTTTTTCCATCATTAGTATTAAGAAAATTATTTACAATAGCAGGGATTTCAACTAATTGTATCTTAACCCCATAATAATCTAAAACTCCGAATTCTGGTTTTTTTGTTGTAAAAGGATAAGAAGCTATAAGGACATTAGCATTGGTTAATCCTTTTAATAAAGTAGATTTGCCTGAATTGACTGTACCAACTAAAGCAACTGTTGCGGCACCTTCCTTTTTAAAATTAAATTTTTGAAATGAACCCTTTCTAGAGGATTTTTCCAGAGAAGATTTTAATTTTGCTAACCGGGTCTTAAGATTTTTTCTTAACATCTCAGCACCTTTATGGGAAGGAGCTTTGCTAATCATATTTTGTAAGGCTTTTATTTTTTCTTCAGTTGTAGAAGCGTCATTATATTCGTCTTCAGCTTTTTGATAATGGATATCTGCATTAATTGGCATATAAGAAAGGAACATTATAGGTTTTTTAAAGTTATTGTGAATGATGAACGATCTAAAAGTTAATTTTATAAACTATATTATCTAGATTATAAGTATGGTAGATTTTATTCAGGTAAATGCTTTTTTAAGCAGCACTTTAGTTAAATTAGTAGCGGCTATAGCGATTATTTTATTGGGCTTATTATTTGGAAGATTTTTCTCTAAGTTATTATCTAAAATTTTAAAGGAAGTTAAATTAAATTTATTATTAAAGGATGAGTTAAAAATTAATGTTCCGGCTGAAGAATTTATTTCAAGATTGATTATGTATATTATTTACTTTGTTTCATTGGTTTTAGCATTGAATCAAATTGGATTGACGACTACTGTGTTATATATTATTTTAATAACTATTTTAGTTATAATTGTTATTTTAACAGCGTTGGCATTTAAAGATTTTGTTCCTAATATAACTGCAGGATTTTATATACACTATAGGGCACATCTTAAGAAGGATGATAATATTGTTATTGATAATGTTAAGGGAAAAATATTGGATATTAATTTAATAGAGACAAGAATTAAAACTAAAGAAGGAGATGAGGTATTAGTTCCTAATTCTTTATTGTTAAAATTTAAAGTTGAAAAAAAGAATTGAATTTTTGGTTAAGCTTTTTGTTAAAAAAGATTATGCATCTAAAGATAGTTTTCACTAGGAATCTTAATTAAAAAAGAAAGGTTAGTCTAAAGTTGGTCAAAATGAGTTATTAGTAACCGCACGCTTAATATCTCGCCGAGGCTTGATACTTACACGCCAGTCCTATCAAACCTGTCTTCTACAGGTACTCTAAGATGTCTCTTTTCTAGGCCGACTTCGTGCTTAGATGCTTTCAGCACTTATCCGTTAAGGGCGTAGCTGCTCTGCCTGCCTTATCAGACAACAGATAAACCAGAGGCCCCGAACCGCCGTTCCTCTCGTACTAGACGGTCCTTCCTATCAGACATCAACACTTCCAGTAGATATCATACATACTGTCTCACAACGTATTAAACCCAGCTCACGATCCGTTTTAATGGGTGAACACCCCCACCCTTGGCCGCTTCTGCACAGCCAGGATACGGAGAGCCGACATCGATGTAGCAAGCCGCGCCGTCGATTTGAGCTCTTAGGCGCGACGACTCTGTTATCCCCGAGATAGCTTTTCTGTCATCTCTAACCCCCATCAAGGAGGTTTAGAGGTTCGCTAGACCTGACTTTCGTCTCTGAATTTTTTGTTTTTCAAAATTCAGTCAGGCCGACTTTTGCTCTTGCACTCTCCACAGGAGTTCTAAACCTGTTGAGTCGACCTTAGGGCCCTACTGATACTTTTTCAGCAGGGACCGCCCCAGCCAAACTACCCGCCTATAAATGTCCTGGATCTCCAGTTAGTGGGATAAATCTTGTTGGGTGGTATCTCAATTTTGCCTACACTTAACCCGAAGGCTAAGCTTTAACGGCTTCCACCTATACTGAGCAATAAAATTTATCTCACAATTATAGGTTATAGTAAAGTTCTACGGGGTCTTCGCTTCCCACTGGAAGTCACTGGCCTTTGCACCAGTATAGTGAGTTCAGGGGCTTTTAACTAGGGACAGTAGGAGTCTCGTTGCGCCTTCATGCGAGTCGTCAATTAAACGACAAGGTATTTCGCTCACGTTTGTTACTTTCCTTAACTTTAAAGTCAAGTACTAACCATAATAAATGGCGGATGTACGTTTCTGTACATCTCTGTTAATCGCTTAACAGGTCGGACTATATCTTATTCCTATTAGGAATTCTGGCGTATAGTCTCTGAGGATTCTAAATACCTTTTTACTTTCCGATTCATTTTAGATGCTAGATTGGCGATTTTTTTTAATCCTTCCTTATTAAGATGTTGTTTTCTGTTCATTAATTCAATAATTTCAGAAAAGATTTCAAAACTTTTTCTTTTTGAAGTTTGTAAAGGATATTTTTTAAAAAACCTGATTAATTTATTTAGATTTTCTAAACCTCTAACTCTGAAGTCTTTTCTGTCTCCGTGATTTTTTCTAACATCTCCATAATTAAAGAAATCTTTAATTTTATAGAGGAGTTTTTCATCACGTTCATGTTGAACTATCCTAAATTCAGGAAGAACCTGCCAACCAAGAGACATTCCAGGCATCTTGTTTAATGCCACATGGAAACATCCTTCTCCATCTGTAAAACCGACTAACCAATTGATATTTAGCCTTTCCTGCTGATTGTCCGCACCTATCACATTGTTACCTCTAAATATATAAGGTATAATTAAACCTTAAAATAGTTTTTGGTAGTGCAGGATACTCGGATTTCTTAGCATATAGCCAGATTTTACTAAGGCAACTTTGTGCTTACCTTAAGAGAGTTATAGTTACCCCCGCCGTTTACTAGCTCTTAATCCAGTTGAAACTGGAGTTCGAGTACTAGCACTGGGCAGACGTCACCTTCTATACAAGTCCTTACGGATTAGCAGAAGGTTAAGTTTTTATTAAACAGTCGGACCCCCCTTGTTATTGAACCCTGTAATCGCAACTATGTGGTTACAAACACAGGGACAGCTTAAACCGAAGCTACGCTGCCAATTTGCCGAATTCCCTTAGCTAAATTACACCCTCATACCTTAGGTTTCTTACCCCGGGCACCAGTGCTGGTTCTGGGTACGGTTACTTAAGTTACTTACCAATTCTAGTTTCACAGAGTCTTGGCATCAATCAAACTGTCTCTAGGACAGCCCATCTTAAGTTTAAACAGATTCTCACCATTACAGTACTCCTCTGTTTTATCTTAATTAGCATTAACGATGATTAATGTTGGTTTAGCCAAAACCTTTTAGAATTGGTCTTGCGTTGCCACATGTACTCAAGTAGTACAGGAATTTTAACCTGTTTCCCTTTCCCCTTGCTCAAGTTATGAGCTTGGTTAGGACCGACTTACCCTCAGCTGAACTACAGAGCTGAGGAACCCTTGCCCTTTCGGTATCAGAGATTCTCACTCTGTTTTGATCTTACTACTACCAGGATAATCATCTTTATTAGGTCCATCTTTTCTTGCGAAAAAACTTCTACCCTAACATAGCGCCTACCTACCACACATCTACTAAAAGTAAATGGTTTGCAATATCGGTAATCAGTTTAGCCCCGTCCATTTTCAGGGCCTAATATCTTGACAGGTAAGCTATTACGCACTTTTTAAAGGATTGCTGCTTCTAAGCATACCTTCCTGCTGTCTATGAAATTAGACGCCTTTCACCCTTTAACACTTGACTGATATTTTGGGACCTTAATTGCAATCTGGGTTGTTCCCCTTTAGGAGCTAAGGCTTACCCCATAGCCCCCGTTTCCCAACTTCTAAGAAGCCAAAAGATTTTGAGTTGAACAAAGAGCTGACCAGTTTCCCGGCCTAAACTCTCAATCCGTATCTATACCCTCTTGGCAATCTCTGTTGAGACTTGACTAAGGTCAATTTCGGTAGGAACCAGCTATCACCAGACTCGATTGGCTTTTCACCCCTAATCCCAAGTCAGAAGAACGCATGCACGCAGAAACTCTTCAGACCTCCATGAGATAGAAATCTCACTTCATCTTGCTCAGGATTAGATCGTCTGGTTTCGGGTCGTACCCAAGTGACTTAAGGCATTTTCATACCTTTCCTCTTGTGAACTGCAGGATCTTGCTTTCGCTTCGGGTACTTTTTAATTACCCTTGCCACTTAGATACACTCCCTGGTCCGTTATTCGAAACGTACGATACAACCAACGCCGTATCATACTATCTCCATTAGGTTTCAGGATCTTTTTACTCTCGATTAAGAGTACTTTTCAATTTTCCCTCACGGTACTAGTAAGCTATCGGACTCAATTTGTATTTAAGGTTTGAAGTTGATGCCTCCAAATTTCGTACTTGATATCCAACAAATACTACTCAAGATACTTGTACGATCCTTTTAGTTTAGCTTACGGGATTATAACCCTCTATGATTAAACTTTCCAGAATAATTCAACTCACTAATTAGGATCTAAAAACAAGTCTTATAACACCACATTTCTATTATATTACTATAACAGATTCGGTTTGCCTTACACCGCTTTCTCTCGCTGATACTAACGGAATCTCAATTGATTTCTTTTCTTTTGGGTACTAAGACGCTTCAATTCCCCAAATTGTCTATCCTTTCGGATTTAACGTGAAGTCACATTCAGAAATCTTCGGGTCAAAGGCTGCGTGCGCCTAACCGAAGCATAATGCTGCTAGCCACATCCTTCGTCGACAAATTGAGCCGAATCATCCACCTAATGGATTGCAAAGACCAACTTTAGACTATGCACGACTATGAGATAAACTGTCATAGTCCTTCATCCAAAATAACCTAATTTTGAATTGCATTAAATTTCATAAATGGACCCGTCGGGATTTCCAAGCACCTTAAGAAAGGATGTCTTTGAACCCGAGACCCCTGCCTTGCAAGGGCAGTGCTCTACCGCTGAGCTACGGGCCCAGTTTGAATATGAAAAAAAGATATGATAAAGTAAAAGGAGGTGATCCAGCCGCAGGTTCCCCTACGGCTACCTTGTGACGACTTAACCCACCTTACTGAACATAGGTTCGAAATATTCTTAGGAATATTCCTCACCTAAGCCCTGCTCGGTTGGTTTGACGGGCGGTGTGTGCAAGGCCAAGGGACGTATTCACCAGAACGTGTTGAATTCTGATTACTAGGGATTCCGTTGTCATGAGGACGAGTTACAGTCCTCAATCTAAACTAAGATAAGGTTTTGAGGTTTAACTTCTCCTTTCGGAGTTGTATCCCATTGTCCTTACCATTGTTGCGCGCGTGTAGCCCAGGAGATTCGGGCCATACAGACCTACCGTGGCCTAAACCTTCCTCCTTGTTTCCAAGGCAGTCTCTACAGTGTGCTCGTTCCTCAAATGAGACGATGGCAACTGTAGATATAGATCTTGTTCGTTGCCTGACTTAACAGGACACCTCACGGCACGAACTGACGGCGGCCATGCAGCACCTCTCGGCTCGTTAGGTAAAACCTTCAATCTGACCTTCATTCTGCCGTCGCTCCTGGTGAGATTTCCGGCGTAGAGTTCAATTAAACCGCACGCCGCACCCCTTGTAGTAAGCCCCCGCCAATTTCTTTAAGTTTCAGTCTTGCGACCGTACTTCCCAGGTGGTGAGCTTAACACCTTCGCTTCGGCACTGCACGTCCTCTAAGAACATGCAACACATAGCTCACAGCGTTTACAGCTAGGACTACTCGGGTATCTAATCCGGATCGCTCCCCTAGCTTTCGTCCATCACCGTCGAACCTGTTCTAGACAGATGCCTTCGCCACAGGTAGTCCTTTGAGGATTATAATATTTTACCACTCCCCCCAAAATACTTCTGCCTTCTCCCAGTTCCTAGTAAGGTAGTGTTCTTTGCAAGTTGTTAAGTTAAGCCTAACAATTTTACAAGGAATTTACCAAACCGGCTACGGACCCTTTAGACCCAATAAACGTGATCACCACTCGTGGCGCCGGTGTTACCGCGGCGGCTGGCACCGGTCTTGCCCACCACTTATTCGTTAAGCTATTTACACTTAACAAAAGCTTTACCAAAAAGTAAAGCACTTGAGATTCCCTTATCACACTTTCGTGCATTGTAAAGTTTTCGCACCTGCTGCACCCCTTAGGGCTAGGACCAGTTTCTCAGTGTCCTTCTCGGGGCTATCTCTCTCAAGACCCCTACTGATTATAGGTTTGGTGAGCCTTTACCTCGCCAACTGCCTAATCAGGCGCCGACCCATCCTTAGACCTCACGTTTAAAGGAAACTACATTCCAGTAGAAATCCCCTATCAAGGTTTAGTCTCAGTTTCCCAAGGTTATCCTTAATCTAAGGGTAGGTTATCGACGTGTTACTGAGCGATACGCCGGTGTTTCCGAAGAAACCCCAAACTTGCATGGTTAAGTCGAATCTCAATAGCAGCAATCTCCCGCAGAATCAACGGGAATTATTTTTTAGTCGCAATTTAATTTAAGAAGCTTACTTTATCATATCTATCTCATACTTTATCCAAGATAAAGTATTCATTAATGACAATTAGTTCATTGTCCTTAGAAATTGAGCTAATAAGTGGTATTTAAATCTTTCTATCAAGTTAATAAAATCGAAAGACTGAAATTTAAAATCGAATAAATTCAACATATTTTAGTTTATATTGCATACACTTAATTCTTTTAAGGAGATTATAAACTTTAGAATTATTTGTTTTTTCTTTTAGCTTTTTCTTTCTTCATTCTTTTTCTTTGCCATTTCCATCTCATCTGGCCCTTTTTCTTCCAACGCCTAGAACTTCTTTTCATTTAGAGTAAGTTTTAAAAATTTTCCTTATTTAAATCTTGTGATTGTGATACTTATTAAAAAATGATTTGGAAAAAATGGCAAGAAACTTTAAGAGATTAGAAGTGTGGAATTTAGGATATGATTTGGTTTTAGATTTTTATAAATTGATTGAGAAATTTCCTGAATATGAAAAAGATAATTTAATTTCACAAATAAGAAGGGCAAGTACAAGCATCCCTTTAAATATTGCTGAAGGATGTAGTAGACAAAGTAAAAAATCTTTTTTACAATTTTTTATTTATGCTTATGGGAGCTGTAAAGAGTTAACTGTCCTTTTGATGTTGAGCAGAGATTTTAAATATATTTCAGAAGAGGTTTATGAAGATATGGATGAAAAAGTTGACAAATTATCAAGGAAATTATTTGTATTTATAAAAGAAGCTGGAGATTCAGAGTTCTTTCAATAATATAACAATTAACTTTCTTTTTTAATTTCTTGGAATTTAAATAAATTTAAGAAAGATTTTATTTCTGACATTAGTTCATAGACTTCTTCGTGAAGCTGGTCTTCATAACCTTCTAATCTTGATCTGATTACAAATTTATCATAGAATTCTCTAAAGAATTTTGTGACTGGGCTGTTTTCAAATTTGCTATCATAATCTCTCTCGATAATTGCATCAAATCTCATTTCTAAATCTCCTTCATTTGATTTTCTTTTAACATTACCCACCTGGACTTCTGCGCTTTTTAATCCTATAATTAAGAATTTAACATTTATATGGAACTTAACGTAATCTGATATTTTTCTTGCACCATACCATCCAATTTCAAGTTTTTTTGCTCCATCTCCCATAGCAGTTTCAAAATATTCTTTTTCTTGAAAATCATAATTATTTCTTGAGAACCACCTATACATTACTTTATACAATTCACCCATATCAAATACCGCTTTTTGCTTTATCTTTAATCCCTTAGCTATGAAATCTTTTTCAGACATAGTGTTTCGTTATATTATTTTAGTTAATATAAGTTTTGTTTTTTTAGATGCATAACCTTTTTTGACAAAAAGCTTAACCAAAAATATTAAGGAGTAAACTGGTTTAATGTAGCTTTTGACCTTGCATGCAAGTCATATATTTCAGTCCATAATTTCCCTGCGTATTTTAAAAAATATGGTTTTTTTATATAATAAATATATATTTTTCTTAGTAATTTTGTAAAGTTATTTTTTTCCCATTTATGCTCATAATCCATCTCCATTACAGCATTGAAATTCATTTCTAAATCCCCTTTGAACATTCCTTTTTCTTCTGTTGTTCTTAATGACCAGATTTCGACATCTATTTTAAATTTTATAAACTGGGTTACTTTTCTCTCAAATACCCATTCAATTTGATATTCAGAGCCGTCAGACTTGTCTTTTCTTGTAAAATTCTTTTCATTAAACTTGTATTTATGTTCCTGGGAGAAATCATGGAAAGTTTTGTATAATTGCTTTAAATTAAAATCCGCTTTTTGTCTAATAGATACTGTTCCTTCTTCTGTTATTGGCCATGAATCAGACATACTTTTTTATTTATATATTTTAGTTAATATAAGTTTTGTTTTTAGAAAAATAACCTTTTTTGACAAAAAGCTTAACCAAAAAAAATAAAGGATTAATTTAAAAAGCTTTAAGTTTTAGCTAAATATATGAAATTAACTGAATTTTTAAAACCAACAAAAGAAAAAATTTTAATTTTTTTAGTGTTTGGGATTTTATTTTTATCTGGGTGCACAACTCAGGAAGAAAAACTCTTTGGAGAACCCATTTCTATGGATCTTGTACCTTGTTCAAGTATATACGGGTGTGGACAAGGAGACGCACTGAAGATTTCTGGCAAGAATTATTTATTAGCCCAAGAAATACCAGAAGAATCAACTCTGGCACATAGATTCCCAAAAATAGAATGTTCTGCTGGAATTTGTTTGACTTTTTGTGGAGGAGGAGATTGTTACCAGCAAGAAAACAATAAAGTTTTTGTCTATGGAGGGATAATAGAAGGTGAAAAATCAAAAGATTTGAACCTTAGAAGAGGATATATATTAGTTAAACCCGATAATTCTGCAGATGTTTATATCCCGGAAAAAAATCCAGAGCTCTATAAAGTCCCAGAAAAAGAAGCTGAAAACAATTATATAAATACAGTAATTACTAATTTAGATTATCCTCTGAATAATACTAAGCTTTTACATAGGAGTATTTATAATTGTGAAGATCATTCTATTATTTCGGGACCTCAAGTCATTAATGTTCATACTTTTAGTGGGGGTTATCCCAATTTTGTTTGCAGAAACAGATATGAGTCTCACTGTTTGATGGATGGAAGCTTTGACCAATACTATGTTGAATGGTGTGAGGATGCAGAAGGAAATAGAATAGACGTTTAGTCTACAAGTTCAATAGAAATCCTCTATTGAGAGGATAGATTTAATTAATCTTCCAGTATTATAAGCTATTTCTTTAAACAACATTTCTTTGTTTTGTATGCCAATTTTTACACTTCTTATCATTGAACCCTGTATTCTCTTGATTACAGGAATACAGTTTCATTTTTACTTCGGTAGTTTGCTCTAAATCTCTTAATCCTTCTTTTTGCTTTCTTTCTGCATTCTCCCTTTGTCCTATGAATTGGCACATCTTTATTTTTAATTCTCATCCTATCTTCAGCTTTCAGCTCTTCTACTACAAATTTATGATACTCTTCTTTATCATAGCCTTTATCAGAATCAACAGATTTTATTTTCTTACCCGTACTATCTAAAACTTTCTTTCCTTTCATAATCGTTGGCTCAAAATTAGGAGAATCATGTGCAGGACTTCTCCGGATTTTGCTTGAAATAATCAACTGATGTCCAAATCAACAAAGGCGGATAATTTCATGTATTTCTTTATTTTACGGCGTTTTTTCTTATCCTTCTTAAGCACATTAATATAGTGAGATGATGTTCTAGTTAGCTGAAAACCTGTAGCATCAATACTTGTTCTTATGCTAAGGCTCATTGTGAGCAAGATAAATCCGACATTATTTTATCTAAAAACTGCACTCTTAACCTCTTTGCAGCCTTCTGCAAAGTTGTGAAATGCGGAGCCTCTTTAATTCCAAGCAATTTAAGGACTTCAGTGCATACATCTAATATGTCCTCAAGTGCCCTATAACTCTTATCAAATTCCTGTTTCAAAGCTAATAATACAATATGTGAGTATTTTCTTACTCTCAAATTCTTAAGGTTCTTAAGAATTTTTTTCACAAACTTAATATATTTCTTTTCCTTCCTCTTTTTATTTATGGGGTTTACTCTTCTAACCTCCCATCTTAATGGTTAGGAGTAACCCTTATCTAATAAGGATTTCTACTGAGCCAGTCTACAGAAAGCTTTAAAAATAGCTAATTTTAGTGTCTATATAATATAGGGGGAATTAAGATGAGCAATCAAATACAACCAATATTCATATTACCAGAAGATACAAAAAGAACTACAGGGAAGGATGCGCAAAGAAATAATATAATGGCGGCCAAGGCTGTTGCTGAGACTGTAAGAACTACTTTAGGCCCTAAGGGAATGGATAAGATGCTGGTTGATAGTTTAGGTGATGTTATTGTTTCTAATGACGGAGTTACTATATTAGAAGAAATGCAGATTGAACATCCTGCTGCTAAAATGATTGTTGAGATAGCTAAAACTCAGGAAGATGAGAT
>Ga0209542_10019844_pt1 | contig 10722 bp, 9 predicted proteins | sample RifCSPhighO2_01_FD_184028 | JGI IMG/M metagenome (GOLD analysis project Ga0209542, IMG submission 184028) | Soil microbial communities from Rifle, Colorado - Rifle CSP2_plank highO2_0.1 (SPAdes) (version 2) | ecosystem: Environmental > Terrestrial > Deep subsurface > Rock core/Sediment ...
GCGCGATTTTGCAGTTGATAAAAGGGGGACGGTTGACGATCGGCCGTTTGGCGGTGGACTGGGAATGGTTATAAAAATTGAACCGGTCTATAAAGCAGTAAATGCCATAAAAAACAAAAGAACTAAAGAACAAAAAAACAAAAGAACCAAAGTAATTTTATTTACTCCGCGCGGTCAAAAATTTACTCAAAAAATGGCGCACCAGCTTGCAAAGTTTGACCAAATTATTTTTATTTGCGGAAGATATGAAGGGGTTGATGAAAGAGTGGCAGAGAAAGTTGCAGACATTCAAGTCTCAATTGGAGACTATGATTTAATGGGCGGAGAGTTGCCTGCAATAGTGGTGATTGAGACAATTTCAAGATTGGTGCCCGGGGTTTTGGGAAAAGAAGCTTTGCTAAAAGAAAGAATAAAAAAAGGCGGGGGATTTTTAGAATATGCCCAGTATACCAGACCCGAGGAGTTTAAAGTTCGTAAAGTTAATAAAGTTGGAAGTTGGAAAGTGCCGAAAGTTTTGCTTTCGGGCGACCACAAAAAAATAGAAGAATGGAAAAAAGCTCACGGAAAGGTTATTGAATAAAACACTATTTCCCAAAGCCCTCAAAACTATCACTTCTACGCTTCTAATCGTAGCAGTAGAAGCGTGTCGTCTGTTAGGTGTGTCGTATGTTAATAAATATCATATTGGTATACTATAAAACTATAGAAGCGGCGAGTTGGAAAGATAAAATTTAAAGTGAGTAAGTTTTATTCTAAGTCAAAATTAAATAAAGAGGATGAGCAGGAATTGCTTTTGGATTTTTGTGATATAGTCTCCTCTATTAAGGACTCCAATGAAGCTGCTAGATTTTTGAGAGACCTATTGTCTTCTAGTGAAATAGAAATGTTGGCAAAAAGGATGAAGATTGCAGAATTACTAATGGACAAGTGGAGCTATGGCAGAATTAAGGATTATTTAAAAGTTGGCGATGGTACAATTGCAAGGGTTAATGAATGGCTTAATATAACCGGAGATGGATATAAATTAGCAGTTGAAAGATTAAAAAAAAAGAGAGAATCAAGAAAGCTGGAAAAAATTTCTGCATCTAGTGATTTTGAAAGTCTAAAACGCAAATACCCAATTTATTTTTGGCCAGAATTATTATCAAAAGAGGTTATTAAGAATATGAAAGAAAAAGACAGAAATAAAGTTTTGAAAGAACTTGATAGGGTTAAAGACAAAACTGAATTATATAGGAACATTGAAAAAGAGCTAAGAAAAAGTTTATAAATTATTAACCACTGCCATACTTGCAAGTATGGCAGTGGTTGGGTTTGGTGGAGTGGCATCATGCAAAAGGTTGAGTTTATTTTATTTTGGGGTATAATTTAAAGTCAATGACGGGCGTGTGGCTGAGCAGCAAAGGCATCAGACTGTAAATCTGACGGGTTCTACCCTTCGCAGGTGCAAGTCCTGCCGCGCCCACATAAAATATATCAAAAGTCAAAATGCAAAGCTAAAAATTATAGTTAAAATTTAAAATAATTTTGAATTTTAAAATATCATTTTGCATTTTGAGATTTGAACTTTAAATTTTTATATTGCCGATGTAGTTTAGTGGTAAAACATCTCCATGGTAAGGAGAAGAGCGAGAGTCCGATTCTCTCCATCGGCTCCGATTAGATATCAGGTGTTAGGTTTTAGGTGTTAGCTAATTTATTTTATCCAACACCAAGCACCAAATACCCAAAACCTATGGCTAGTAAAAAACCAAGAGTAAAAATACAGTGTACAGTTTGTAAGAATATCAATTACTTTACGAAAAAGTCTAAAGGACTTGCGCTAACTGAAAAAAAACTGGAAATGTCTAAATTCTGCAACCACTGCAAAAAACACACGCCGCATAAAGAAGGTCGCAAATAGGCACGCCTGCCCTGAGCAAGATCGAAGGGTAAACCAGTATAAAGCGTGTTCTGCGCACAAAGGAGGCTAAAAGCCTCTTGTTTTGCCTGCCTTTTTAACGTTTAATTCATTATTTTTATGTAATAATGCAAAAAGAACACTCTAACTTAAGGAAAAACTATGAAAATCCCAACAAAAGTTCCCGTTAACGGATTTTACTATCACTACAAACACGACCCCAGCGGACCGATTAACAATTATGCCTACGAAGTTGTGGGTGTTGGACACCATACAGAAGAAGATGGGGTTTTCTTTGTGCTATATAGGCCATTGTATGAGTCGCCAGTTTATGTTGCCGGTAAGATGTATGATGTAAGGCCTCTTGAAATGTGGATGGGAGAAGTTGAAAAAGATGGCGCAACTTTTCCCAGATTTTCAAAGATAACGGATATGGCTGTTATTATGCGACTTGAGGAAATCAAGAAAAAAATGTATTGAGAGCAAGTCTTTTAAAACCCCAAGCGTTGTCGTAAAACGGCAACGCTTTTTATTTTGCGCGACTTTTACAATACTCCGACATTCTGCAGGATATCGGAGTATTGCAGTTGTAAAAAAGTCCCTTTCTTTTTATTTAATTGCCGAGGATAGTGAGCTGATGAACGCATCGCAATGTGTTCATCCGCGAACGACGCAGGCAATACAGGGTATTACCCCGTGGCTCTGCCACGATTCCTTTCGCACTCTTGCGCCTTTGTGCAAAAGAGCGCACGGGTCCAGGGCTCTGCCCTGGAGTTAATACCCTTTATTTTATGTAAAATTGTACGGGGAAAATATTGGCGTGTGAGCTTGACTCGGGGGCTATTGGTGATATAGTTAACTTGTAGGGGAGAATTATTGAGCTTTCAAAATTCTCGCCAGTTGGGACAAGATAAACAAAAACTTTTGCCATCAATTAGACGGGAAAAATAAAGGCCGCTCAGTAATTCTGGACGGCTTTTTGTGTTTAAAAACATAGAAATATAAAAAACTGTAATTTTATATTTTTAACTTTTCAGATTTTTACTATGACAAGGATTAATGCAAAACAAAAAGAGTTAATAATGATTTATGCGTTCGTCGTGCTGGTAATGATTATTCTAATGAATTGGCAGATAGATTCATGGCTGTTTAACACAAAAGTAGTGTCTGTTTTTGCAGAGGATTTGTTTGGTCCAACTTCTAGCACAAGAAGTAACGTGGCGGCTGTTTCAGGAAGCCCAATAGATTATACAAACGATGATAACTATTTAAAAATACCAAAACTAGGTGTGTTGGCTCCCGTGGTCGTAGGAGAAAGCGTAAATGTCAGTTTGCTTGAAAATGATTTAAACAGGGGAGTGGTTTATTATCCGGGGTCCGCTTTGCCTGGACAAGACGGACAGATTGTAATTTTAGGGCACTCGGCTCCACTTGGCTGGCCAAATATAAAGTATGATAATGTTTTCAGCAACATTGACAGCTTGCAGGCGGGAGACCAAATAATTCTTGGCTTTGGTAATAATCTATATACATATAAGGTGGTCGACAAAAGCGTAATACAAAAAGGTCAAGACATAAGTTCTGGAATGCTAAATGGCCAAAATAATATCTTAACGCTTATAAGTTGCTGGCCGCCTGGCGAAGATTTGCAGCGGATTAAGGTCGACGCTCAACTGCAAGAGACTTAAGAACGAAAGAACTTATGAAAGAAATGAAGATTATAGAACACATATTTAAAGGTCGTTTTAAAAAATAAATCACCCTGTTGGTCTTTAAGACTGTGCAGGGTAAAAACATGACTGCAAACAAATTAATTAAGTTATTAATAGTCGTACTTTTGCTAGTTATTCCAATGGTTGTTGCTTTGACGGTTTTAGCTGTCACAAATCCGCAAGTTCAGACTAATTCAGCTTCAAGTATCCAAAACACATCTGCAACTCTTAACGGAAATCTGTATGGTTTGGGAGGGGATTATTCTGCTACAGTTTGGTTCCAATGGGGAATAAGTAGCTCGTATGGATATGAAACAAATCACACAAATCAAATATACACAGGGACATTCAGCCGATATATTTCTAATTTGGCGCCAAACACCACATTTCACTTTCGAGCTGTAGCTCAAAACAACTACACTACAACGTATGGCCAAGATATGACATTTACGACAGGGCAATCAAACAACAATCAGTCGCCGGTGGCTAATGCAGGCCCAAACCAGTATGTAAATTCAGGGCAGTCTGTTACTTTGCAGGGATCTGGGTATGATCCAAGCGGCGGATACGTAAATTTTTACTGGACTTGCACGGGAGGCACACTGTCAAACTACAATATTGCACAACCAGTTTACACAGCTCCCTATAATAACTATAACAATCAGATAACCTACACCTGCACTTTGACCGTAACCAACAACCAAAATTACTCAAATAGCAGTAGCACCACAATATACGTAAACTACAACAATAACGGCAATAACAACTTGAGTGTGCAGACAAATCAGGCAACCAACACATTCAACAACCAGGCAACCCTAAACGGATATCTGTCAAATGCCAATTATAGTAATTACGGAACTACCTATGTTTGGTTTGAATGGGGAACCTCAGCTTCTTATGGTTACTCATCAAACCACCTGCCTCAGCAGTATGCGGGATTATTCAGTCAGAATATTGCCGGTCTTACCTTAAACACTATTTATCATTTTCGAGCTGTGGCTCAAAACAACAACGGCGGGTTAGTATACGGGCAGGATATGACTTTCAACAGCGATGGCGGGCAGTATAACTACAACTACGTTAACTATGTTCCTCAGCAAAGCAACTATGTGCCTGTAATATTGACCACGGCTACAGGAGTCTCAACCGGAATTGGAAGTGACTTTACGGATTCCTTCTTTCCTCCGCTATTAGTTTTGATAGTTGGAATTTGGGCAATTAATTCAAGAATCCTGGGGTTACGTCAAAAGCTGGCAAAAGTTATGGCAAAAAGAAGGGCAAGGCGAAGTGAGGCGTAGCTAAAAAAGGGGCGGTACCGGTCCTTCTCGGAGAGGGATCGGTTTTGATTGAAAATTAAGGATTTTTGTGGTATTGTAAAGCCTATTATACAAATTTATGAATCCAAAAATAATGGTCAATGTCGGCCAAAGGTCTGCCGACTACGAATTGTTAAAAAAAATGGTATTGGCAGGCATGGAAATTGCCAGGCTTAACTTTGCGCACGCAAGCAACAACCAACTTGTTGAGTTGCGGGAAAACCTGGATAAAATTGAAAAAGAAACGGGTAAAAAAGTTACTATTTTGCAGGATCTTAGCGGGCCAAGAATTAGAGTGGGCGTATTAGAGAAAGACATTCATATGGAAGATGGAGAAGTTTATTCCTTTTCTTTTGACAATTGCCAAGGAGAAGAAAAATGCATACCAATTGACCACGATGGTTTAATCAATGATGTTCAGGTGGGGCACCCATTTTTTCTGGTAAATGGGGCAATAGAGTTAACTGTTCAAAAAATTGAAAACGGCAGAATTTATGCCAAAGTTGAAAATGAAGGATATTTGTCTTCTAAAAAAGGAATTAATGTGCCCAAAACAAATTTATCAGAAGGGGGATTGACTAAAAAAGATGAAGAAGACGCAAAATTCGGGAGAAGCCAAAAAGTTGATTATGTTGGGCTGTCTTTTGTGCAGTCTGCAGAAGATGTTAAAAAATTAAGGGCGATTGTAGGGCCTGAAACAAAAATAATTGCAAAGATTGAAAGGGGGACTGCCTTAAAAAAAATAGATGAAATTATTGAGCAATCTGACGGCATAATGGTGGCAAGAGGCGACTTGGGAATTGAGGTCCCACTGCAGGATTTGCCGATATTGCAAAAAGAACTTATTCGCCGGGCTCACTGGTACGAAAAGCCCGCCATTGTGGCAACTCAGATAATGCTTTCAATGGTTGAAAAACCTCATCCAACTTATGCTGAAGTAACAGATATTGCCAACGCAGTTTTTGACGGAGCGGACGTATTAATGCTTTCAGATGAAACCTCTGTGGGCAAATATCCGGTTGAATGCGTAAAAACAATGAAAAAAATTATAGACCGAGCAGATGAGTATTTTAATAAAATGAATTTTTGGAAGTAGCAAAAAAATCGTCTAATTGGCGATTTTTTTGCTATAATTAAGCGCATGACAGATGAGAATAAAAAAGAATTAATTTTACAATATATTCAGCCGGGGTTATTGGGCCTAATGGATGGATCTGTTTCAACTTTGGCGCCTTTGTTTGCGGCGGCCTTCGCTACCCACTCAACTCATATTGCTCTGTTAATTGGATTGTCGGCCGCCATTGGAGCAGCCATTAGCATGTCTTTTGCAGAAGCCCTTTCAGATACCGGAGTCCACACGGGAAGAGGGCACCCGCTAAGAAGGGGGTTTGTCACTGGAGCCATGACTTTTTTGGGCGGAATTTTGCACACTTTGCCTTTTTTGCTACCAAGCTTTAGTCTCGCTTTGTATATTGCTTATTTTGTAGTTGGGGTTGAACTTATTGTAATTGCCTACATTAGAAACAGATATTTCCAAATGAATTTTTTTATCTCAACTCTCCAAGTTGTCATCGGGGGAGTTTTGGTGATGTTGGCAGGAGTATTTATTGGAAGCGCGTGATTTAGTTGGTAGTTGTTAGTGAGTAGTTTTTAGTATTTGAAGCGGTTTTTGTTTGCAAAAAATAACAGCAGTGGTATTGTTAAATTAGGTCTGGCAAATTTCTTTTACCAAGGAGGTGTCACATGACGTGCCAAGGGCAACAGTGTATTTTTTGCTACTTTATTAGGTACTACACGCCTAATGGAAGCTGGTCTCCTTTTGTGAGACAGTTGCCACACGGAATTATTTGTAATTCTTTTATGGCAACTACTTGTGAGAATGAGAGGTGTAAAAAGAAAAAGGCCGCTTTGAATGAGCAATATAAGCTTAACTTCAAGCCGGTCGAAAAGTAGATTTTGGCGCGCGGCTCAGTGAGTCTCGCGCCTTTTGATTGACATACTACTGCGTAAAGATTTTTCTACTGCAACGTGAAAATTTAAGCTGCGCCCGCTCTATAATTTTTCAACTTATGCGTTGCATAAACTTCAAAATTATATCACGTGCTCGCTAAGAAATTTTCACATTTCGTCACGAAAAACTTTACACAGTAGATATAAAGTCTATTCTTTGGTATGATGTAAGCATTACTTTAAATTCAAAATTTCATATGATTAACCGTTTTTGGTTAATAACCGTAGGCACTTTTGTGATAATAAGCTTGATTGTTTTGGGATTTACAATACTGCAAATACAAGAACAAAAAGCTTCATTAATTGCGGATTTGCAGTACAAGACCCAGATTCTAATGGAAAGCTTGCAGGATTCAGTGGAGTCAACTTATAACACAAAATCTTTTGATGCCTTGCAAGTTACTTTAGATAAATTTGCCGGCCGCCAACAGTTGACAGGATTAGTTGTCAGCGATATGCAAGGCGTACGGGTTGCTTCGTCGAAAAACTTAGGCGCAGGTTTTGATAATAGTTCTTTGCTAAAGGCATCTGTAATGCAAAATGGGCCCGCCAATAGTTTTATTATAGTAGGTGGGTCAAAATTTTATGAGTTTGCCGTGCCTCTGCACGAGGGTGAAAATGTCACGGGATCTTTAATGATAATTGAAAATGCCGATTACATTGACCAGACAGTAAGCCAGATTTGGAGGACAAATCTTTTAAGATGGCTGATACAGGTATTGGTTTTTTCAATTGCAATTGCAGTAATTGTCAGGTGGTTTATTTTCTTGCCCCTAATGGCAATGATAAACTCAATGAAAAATATACGATCAGGCAAAACAGAGGAGATTGATATTGAGTCGTACTCATTTTTTAAGCCTTTAGCAAAAGAGATTTCAAAAATATCAACTAGTTTGCTAAGGGCGCGTTCAGCCGCTAGCCAAGAAGCCAAGTTAAGAATGGAAAAAATTGATGAGCCGTGGACTGAAGAACGCCTTAAAGAATTTATCAAAACTCACCTGAAGGATAGAAAAATTTTTGTTGTTTCAAACCGAGAGCCGTATGTTCACAATAGGATAAAAAACGAAATAGAAGTTTCTGTTCCTGCAAGCGGGATGGTGACTGCTCTAGAACCATTGATGGAAGCTTGCGAGGGCATGTGGTTGGCTCAAGGAACTGGAACTGCTGACAAGGAAACCGCTGACGCAGAGGGTAAAATAAAAGTGCCTGTTGATGATCCAAAATATACTTTAAAAAGAATATGGGTATCGGCAAAAGAAGAAAAGGGGTTTTATGGCGGATTTTCAAACGAGGCCTTGTGGCCATTGTGTCACAATGCCCACACTAGGCCCATTTTTAGGCAGGAAGACTGGCAGGATTACAAAAGGGTAAATGGCAAGTTTGCCAAAAGCTTGCTTTTGGAAATAAAAGACATAGAAAATCCACTAATTTTGGTGCAGGATTTTCATTTTGCTCTGTTACCTCAAATGATTAAAAAAGCCAGGCCTGACGCCCAAATAGGAATTTTTTGGCACATCCCTTGGCCAAGCCCAGAAATATTCAGTGTTTGTCCGTTTCAAAAGGAAATTTTAGAGGGGCTTTTGGGAGCTGATGTAATTGGTTTTCATACTCAGCAATACTGCAACAACTTTATGGCGACGGTCAGCAAAAACATTGAGTCAATTTCTGATTTTGAGCAGTTTGCCATCACCTTAAAAGGGCATTTAAGTTATGTGCGGCCTTTTCCAATCAGCATTGCCTTTACTAAAGAAGGCAAGGATATGAAATACGAAGAAACCGGCAAAAAGCTCTTGGAGCAATTCGGAGTCAAAACAAAATACGTTGGCCTTGGTGTAGACAGAATGGATTATACAAAAGGAATTTTAGAAAGATTTAAAGGTTTGGAATTTTTCTTGGATGCGCATGCAAACTATAAAGAGCAGCTTACTTTTTTACAGATAGCGCCCCCAAGCCGCGAGGTTGTTGAACGATACAGAGAGTTTAATGAAGAAGTAACTCAAGAGGCAGAGCGGATAAATAAAAAGTTCTACCAAAACGGATGGAATCCGATTGTTCTGGTAAAGAAACACCTAAGCCACAAAGAGTTGTATCCCCTGTACCGTTCTGCTGACTTTTGCCTGGTTACGTCCTTGCATGATGGGATGAATTTGGTGTCAAAAGAATTCGTGGCAGCCAGAAGTGATAACGCAGGGGTAATTATTTTAAGCCAGTTTACGGGAGCGGCAAAGGATTTAAAGGGGGCTATTATAATCAACCCATATTCAGCTGAAGAGACGAGCAAAGCCATAGATGAGGCCCTCAATATGTCTTTGTCAAAACAAAGAGAGCGAATGAAAAAAATGAGAGATTCGGTGGGCAATTACAATGTTTACAAATGGTCTTCTGAATTTATGAAAGCCATTTTGAATCTTGAGAAGTAGAAAATGGAGAATTTTTTTAACAGCATTAGTGAAATAAAAAGCAAGGCTCAAAAATACAAGAGCTTTGTTTTTGTATTTGACTTTGACGGTACTTTGGCAAAAATAGCACCCACTCCAGATGAATCTAAAATGGAAAAATCAACTGAGAAGCTTTTGGAAAAATTAAGCAAAAAACATTGCGTTGCTGTTTTAAGCGGCAGGTCGCTAACGGATATAAAATCAAGAGCGAGGATTAGAGGAATAATTCATGCCGGGAATCACGGCTTTGAGTGGCAGATAAAAGGGAAAAAGGGTAAAATAAAAGTTCCAAAAGAGATTCTAAAAAATCTTTCATTTGTAAAAAAGCAGATTAGCAGTTTGGCAAAAGAATACAAAGGATCGCGGTTTTACGATAAAAAAATGTCTTTGTCGTTACATTATCGCTTATTGAATCCGCTAAAGCAGAAGGAATTTTTGAAAGAGGCAAAAAAAGTTATAAAAGAAATTGAAAGTAAAAAGGGGATTGAAGTATTTTTTGGAAAAAAAGTTATTGAAGCACGACCCATGATAAATTGGAACAAGGGATATTTTATAAAATTTTTACAAGAACAGTTAAAGAATAAAATAGAAAAACCAGCATTATACTTTTATGCGGGGGATGACACGACAGACGAAGATGCCTTCAGATACTTAAAAAACGGCATTACGGTGAGAGTGGGCAAAAGGGGATGGAGTCATGCAAAGTATTTTATAAAAGAGGATGAAATCGATAAATTTTTGAATGAGTTAATATGTGCATGTATTTGACAGTCATCTATAAAGCATTAAAATGTAAGTGTAATAAGTAGAAAGGTCGAGTAGTAAGTTATTTAACCCGATCGAATCCGTCAAAGGCGGTGTCCCGCAGAGGGCGGCACAATTTGACCGGGTAAAAATATATGCAAAAAATACAAAAATACACATTAGTCGCAACGACTTCTTTTATTTTGTTGGCTTCAGCCGGATTTATTTCCGCCCAGTCAACAAATGCAACAAGTAAATTGGATAACTTGTTGCAAATGGCCCAGCAAAGAGCAGACAACGCCCAACAGCGTCTTCAGCAGATTAGAGATGATGTTCAAACAAGAATTAAAGATGCCCATCAAAAAGCTCAGGAAAAAATCAGCCAAATTAAAGATAAGTCAAAGCAGGATACCGCCACAAGAATACAAAATCAGCTAGATCACGTAAACCAGGTTTGGACGGATCACTTTTCAAATGTTTTAGACCGGCTTGATGCAGTATTGCAAAAAATACAATCGCGCGCAGATAAGGCCTCTCAAAACGGCCAAGATGTAACAGCTGTCACAACTGCCATACAAAATGCAAACGACAAGATAGCT